>VFSW01006852.1_pt1 | contig 16660 bp, 13 predicted proteins | sample 5358111 | NCBI WGS metagenome assembly VFSW01 (sample SAMN11554181, study PRJNA540505) | mine drainage metagenome | isolation source: sediment from site ElyBrook_90M | place: USA: Ely Copper Mine, Vershire, VT | collected 2017
GTCCAGCACGGGCTTGTAAATCTCATCGACATTAACTGTTAAGTTAAGAGTCGAGCAATAACCATATATGTATAATTAATTCAATAAGTAATATCGAATTTTGGAAAGTGGAGAGATGAAAGAACGCAGACGTTCGGATCTTGGTTACTGATATTGAGCGTACCGGTGTTACTAAAATATATAACTGATATCAATAGCTAACGCTCAATAACCCGAAGCGTCATGTGTTAAATATTCCGACAAAAACCACGCCTTCGCGCCTTGTCCGACGCGGCAGCGCAGCCTGCAATGGTTCCATGACGGTAGCTGTCAGGCCGACGAAATGAGCAGCAACGCCATGTCTATTTCAAACTCTGCCCAAATCACGACGGTCATGTGTCGACAGCGCCATGGTGATGATGGCTTCTCGGTAGACGCGATTCTCGGCGTGTCGACTGGGCGTTATCACATCACTTTAACGGGCTGTTGCTGAGCGTACGAGGCGTGATCTACGCCATCGCCTGGCGCGTACAGTCTGCCGACTTCAAATTCATCTCATAGGTGGAAAACGCTTTCCGCTGCCGAGTGTCTGAATAGCGCTCAAATTATGATGTGCCCGTAGCTATGCCGATTACAATGCATCGTAGCATTGATCAATTGATAGAGGCGCCCCTATGAGTAAACCGGTCCGAAGCAGGCATCGATTTGTGCAGATCAAGCACCTGCTGCGTGGCAACGTGAATGAACCGAGCCACCACATGCTGCTGTGGGCGGGTGTGATTGGTATCCTCGGCGCGCTTGCTACCGTGCTGTTCCGTGAAGGCATTCACTTCACTGAGTGGCTGCTCACGCGTCACCCCGGTTCGCTGGTACAAGCCGCCACTGACCTGCCTGCATGGCTGCGCCTGATGACACCCGCCGTGGGCGGTCTGCTGGCAGGGGCGCTGCTTCAATACGGCATGGGCTGGATCGGTGGCACGCTCACCACCGACTACATGGAAGCCATCGTAGCGGGTAAAGGCGTTATAAGCGTGCGCGCCAGCTTGGTCAAAAGCCTATCGTCGCTGCTCACCGTCGGTACCGGCGGTTCCATCGGTAGGGAGGGCGCGATGGTGCAACTCGCCGCCATGGTCGGCTCGGCGGCAGGGCACTGGGTGAGCCTGCCGCAGGGCAAACAGCGTCTGCTGGTGGCATGCGGCGCAGCAGCTGGCCTGTCGGCCGCATACAATGCACCTATCGCTGGGGCGCTGTTCGTGGCTGAAATCGTAATGGGCAGCATCGCCATGAAAAACTTCGGTCCGCTGATTGTTGCGTCCGTGGTGTCCAATGCCACCGTACACCATTTCCTCGGCTACGCGCCGGTGTACCAGATTCCTGCGTTCCAGTTCCTGTCCAACTGGGAATTGGTGTTCTACGCCGTGCTGGGGCTCTTACTGGGTCACCTGGCACCGCCGTTCATCGCGCTGCTGGCACGCAGCGAGGTACTGTTTCAAAATATGGCACTGCCGCTCACGCTCAAGCTCGGCTTGGGTGGACTCGTTGTCGGCGCGATTTCAGTATTTTTCCCCGAGGTATGGGGCAACGGTTACAGCGTGGTCAACAGCCTGCTGCTGCATCCTATCGGCTGGCAACTGCTGTCGCTCATTCTGATTTTCAAAATCATCACCACCGCGTCCTCCATAGGTTCCGGTGCCGTGGGCGGCGTGTTTACACCCACCATTTTCATCGGCGCCGCATTCGGCTCGTTGTTTGGCACCGCATTGGGGGCGGCGTTTCCAGGCGTGGCAGCGGCCTCCAGCGCCTACGCCATTGTCGGCATGGGTGCATTCCTGGCCGCCACCACGCACGCCCCACTGATGGCGATTTTGATGATCTTCGAAATGACGCTAGATTACAAAATCACCCTGCCACTGATGCTCGCGTGCGTCATTGCTTACACCGTCGCGCGCGATTATCACGGCGGCGAATCCATCTACGCCCCGTCGCTGCGACGCAAGCATTAGCCGCTGTACAAGCACTCTCTTTAGAGAAGTATCTTTCCGAGGGCTACCAGACTGGTCTGGTTCGGTTGCCGTTTCTAGGTTTATCAGGTATTACATCGTCTGCAAGTTCGCGTAGGCCAACACCAGCCACTTCGCGCCGGCGCGTTCGAAGTTGACCTGCACGCGCGCCTGCGCACCGGCGCCTTCGTGGCTGAGCACCACGCCCTCACCGAATTTTGCGTGACTGACGCGCTGCCCCAAGCGCAGTCCCTGAGGGACATCTTCGAACACCGGCCGGCTGGACGCGACGCGCATCGCGCTCACCACCGGCCGCGACACCTGCACGCGCGGCCGCACCTCGACCAGGAACTCATCCGGCACTTCGCCAATGAAACGCGATGGCAAAGAATAGGTCTCGCTGCCGTGCAGTCGCCGGCGTTCGGCGCTGCTCAAGATCAAATGTTCGCGGGCCCGCGTCATGCCGACATAGCACAAGCGCCGCTCCTCTTCGAGCCGGCTCGGATCGTTAGCTGACATCGAATGCGGAAACAGGCCTTCTTCCATGCCGCACAGAAACACCAGCGGAAATTCCAGGCCCTTGGCGGCGTGCAACGTCATAAGCTGCACGCAGTCCGCCCACGGATCGGCTTGGCCTTCGCCGGCTTCCAGCGCGGCATGGGTCAGGAATGCCGAGACCGGGTCGAGCGTGCCGTCCGGGTCTTCGTATTGAAACTGGCGCGCGGCACTGACCAGTTCTTCCAGGTTCTCGATGCGTGCCTGGCCCTTCTCGCCCTTCTCCTTTTTGTAGTGTTCGAGCAGGCCGCTGTGCGGTAGCACATGCTCGACCTGTTCGCCGAGCGTGAGGCCTGCGACTTCCCGCGCCAGTCGCTCGATCAGATCGAGAAACATCATGACCGCGCCGGTGCCACGCGCCGTACCGATACCGTCCTGCACCACATACTGCGCAGCCTTCCACAGCGACATGCTGTGTGAACGCGCATGGACTCGCACCGCTTCCAGACTGCGCTCGCCGATGCCGCGCGTCGGCGTATTGATGACGCGCTCGAAGGAAGCGTCGTCGTCACGGTTTATGATCAGGCGCATATAGGCCAGCGCGTCCTTGATTTCCTGCCGCTCGAAGAAGCGCAGGCCGCCGTAGACCCGGTAGGGAATGGCGAGCTGTATTAATGCCTCTTCCAATACCCGCGACTGCGCGTTGGAACGGTACAGCAATGCCGCCTCGCGGCGTGTGCGGCCCTGATCGGTCCAGGCACGGATACGCTCGGCAATGAAGCGCGCTTCGTCGAGATCGTTGAAGGCGGTATAGATCTGAATCTTCTCGCCCTGCGCGCCGCTGGTCCACAGCGTCTTGCCGAGGCGGCCGCTGTTGTTGGCGATCAGCGCATTGGCGGCGGCGAGGATATTGCCGGTGGAACGGTAGTTCTGCTCCAGACGCAGCACCTGCGCATCCGGAAAGTCCTTGCTGAAGCGCTGGATGTGTTCGATGCGCGCACCGCGCCAGCCGTAAATAGATTGATCGTCATCGCCGACAACGAACAACCGTCCGGTCTCGCCCACCAGCAGTCGCAGCCAGGCATACTGCAGCGAGTTGGTGTCCTGGAATTCGTCGACCAGCACATGCGCGAAGCGCGCGCGGTAGTGCGCCAGCAGCTCGGGATTGTGCAGCCACAGCTCGTGCGCGCGCAGCAGCAGCTCGGCGAAGTCGACCAGGCCGCCGCGCCGGCAGGTGTCTTCATAGGCCTGATAGATGCGTTTCATCTGGCCAAGGTGCGGGTCGCCGTTGTCCTGGATATGCGCCGGGCGTCGGCCTTCGTCCTTCTGGCCGTTGATGAACCACTGCGCCTGCTTGGCCGGCCAGCGCGCTTCGTCGATCTCCAGTGACCTGAGCACACGTTTGACCAGGCGTAGCTGATCGTCGGAATCAAGAATCTGGAAGGTCTGCGGCAGATCCGCCTCGCGCCAGTGGGCGCGCAGCAGGCGGTGCGCCAGACCGTGGAAGGTACCGACCCACATGCCCGATGCGGGCGTCGCGAGCAACTGCTCGATACGCGTGCGCATCTCGCCGGCGGCCTTGTTGGTGAAGGTCACGGCGAGGATGCCGAAGGGCGAGATATTCTCGACCTGCGCCAGCCAGCCGATGCGGTGCGTGAGCACGCGGGTCTTGCCGCTGCCGGCGCCGGCCAGCACCAGCAAGGGCACGAGCGGCGCAGTCACCGCTTCGCGCTGAGCATCGTTCAGGGGGTCGATCAGGTGGGAAACATCCATGCGCGGATTTTACCAGATCAATGGCAGTGTGCCGGCGTAATTTTCATTGTGTCGGTAAATAAAAACTTGAACCGCCAAGGACACCAAGAGCGTCAAGAAAAAAAGGAATTTTGTGTGTGGTCATCGCGATGAAAGAGCGATGCATCAATCCCGACATATACATCGTTTAACTTGGCGTCCTTGGCGGTTCCATCCGCTTTAGATTAGATCGGACGTCCCACCACGCTGAGCGCGGGCCGTCCCGGCAGAGGGATGCTGTCCTGCGGTGCGCCGAGAAAGTTGCCTTGCGCGAAGTCCACGCCGTATTCGCGCAGCATCTCCAGAGACTGCGCGCTTTCGACATACTCGGCGATGGTGACTTTGCCAAGCGCGTGCGCCACCTGATTCATCGATTGCACCATGGCCTGATCCACCGCCGTGGTAGCGAGATTCTGCACGAACGAGCCGTCGATCTTGAGCTTGTCGACCGGCAGGTGTTTGAGATAGGTGAAGGAGCAGAAGCCGGAGCCGAAGTCGTCGAGCGCGAAATGACAGCCGATGTCTTTCAATGCCCGGATGAACTTGGTGGCGGCGGTCAGATTGGCTATGGCCGCGGTCTCGGTTATCTCGAAGGTAAGCTGCTCCGGATCCAGGCCTGTGTTCTTGAGCAGCGCGCGAATCAATGGCAACAGTTCGGCATCCTCGAACGCGCGTCCGGACAGATTGATGGCGAAACTGACCGCGTGGCCGGCACCACGCAGTTCCGCCAAATGCGTGATGGCTCTCTTGACCACCCAACGGTCGACGCTGTGGATCAGGCCGAAACGTTCCGCGGCCGGCATGAAACCGCCCGGCAGGATGATCTGACCGTCGTCACAGACCATGCGCATCAGCACCTCGTACTCGCAAATGCGGCCGTCATGCACGGAGATGATGGGCTGGTACACCAGCTTGAATCTGTCTTGTTCCAGCATGTCGCGGACCCGCGCCGCCCAGCCCATGTCTTCGGCCATGCCGGCCTTGTCCCGGTCGGCCGGGTCGTACAGATTGGCGCGATTGCGGCCGTGTGCCTTGGCCATGTTGCAGGCCAGATCGGCATGCGCCATGACCTCGTCGGCGGAGGACGTCTTGCTGTCGATCACCGCTGCGCCGATGCTGCACGTGACATTGAAGGCGTTGCCTGAGTCGTAGAATTTGTAACGGTCGAAGAAGGCCCGGAAATTCTCTGCCGCCTGCATGACTCGCACCGTGTCGATGTCGTAGAGGAGCACGGTGAACTCGTCACCGCCAAAGCGCGCCAAAAGGTCGCTCTCGCGCACGTGACTTGACAGCAGTGTGCTGATCTCGACCAACAGGCGGTCACCGGCTGCGTGGCCAAGCGTGTCGTTGATGTATTTGAACTGATCGAGATCGATGTAAAAGATCGCGCAGGTCGAACCGCTGCGCGCCACGCGCGCCACGACACGTTCGAGTTCCTGCTGGAAGTAGTTGCGGTTGAACAGCCCGGTCAGCGAATCGTGCTCAGCCTGGTAGGCGAGGCGCCGCTCGAAGGCTTTCTGCTCGGTGATGTCACGCGCCGTGCCACTAATGCGCGTTGCCTGTCCGCTAGCATCGAGATGCACCTTGGCGCTGAAGCTCAGGTGGTGCGGCTTGCCCTGGCTGTCGAGATGCACCGTCTCGTATTGCACCATTTCCTTGCCGGCCAGGATATCGGCAAACATCGCCGCATCGCGCTGTGCATATTCAGGCGCGTGGAATTCGCTGATCGAGCGTCCGATCATTTGTTCCGGTTCGAGACCATAGATGCCGATGCTGGCGCTGTTCAGATAACTCCAGCGGCCTGCGGGATCGACGCTCCAGACCAGGTCATGGGCCGTTTCCACCAGATCGCGATAGCGCCTCTCGGCCTTGAGCAACTCTTCTTCGGCAGCCTTGCGTTCGGAGATATCGGCGACCAGCAGGGTGGTCATGCGCCGGCCGCTGATATGCAGCTCGCTGCTGCGCACCGCCATCGGCGCCACTTTGCCGGTGCGCCGCACGCCATAGGTTTCCAGTTCGCGGGATGCGGGCAGCGGCGCGCCGGAGCCGGTGACGCACTCTGGCAACAGCCAGCTTAGCGGTCGCCCGCGGATTTCCTGCGCCGCATAACCGAAAAGTTTCTCCGCTGCGGCGTTGAAAGTGTCAATCACACCGTGCTCGTTGACCACCACGATGCCTTCCGCCGCCGTATCCACCACGGCGCGCATCTGCGACTCCTGATTGCCGAGGCGCTGGAACACCTTGCCCAGCATGTGCGTAAGATAGCCGATCTCATCACTGGAATTGGCCTGTAATTGCGCCAACTCCTCGTGAGTGGTGGCGCCGCTGCGGCGCAGTGCCTCCTGCACCGGCCGCAACGCGCCGGTCATGCCGCGGATCGTCAGCAGCGTACTGATCAGGGTTAGCAGCGCCAAGCCGCCCCACAACAGCAACATGTCGCGCGATACAACCGCGCTGTGCAGCCAGTGATGATGCAGCAGCAGGGTGTAGGACAGCAGCGGCGTGAGTCCGCCGACCAGCAGCAGCTTGGTTTTCAGGCTGACCTGGACGCGCGAGAAACCGAGTTGCGGGGCAAGACGCCCAAGGCGTTCCAGCGCCAGCAGATAACCTGGCACGCTTACCAAAACCACCACCGCCAGTTGCACCAGAGCAAAGGCCGTATAGGCGCGGCTATCGAATGTGCCGCGCGCCACGGTGATATAGAGGGCGGGAAACGACACGGCGTAAATCAGGAAGGTGGTCCAGTACACGCGCGTAAACCGGGTCAGTCGGCGCCGCAGCGGGCCCTGCGCCGAGGGCGCGATGTTGGTCTGACGCAATCCCTCGTACACCGGTGCGAGGTAACGCCGCATGTGCATGCCACCCCACAGCATCCAGATCAATGCGCACAACGGTACCAAGCCTTGCAGCAGTACTTGGCGCAGTTCCGCGGTGTTGGTGGCATCGAAAATCAGCGTCGCAGTGAAGCTGGCGATGACGGTCAGTACCTGGCTGAACAGCATCAGGCCGCCGATGCGGGCGCGTGTCGGGCTGGACGGGATGCTCATACGCTGGGCATCCGACCGGATAGGGAGCTACGGCATGCCCGACAGGTGGAGCGCCCGGTTGCCGCCGCGACTGGAGAGAGACAGAGAATTGTTGTATAAGCCATTGGCCACACTAGAAGCATGATGCCATCATGTATCATGGCAAATCCATTGGGCTTTGGCCAGTGAAAGTTGGTGTCACGCAGCGCGCGGTAGCAAATCGCACCAAGACTGTAGAACGGCAGCGCGCATGGCGGTGTGGCGAGCGTCACAGATCTATCAACGGAGAGAGTCGCATGAGCTGCCAACCCCCAAACGGTCTGCCCCATCCGTTCCCATCGCCGCGCTGGCATATCATTGACGTAAAACGATACGCGATGAGTACCTGACACACACTGATCAGCACATGGCCCCCAAGCAAGCCAAAATCGCCCTCGCGCTCGGCAGCGGCTCGGCGCGCGGCTGGGCACATATCGGCGTCATCCAGGAACTCGCTCGGATCGGCATCCGGCCGGATATTGTCTGCGGCTGTTCAATAGGGGCCATAGTCGGTGCAGCCTATGCCGCCGGCAATATCGGCAAACTGGAAACCTGGGTGCGCTCGCTGACGCGCATCAAGTTGGCACGTTACTTCGAGCTGAATATTTCCCTGAACGGCATTGTCAATCGAGAACGCTTGCAGGAATTTTTCCACGCGCATGTGTGTAGCCGGGAGGCGCGTATCGAAGATCTTGCCATCCGTTTCGCCGCCGTGTCCACCGATCTCAAAACCGGCAAGGAAGTCTGGTTTCAGTCTGGCCCCCTGCTGGATTCGGTGTGGGCATCGATGGCCTTACCGGGATTGTTCCCACCGATTCGCTATGGCGACAAATGGCTGGTCGATGGCGCACTGGTCAATCCCGTGCCGGTTTCCCTCTGTCGCGCGCTGGGCGCTGATATCGTGATTGCCGTGAGCTTGAACGGCGATATCGCCAGCAAGCATTTCGTCCAGAACAATCAGGACGCTGCCGACAACAGCGGTGTCATCGCCAGATTCAAAAAGAATATCAGCGCTTACAAGACCACCTTGTTCGGCAAGCTGTCCGACGAACATCCCGTACCCAGCCTGTTTGATGTCATCTCCGGGTCACTGCATATCGCGCAAGACCGTATCACACGCAGCAGAATGGCCGGTGACCCGCCCGAGGTGCTGCTGTCCCCGCGGCTGTCGCACATCGGCCTGTTGGAATTCTATCGTGCCGCGGAATCCATCGAGGAAGGACGGGCCTGCGTTGCTCGTGTAACAGAGGAAATTTCGCGTGTCATGAAGCAGCTCTGATAGACTTTCGCCGTCATCACCTCTCTCCATCATCCAGGGTCATGCAATGTCAGTAAAATATAAATGGGCCGAGCACTATGCCGCGTGCCGTCTGCAACTGGATCTGGCCTCCCTTATCAGGATATCGGGCCTGCTGGGATTGTGCTCGGGGACCGGATTGATACCATTGATAATTTATCTCAGCGCCACGGCGTTGAGCCAGAACCCCGGCAGCATCGTGATAATCTTCCTGATCGCGCCGCTGTTCGGTGCCTTGAATGGCGCAGCGATGGGAATCGTCGCTTACCCTTTGTACAAGTATCTGTCGCAACGCGCCAAGGGTCAGACCTACACCGGTATTTTCGTCGGACTGATCGCCGATAACGCGCCGCAGTGACAGGATAACTGGTTGCGGCGCATTCAGTGCCCACGCGACACCATGCTACGATAGCGGCAGCATCCCGCCTGGAGGTTCTTGCCCGATGTTTCACGAAACAACGCCACTGCGCTTTGCATGCACCGGCTGTGGGCGCTGCTGCATCGGCGGCGGGGAATATCATGTGTTCCTCACCGATGACGCGGCCGAGACCATTCGCCAGCATTTGCAATTGGGTCGCGCTTGGTTTCGGCGGCGCTATTTGCGGCGCTTGCCGGATGGCGATCAGGTGGCGGCAATGAGTAGGAGCGGACGCTGTATCTTTCTGGGCAAGGACAATGGCTGCAAGATTTATGCGGTGCGTCCGGTACAGTGCCGGACTTACCCTTTCTGGCCGGAGGTGGTGAATTCGCGCACATCATGGACGCGCGAAGGGCGGCGATGTGAAGGAATAGATCGTGGCAGGATCGTGCCGTTATCACGCATCCGCAAGGCGCTCGACGCGCGGCAATCCTGATCTACAATTACTTTCAATCCTGACCTCTCCCCGCCGTGCGGGGAGAGGCGGATCAGTACTTGAACGCTACTTCTTTGTCACTGCCATCAGCGCATCTTCAATCGCACCCGGCGCGCACATGATATTCATGAACGTACCACCGGTCGGGTTGGACATCATCGGCAAGCCCAGATAGGCGATCGCGATACGGAAGCGGGCATAAAGCGCTTCCACTTTCTTGCCATCAACCAGGATTTCATACGGCGCGTAGCCCGTGTTGTGGATCGGGCCCTGGTCAACGGCCTTCATGGTGGTCGCGTCACCGCTGCAGCCCTGGGTCAGAGCCACGCCAAATACCGCTTCTTCCTTGCCCGGGATGTCGATGTGATAGACCTGGCTGGTACCGCCCGCATGCGCGGCAAGGCCTGCTTCGACCGCCTTCACCGCGGCCGCGTGATCATCAAACTTGCCGAGATCACTCGGATCGGTGAAATATTCCATCATCATGGTGTAGTGATAGCCGTTGAGCTTGTCGGCGGAGATGCCGTCTTTGTAATCATAGAACGAACCGTATTCTTCCTTGTCGCCCAGTGCGGTGGCCAGTTTGGCTTTCACCGCCGAGACATCCGCATGCACGCGGTAAGCGGCCGCCCAATAGACCGGGTTGGTGAAAGCCACCTGTATGTCGGCATTCGCCGGGTTGAAGGCGGCGCCCTTGCCATTGCCATACTGCTTGGTAATAGTGACACGCTCGGGCGCCAGATAACCGCCCCGGTCCGAGGAGGCGGCGGCCTTCAGCAGTTCGTCATTGGTAACGACCAGGATATTCGCGCCGTCGAAAGGAGAATAGGAGCCGACGATTTGAAAACCGGCGCCGGTCAACTTGGCTTTCACTTCATCAGTCACCGAGGCGACAGTACCAGTGGTGGTGGTGAAGGCGAGTACATAGGGTTTGAGCAAATCGGCTGCTTGCGCAGACACGGTCAGCATCATGAACAACATTGCCGCCAGAACGGACTTCAGTATTTTATTGATATGCATTTTAACTCCTCCAATCAAAAATTATTTTCACACTGACGATTAATACACGATGACAAGGCGTGCATATATCATTCAGCATTTCCGCTTTAGAATACCGCATGCAGTCTGACACCGCCCGTATAGTATGGCTAGCGCTTTTTATTACTTCAAGGCCAGTCCGGCATGTTTCTTGAATTGCGCACCGACAGCAAAGCCTGCTGTACTGATTCCATGATGGATTTTATTCGACCAGACCGGAAGGAGCGCTGCAAATTATTCCAAACGCGGCTATTTCAGCTTGACCAGCACGGCATTCATGCTGTTCTCTTTCAGCAAGGCGCGGGCGCGGTTCAATTCGTCGAGATTTTTGTAGGGCCCGACGCGCACGCGATGCCATTTCTCGGTTTTATTGACGATAACGGTTTCAATGCCGGCGTGCAGGCCGAGTAACGCAAGTTGCGCTTTCAGGCGATCCGCCTGATCCAGTGCGCGGAATGCGCCGGCCTGCAAGTAATAGGTGCCGGGCTGATCAACCTGCGGCACGCCGCCCTTGGGGCGGCCCTTGATTTCAGTATCGGGCACGACCACTTCCATCTCGGGCAGGATGGTGTAGAAATCAAAACGCGGTTTGGTTGGCGGCGACAACGGTTTCTCGCCGATAGGCTTGCCGGACTTGCCGGGCTTACTGTTCGCGGCGGTGGGTCCGGCGGCTTCGTCGGCCTGTTCATCGGGTAGGTTGAGGTGCGCGGCAACCGGTCTGGTCGGCGTGTTGCCGTGATATTTATAGGCCGCCAGCGCCACTGCCAAGCCCAATACCAGTCCGGCCAGCAGCCAGACCCAGCCCGGCGTGCCCTTGCGCCGGTCGTTCTTGCCGCTACGTGGTTTGTAGTCGCGCGTCATGCCGTGTTCTTTTCCGCCATGGTTTGCGGCGCCGACACGCCCAGCAGTTGCAGACCATTGGCCAGCGCCTGGCGCACCGCCAGGATCAGATTGAGTCGCGCATCGCGCAGTGCCGCGTCATCCACCAGGAACTGGTGGGCGTTGTAGTAGGCGTGAAAATCATTGGCCAGTTCGCGCAGATAGTGGGCGAGCTGGTGCGGTTCGTGGCTGAGCGCGGCGGCTTCCAATACTTCGGGATAGCGCGACAGTGTGTACAACAACGCTTGCTCATGTTGTTCGGTAAGCCTCACCAGGTTGGCGGCACCGGCCGCCGCGTCGCGCGCCAGACCCTTTTCGTCGAGCTGGCGCAATACACTGCAGACACGCGCATGAGCGTACTGAATGTAGTAGACTGGATTGTCGTTGGACTGCGACTTGGCGAGATCGAGATCGAAGTCCAGATGCTGTTCACACTTACGCAGCACATAGAAGAACCGTGCCGCGTCGTTGCCGACCTCGTGGCGTAATTCGCGCAGCGTGACGAACTCGCCGGAGCGAGTCGACATCTGCATGCGCGCGCCGCCTTTATAGAGTATGGCGAACTGCACCAGCAGCACATCGAGCTTGGCAGGATCGTCACCGAGCGCGGCCAACGCCGCTTTGACACGCGGTACATAGCCGTGATGGTCGGCGCCCCACACATCGATGACGCGCGCGTAACCGCGCTCCAGCTTGTCTATGTGATAGGCAATGTCGGAGGCGAAGTAGGTCGTCTGACCGTTGTCGCGCACCACCACACGGTCCTTCTCGTCACCGTAGTCGGTGGAGCGGAACCACAGCGCACCGTCCTTTTCGTAGAGATGGCCGGAGCCGCGCAACCGTTCGATGGCGCGGTCCACGGCGCCGCTCTCGGCGAGTGAGCGCTCCGAATACCACTGCTGATACGTCACGCCGAATTCGCCGAGATCCTTGCGGATATCGTCGATGATCACATTGAGGCCCTGATCGAACACCATGCGGTAGTCCACGGCACCGAGCAGTTGTCCGGCGCGCGCGATCAGCGCATCGATGTGTGCTTCCTTGTCGCCACCCGACGGCTCATCGGGCGGCAGGCCGTCGAATACGGTCGCGGCCGGGTGGCGGAAGGCGTCGGCGTTGGCGCGGTGCAGATCGGCGGCGATGTCCCAGACATAATCGCCTTTGTACCCGTTGATCGGAAAAACCAGGGTCTCACCACACAATTCCAGGTAACGCAGCCAGACGCTGGCGGCCAGGATGTCCATCTGCCGGCCGGCATCGTTGACGTAATACTCGCGATGCACTGGGTGACCGATGGCTTCGAGCAGATCGGCGACCGCCGCGCCATAGGCCGCGCCGCGACCGTGGCCCACGTGCAAGGGGCCGGTGGGATTGGCGGAAACGAACTCGACCTGGATCGATTGACCGGCGCCGCGCGTGCTGCGGCCGTAATTCTGACCGGCCGCCAGCACTTCGTTCACCACATTCTGGAAGGCCGCGGGCGTGAGAAAGAAATTGATGAAGCCGGGACCGGCGACCGCCACTTGCGCCACCTGCGTGGACGCCGGCAGGGCCGCGACGATCTGCTCGGCCAATTCGCGCGGCTTGCGGCGCGCGCTCTTGGCCAGCGTCAGCGCGATATTGCAGGCGAAATCGCCGTGTGCGCGGTCGCGGGTGCGCTCGATGGCGATCGGGCCGGCAAGAGGGCCGGGCAAGACGCCGGTACTGTGCAGGCCGGTAAGGGCGCTGCCGAGCAGGTGCTCCAGATGATGCTTCATTGATGGTTGGTTTCGCGTGATCGGTTCAGCGCAATCGCGGCGTCGCGCATAAGCCGCCTATTATGTCCGGTATCGGCGATCTTGCAACTTGTATTGACGCGCCTGCCGCCCCGAGCAGTAGCCCGCCGCCTGCCCTGCCGACGGCTGTTCGTTCCGTCAGTTGATTATTGAGCGCACTCAGAGTAAAGATGAAACGGCGCAGATAAAAGTAAATGGTCGGCTAGTCGGCGCATACTCGCCCATCGCCTTTGCTCTTTGCGCGCGCCTAAAATGGATATCATCAAAAATCTCGAAGCCATGCTGGCCGCCGGTCGGGACAGCGCCATGCTGCGTTTTACACTCGGCAGCGCGTATCTGCGGGCCGGCGACAGCAAACTCGCCGTCACGCATTTGCACGCCGCCGTCACTCTCGACCACAACTACTCCGCCGCGTGGCAGAGTTATGGCCAGGCACTCAGCGATAGTGGCGCTGTCGAGGCTGCCATGCACGCTTACGAAATCGGCATCCACGTCGCAGAAACCAAGGGTGACATGCAGGCAGCGAAACAGATGCGGGTATTTCTGAAACGCTTGCGAAAGCCGGTCTGAGTCGCTGCGCACTGATCAATAAACCCCCTGCGCGCCCTCCGGGCGAACCCGGAAGCGTTTATAGCTCCATTGATATTGTTCCGGATGGGCGCGCACACCCTCTTCAATCAGGCGATTCAGGGTCGCGGCGGCCTGTTCCGGCGTGGCGCTGGCAAAATCCTCGGGCGCCGCAAGCAGATGCAGGTGATAACCTCGGCCGCGCGGCAAGCGCTCGGCATAGGTGAGGATCAAGGTGGCGCCGGTCTTGCGCGCCAGACGCGCGATCAAGACCATGGTATAGGCGGGCATGCCGAAGAACGGTGCGAACACTCCGCTGCCGATATCGGGATTCTGATCGGGCAGGATGCCGACCGCCGCGCCGCGCCCCAATGCCTGATAGAGCGCGCGTACACCGCTGGCATCGGTGGGTACCAAGTGCGCGCCGAGACGCGCGCGCGCCTCGCGCGACAGGTTTTCCAGCGCGGCCATGCGCGGCGGACGGTACAGTGTGGTCATCGGATAACGCGACGATATATACAGGCCCGCCATTTCCCAGCAGCCCAGGTGCGGCGAGGCGAAGATCACGCCGCGACCGCGTCGCTGTGCGGCATCGGCGACGTCCAGACCGCTGACCGCGCGCATCATGCCGAGCAGTCGGGACGCCGGCCAGCACCACATTGCGCCCATCTCGAAGATCGTCTTGCCCGTTTCCATCAGACTGCACCGTGCCAGACGCGCGCGGGCGCGGGCATCGAGCGCGGGATAGCAGAGATCGAGATTGATCGCAGTGATGCGGCGCAGCGAATTGGGTAGCATGGCCAGTGCGAGTCCGAGCACAGCACCGACGGCGTGCGCCACGGGCAACGGCAGCGTAGCGAACAGACGCAACAGCAAATTGATCAGCCGGGCGCGCATTAAATGGGCTTGCGCCGCCGCCTCCACGCGCCGGGCTTCACGCCGCGCCGCTCATTCCGGCAGCAGCGCCGGTACGGACCCGAGCAGCGGAAGCATGGTCGACAACAGACTCTTGAACAGATAGCGGTTGTCCTGTTCCTGCGCGGCCAGCAATTGCTTCATATGCCGGCGTTGCATCGGCTTGCGAAAGCACGCCGGGCAATTGTCACGGGTCACCGGCAGGCCGGCGTTCGTGGCGAAATCGGCGGTCTGGCGTTCACGCGCGTACACCAGTGGGCGGATCACCCGCACGTCGCCGGCATCGTTAAGATAGTTGGCGCGCATGGTGCGCAAGGTGCCGCCGTGAAAGGCGGACATCAGGAAGGTTTCGGCCAGATCATCGAGGTGCTGGGCCAGCGCCAGCACGTTATAGCCCTCGCGGCGCGCCGTGGCATACAGCACACCGCGCTTCATGCGCGAACAGAAGGCGCAATAGGATTGATTGCCCATGTGTTGCTGGGCGCGCGCCATGACCGGCTCGCCAATCAGGAAATACGGCACGCCAAGCGCCGCCAGATAGGGCCGCAAGGGTTCGAGATCGAAGCCTTCGGCCTGCGGATCGACCGAGGCGACGCCGGCGTCGAAGTGCACCGGGGCGTGGCGTTGCAGATGCAGCAGGATGTGCAGCAACAACAGCGAGTCCTTGCCAAAAGACGGGTTAGGTGACGGCCCATGGGCGTACGACAGAAGCCACTGTTTACGGGGATTTTGGCCATTTTGTGTCATGTTCATGAGATGTGCATGTTTTCGTGGCAAATAGTGACCTTGGATGTCCATGGGTAGGGTAGGACTTTAGAAGCGAATTTCAAACTAGACGAGACGACAGGAGTAAGTTAACTGGTTCTCGCAATTGCAGTTCGCTACCCAGCCAATCTTCGGCGCTGGGCATGGGGGAATCGTCGTTTCGGCCCAGAGTTAGAAAATCGAACAGGTTGCGGTCGGCAAGTTGCGAGGCGTGTACATTACCCATCGCACGTGCGATCTTCTCGACCCTACCTGGGAACTGCGCATCCCACGCTTTCAGCATAACCTTCACGTTCATGCGTTGGAGGTTTTCCTGTGAACCACACAGGTTGCAGGGGATGATCGGAAAGCTGCGAGCCTGTGCGTACTCAACAATGTCGTGTTCGCGCACATAAGCTAAGGGTCTGATCACCACATGCTTCCCATTGTCGCTTAGAAGCTTCGGTGGCATCGAACTGATCTTGGCGTGGAAGAACAGATTAAGAAACAGCGTCTCGACAAGGTCATCGCAGTGGTGGCCAAGTGCGATCTTTGTGAATCCTCTTTCTTCCGCATAGTTATACAAGGCACCCCGCCGCAGTCGCGAGCATAGCGAGCACATCGTCTTGCCTTCCGGAATCAAACGTTTAATTACTGAATAGGTGTCTTGTTCCAGAATGCGGAATGGCACATCGAGTGAGCGCAAGTAGTCTGGCAGCACGTGTTTAGGGAAATCTGGCTGTTTCTGGTCGAGATTGACCACCTCTATCTCAAAGTGGACCGGGGCCTTCTTTTGCAACTGAAGAAGCATGTCCAGCATCGTATAGCCGTCCTTCCCACCAGAGAGACAAACCATTACACGATCATTTTCTTCGATCATTCCAAAGTCAGCGATAGCTTGTCCGACTTGGCGACGGAGACGCTTGGCCAATTTGTTTTGATTCAGGGACTGTTTGCGGACACACACACTCATTGCAGTTTATGCTCGAAATAGGGACCACCATTCTACTTGGGTACTCGATACATCGGCACCACTAGTAACTCAACTCATCACAGAGGCCTTTGTTGAATTGGCATTTCTCCCTGGCACCTTAGCCAGGATAAGCCAGCTATCCGCATTAACCTACAATTTGCCCGAGACAGTGGCATCCCGGGAATTGAAGTACATTCCCCCATTGCCCCTCCACGCTTATAGGGTGTAGCGCCAACATACTATACCCGGGGGGCGTCGTACATCGCTCTCTGCGCTACGCGCAGAATT
>VFSW01006853.1_pt1 | contig 16660 bp, 18 predicted proteins | sample 5358111 | NCBI WGS metagenome assembly VFSW01 (sample SAMN11554181, study PRJNA540505) | mine drainage metagenome | isolation source: sediment from site ElyBrook_90M | place: USA: Ely Copper Mine, Vershire, VT | collected 2017
GATCACTCTTGAACGAATTGCTCTCACGTCTAGGCGTGGGTCATATTGTCGCAGTTGATTTTGATCGCGTTGATATCACTAATCTTCCGAGAATTGTTGGAGCCTCAGAACAAGATGCATTAGCATTTTTAACCCGAAACGACAATTCATGGTTGAAGCATCTTGGGAAACATTTTGCCAAACATAAAGTATTTGTTGCTCAGAAAGTGGCCAGGCAAGCGAATCCAAAAATTCGGTATGAAGCAATCGTAGGGAATATTATCGATAAGTCGATAGCACATCAATTAATCGACGTGGACTTTCTATTTCTAGCTACAGACTCAATACAAAGTCGTCTTGTGTTTAATGCCATCCTTCATCAATACTTAATACCAGGGGCGCAGATCGGAGTTAAGGTGTTGGTTGGTACAGAACGCCAGGTAGACCAAATACTTGTTGCCAGTAGGATGGTAATGCCTTTTTCTGGTGGCGGATGCTTAAGTTGCAATAATCTTATCCCAGCTAGCCGGCTTACCAATGAAGGACTTTCAGAAAAGGAGCGACGTGCGCAGCGCTATATTGATGATGCTGAAATTGCAGAGCCAAATGTAATTACCCTTAATGCGATGTCTGCCGCCCGCGTAGCTAACGACTTTATGATGATGTTCACGGGGTTATTTAATGAAGAGGTAACTCTAAACTATTTAATGGAGTTTGCTGAGAACAGAGAATTATATTCCGTCAATCATCGAATTGATAATCTGTGTCTCGATTGCAGCAACTCAGGCTCGAGTCGTTTGGCACGTGGAGATCGCATTCATCTTCCATGCCGTGAGAATTCTTAACCCAATCCGGTGGTATACTGATATAAATATCGTAATTCGTCACTAAACAACATAAAGTGACGAATTACGAAAATATCTTGAGCTGGTTGGTGCAATGAAAACGAATGAGACGGCTTTCGCTATCCCTGATTTGAAAACAAAGTTCTCTAACCGGAAATCTGTTCGCAAGGTAGAGCTAAGGCAATTCTATCTTTTACAGGACCCCGATTTGACCGAGCAGGCTTTCCGGAGAATTTTGTATTCTTTGGAAAAACAAAAGATCATCCTGCCGATTGGCGCCGGAGTATATGCGCTGTTGAATGCCCCTCTTTCAGCAGGAAAAAAGAAATTCGTCCCCACCCTTTCCCCGAGTATCCAGGAATTGAGTTCGATCATTCGAGAGAATTTTCCATATACCCCCTATCTAATATGGGAGACCAACATCCTACATGAATTTATGACCCACCAACCTGGTCAAAACCAGATCATCCTGGAAATTGATAAAGATGCCTGCGAATCCGTTTTCAATCGACTGAAGGAGCAACCATCCGGAAAAATTTTCTTGGAGCCGGACATGGTAACCTTTGAGAGATACATTATAAATATACCCGAGAGTATTATCCTTATTCGATTGGTCACTCAATCCCCCAAGATCAAAATAAATAACATCATCACCGCCCGATTAGAAAAGATCCTGGTGGATATTTTCGTTGATGAGGATCGATTTTTTGCATTTCATGGCCAGGAGCTGGCAAATATTTTTGAAAATGCGTTCTCCGTGTATTGGATCAATGTAAAAACGTTGTTCCGCTATGCTGGCAGACGAAAAGTAGCAATGAAGCTGCAAGCTTTCATCACCACACAAACACAGATCGAATTATCTTCACCATCGGAGAATATTGAATGATCTCTAACCAATCACGCACAAAAGACTGGATTATGAAGATACGTGAGGTATCCCCAGGGAAAGACCCCATCTTGATTGAAAAGATGATCATGGCGTTGACGCTTGTTGAAAATCTGCGGCTGGCGGGTCTTGATTTTATTTTCAAGGGTGGATCGTCTTTAATCTTGTTGTTGGGTACACCCCAACGTTTTTCAATTGATATTGATATTGTCCTACCCGATAGTAAAAATCTAGATGAGTGTCAGCAGGCTGTTTTGAGCCAGGGAGTATTTTACCGCGTCGAAGAAAACAAGCGTGCAGGGGATCTACCCAAGCAACATTATAAATTCTTCTATAATAGTGTCATTCAAGAGAAAGAAAGCCATATCTTGTTGGATATCCTCTTTGAGAAGAACCCTTACCCGCGCCTTCATGAAGTTGCCATCCTTTCGCCGTTAGTTTCTATGGAAGGGGATACAACAATGGTTCTATGCCCAACAAGAGAATGCCTGCTAGGGGATAAACTGACTGCCTTTGCCCCGCACACTACCGGCATCCGGTATGGAACGAACAAAGAACTTGAACTGGCTAAGCAGTTGTTTGATATAGCCGTTCTTTTCGATAAAGTTGAGGATGTGAACCTGGTAAGAGCCACTTATAAAAATATTGTCCCCAAGGAACTGACTTATCGGGGAATGAATGAATTGACTCCCGAAGATGTTTTACTGGATACTTTTTATACTGCGGTTCTAATTGGTACCCGCGGGGCATCATCCTGCGCAGAATACACCGAACTACTCGAAGGCTTTAGGAAAATGGCTGCTTTTGTGTATTCGGGATTTTTCTCACTTGATTCGGCTATTCTTTGCGCCTCTAAAACTGCATATCTCTCTGCGTTGATTTTGAAAGAGGTCGATCCAATTGACCGGTTTGAGAAAGGTCTGGATATTTCCTCCTGGATGATTGCCAATCCTGGTTACAACAAATTGAACAAGCTCAAGAAAACAAGCCCGGAAGCATTTTATTATTTTTTTCGGGCACTCACCTTACTCGAGTTGAATGGAAATTAAACCATACCGAGGTCAGAGAGTTTCAAACAAGAGAATCACCTTTTCTGCCCATTCTTATAAATTTCCACCTTTCACCAAGGATCGGAAAAATCTTTCCCTATTTACACCTGCAATCACCTCAACCGGAATCTCAGAAGAGATTTCATTGTCCCCCTAGGATAAGCTCTTTCCTGTTGCTATACTCAAATTAATCTGACAACCAAATAATTTATTCTTTCAATCGTTGACCGGACTCTACCTGCTGGATACGCACGCCAAAGGCGGGCAAGCACAAGTGTCCGGCTTTTGTATTTAAAACTTACTCGGAGGATGTATGACGATATTAATCCCGGTGGTGGGTGTTTTATCCACTACGTTGGTGCTTTTACTGTGGTATCCGAAGCAGATCAAGACAGGCAGGTTGGCCGCCCTTTACACGGTCGATTCCGCCCGCGCGTTGTCTTCCCTTGACCAAAAATCCTTGGAATACAAACTCCTGGCCTCAGGGTTGAACATCAAGCCCATCACCTTTCGCTTGCTGCGCATCGCTGCCGGTGCTTGCGGTATGGTCATTGCCTGGCTGTTTTTACCCGGTTTGCCTTCGATTGTGATAGGCGGGATCCTTTTCTACATTCCCGGAGCCTGGCTGGATGATCGTGTGAAAAGCCGTGGCCGGGACATTGACCAACTGCTTCCAATAGCCATTGGCCGCATTGCTGCAGGGTTGCTAGCCGGCGGTTCAGTACCTGATGTTCTGCAGCAAGTTGGCGAATCTTTGGAAATGGAAAAAACTAATCCGTTGACCCCGGAGTTTGTTCTAACTGCCTCAGAGATGCGCATCAAGGACAGGTTGGAAGCGCTGCGAGGTTTGGCCTCGCGCAGTCCTTCGGTTTCCCTGGCCAATCTTGCTCAACTGCTGGAGGGATATACCGAGGCGGGTGGACGCGCTTATACCGAAGTTCTTATGGATATCTCAAGCCGTGTCCAGCAAATCCTGATTGCCCGCAATCGCGCCCAGGCCAAAGCCGGCGATTCACTGGTATCCGCTAAAGTCCTACCGGTTGTCCTGATCTTTATCTTGATTTATCTCAGTCAGGATCCTATGGTGCGTTCCTCATTCAATGCCTTACCCGTGCAAATTGTTATTGGGGGAACGATGGCCGCCATGGTGGGCGGATATTTTATCATTCGCTCGATGATTATGGAGACGGTTTAGATGTCAGCTCTGATTAACCTCACCGGAATCGCTGTTTTTGCGTTGGTCATTTACCTGACGCTTGAACTGGTCCCTGCTGCACCAACCGGGCGTTTGTCCGAGATTCTCACACCGGCAGATGGTGTTGTTCTGACCGGGTGGCGTAAATCCCTCTCTCCCCTGGATAAACCGGTCTCTAAATGGACTCCGGCTGGTTTTCTCCGGAAAACACGCACAGATTTGTATTGGGCACATATCGGAGACCGGTGGAATGACTGGAACGAAGTGCAATTTACCTCGCTACGAGTGGCTTTAGCCGTTGCAGGATTTGGATTAGGGATGGTGGTCACAGCAGAACCTATGTTTGCTCTGGCGGGTGGCTTGGTGGGATTCCAATATCCTGTCCTATCGATGGGTGGGGTTGCTCGCCGTTACCGTCGTCAGTTCATTGCCCAACTTCCTGAATATGTACAACTGGTTTCAGCGCAGATGTCTGCCAATGTCTCGATGGAAGAAGCCCTACGGCGTACCGCGCAAGCCCAAAGCCTGGTCGGTAAATGGATGCGGTGGGTGCTGCAGATGGCGCAGGGTCGTGACCTGATTGAGCAAATGCAGCGCGAAGCCCAGGAATCGCATCTCCCAGAGTTGCTCGGTATGTCCGTGCAGTTGGAATTCATCCGGCGTGGTACCGCCCAACAGGAACTAATGGGGCAACTGGCTACCAGTATTGCAGCCGACTACATTGGCAACTCTGAGCAGCGGGCGGAAAAAGTTGGGGCTGAACTCGTCATCCCAATGGTGATTTTCTATTTTCTACCCTTCCTGGTGACCCTGCTGGCAGTGATCGGCTGGCCAATTGTTCAGAATCTTGGCGCAATGTGATGCTTACCAACCCCCTCAACATCTTTCGGGGGCGTTCCAGTCGCTTGCGGGATCTGGCCGGTTTTGGTTTCTTTCTCTTTGCCATGCTCATTTCTGTTGTGGCAGCCTGGCAACATCCTTCGATCCTGGCCTGGCTGTATGCATTTCACAATGGGCTGTTGGCTTTCTTCTATGCCCGGCGAAGACCTGCAAAACACTATGATCGCACCGGTTTATGGCTGGGGATCATCGCTGCATTCCTGCCCACATTTACAACTATCAGCCAACCCTTGTTGTACTACCTGTTACCTGCGCTGGCAGGTTACGCATTGATCTTATGGTCGTTGATCACCCTGGGACCGCGTTTTGGGGTTGCTCCTGCGGATCGCGGTCTGATCTGCCTTGGTCCCTACCGATTCTTGCGTCATCCCATGTATCTGGGAGAACTGGTATTTCGGGTGGTTATGGTCTTTAGTTCACCGCAATTGCCGCGGGCTGCCATCTTTCTGTCACTGGTACTGGTGTTCATTCAATGTTGGCGAATCCTACGCGAAGAAAAGATGATAGACGGATACACCTGCTATATGCGGATCGTTCCCTGGCGGTTGATTCCTGGACTCTGGTGAAAAATATGCCGCGAAACCCTTCTAATATATGCTTCGGGGTGGCTTTGAGCGGTTCCCTCCTGATGAAATTGTTTGCCGTCCCGGACGAACTGATCTGGTTGGCAGTATTCAGTGTGGCAGTCTCTGCCATTCTGACCAATTTCATATGGATTCGTTCCATGGGAATCGCCGGGGTTGGGGGATTATCCATCGTTTATTTCAAGTTGGGCGGTAGTTCGCTTCCCGGGGCTATCCTGACGATTCTGACCGCCACCCTTTTTGTTATAGCGGTTTTTATGGCAATTTACGCAGATTTATCCCATCCTTTGAAAAGTAACCAAGGAGACGAAAAAAAAGAATGATGCTTAATTTCAGAAATTTCCTCTGGGTAACTGGAACTCGGTGAAAGTCGTTTTACAGGATGCGGACCACCCTGATCAAGAAATGCTGGATGCACTCTCCCAGAATGGTAAACTCATGGTACGGCGGGTTTAGTTATTTTGAGGCTAAACTTAATTTTTATTGGCTTTACTAATTAATGTTGAGGCTAAGGTCCAATTCTATAGGATATGTCATGTTTCTTTATTACTGCTAATCCAATATGAATTTTTTGAAGGAAAAGGTTAGGAAAATAAAAATGCAGTATACCCAGATCAATGTGGAAGGAAATGTTATTCGAAATGAAATTCTAGAATATTTAAGACAGAACAAATCGCGTCTTCTATTGGGTGAACCGATCTCTTATTTTGGTGCTGATCGCCAATGGGTGGTACAAACATCAGCTAAGGGGATCGAAGTAAACAAGCTGGTTGATGAGGTTTTTGATATTCTTCTTTCTTCTGGTCGAGCAAAGTCTATTAACATTAATTTAGATGGATCGTACTTAAGTTCGTCCAAGTCAGGTCAGCTCGCATCAGCCGGGCCCCTTTGAGACTGCCACTAATTGAACTTGTAAATCATGCAATGGATACGGGAGATAATAATCAGCTTTCAGTCTGTCAAACATGTGTTCTTTTTACCAAGTAAAGGAGCATGCCATTGCAGCCAGGCCAAGTGTTACAAGTCCTTGAAACGCTTGCTGAAAAAAACGGATGACGGTGCAAGGATTGGCTAGGAGGGTTGAATCCAACTTCGAGAATATTGACATTCATCAAATGTATTTATGGATGCCTTCGTCGATATAGCTTCTCCAAGCGTTTAGAGATTGGACTAAACAGAACAAGGGCTTCGCCGTTCTTTATCTTGAGTTTTTTTATCTTGCAATTTGCGTGTGAAGGCAGCTCATCCTTTTTGCAAATTTTATACCAATTACCACGTTTCTCAAGCACTCCCGCTTGAATAAGTGCCTCAAAGTCGATAGGTGTAATAGCGTCCTTGATGCGTTCTTCAAGTTCTTCTTTAGTCATTATTTTATCTGACCATTCCTGTTCCATGTCATTGCCTCCCATATTTGAACTCTCCCAGATATTTCAATCTTAAATACAAGATGCTTTATTCCAATTCTGATTATACTTAATTCGTGGCTAGCAGTAGAATCGAAAACTCGAATTGGGATCTATATGAATATTAGGATTATCTTTATCAGTGGATATACACGTTTGTAGTCCCAATATTTCTTCATGATGTACTTGATCAGATTTGTTGCGTAATTTTGGCTTTGATGTGGGGATCTAACCTAGCATGTCTGGATTCCAATCACCTTTTTCTTGTTTTCTTCCCTAATCCTAATAAAATGCCTCAACGGTTTTTAAATTCGACAAAATGGTTTTTCCAATTGCCTCAGGTGACATTCTCAGTTCTCCAGCAAGCAATTTAATTACAATAGATACATCTTCCGGACGGATAGGCTGGCCATTATTTTTACAAAATGGTCCGTCTGTTTCTGTTAATAATCGGTCAAGAGGCAAAGAATAGATTGTGCTCCGATGGTTATCGCTTTTAAACATTTCTGCGTTTATCGAAAAATAACAACCTAGATCAATTGCTCGACGTGCTTCTGTTTTAGTGCCGGTAAACCAATGAAGAACAACCCGGTTACGATCCGGTCGCAAGAGTTTTTCAATCATATCGAGCACAATTGTTGTGGTCCGCACACTATGAATTGTTAAGATTTTCCCTCCAGCCTGATCGCATAGATTGAGTACTCGCTGAAACACCTGCTTTTGAAGATCTAGTGACTGGTAAAATCTCGGCCCTCCATCCAGACCAACTTCTCCAACATATCGGGTTTGGGGCAGATAGGTCTCCCAAATCTTTATCTCATTCGCCCGATCTGCAACCAGTTGTGGGTGAATCCCTAATGCGGCTCGTACATAACGGGTTTTTGACGTTAATTCATGATTGCGCGGCCATGCTTTTGGTGTTGTGGTGACGGTAAGGGTATGCACCCCGACTCGTTCGCAATCAGATATCGCAGCTTCAAAGTTCTGATAAAGATCAAGATGGCAGTGAAAGTCGACTAAGCTTAAAGTCATTTCGTTTATCTTGAATGTGGCCGTGTTCTAACATTTGCTAACAAAGCACCTACTTCATTCATTCCCCGCTGATAGACCTTGGAGAGTGCTGAGATATCATCATCAGATAGATCGGACAAAGGTCCGGGCTTATAAATCAGAAGATTGGTCAAATTTGGGGTTGCATGTAATCGTTCCAGGGCGAATTGGATAGATCGAACCTGTTGCCCTTTAGCTGATCGAGAATTTAAAGTTGCACCTTCCAAGTTGGAGAGGTAATAATTTGTTGGGTCATTACCTCGTCCATATGCTTTTTCGAGTGCTGCGCGGCGGATTAGGCAAGGTAAACAATATCCGCAATTTTCAGTTTTAGATTTCATCCATCGTACTTTTGCAGGTGAGGAACATGACATACTATGCTGTGTTAGTTGGCGGAGCAATTCTTGGTTAGCGCAGTTTAAGACCATCTCACCTTTGGTATATTTCCAATAAGGGTTTTCGATACGGCCGGGAATTTCTAACCTAGCCAGCAATTCATTCCATCGAGCAATATAGAATGGATGCATAGTGCGGGTACTCAAAGCTCCTAGACGGAGAGGGTCGAGCGGAACATTTATCGCAATGAGCCCATTTTCGGGGGCGTTCAACACAAAATTTTTATTAAGACCTGTCCCTGCAAGAATGCCAATGGCAAAGAATAAAAACGAACGCCCGCGGGTTGTGTTTTCAGACTCCCCTATTTGTTGAACCAAATTCCCGGGAAAGCTCATAGCTACGCGGAGCCGGCTTACAGGTATTTTGTTGTAGTGATCCTTTAATTCTTGGAAACAAATAGATTGGGCTATACTGGCTGCTCCATCGCCTGCATGACTGATTAAAAGCGGTGTTGCACCACTCTCAAGTAAATCGATAGCGCCGATAAGACTGTCTAAGCCTCCAGAAAATAGGGAAAAATGATCAAAAGGCGAAGTTGACTGTAGTCTCAATCTTGCAGGCGAAAGGTGGATGAAACCAGAAGGCCTCTGCCGGAATGAGAATGCCCAGCGATCTCCGGTTAGGAAGTTAAGCATTCTTATGAGTAAATCTGATACCTGATTCCAGCGTTCGGGATCGCTAACTGGAACCACTATTTTTATTTCACGGGTCCAGCTGTCTTGGGATTCGGAAATCCGCGAGATGCGAGTGTCAGCAGCATAGATATGCGCGGCGAGGATTATGACGTCGATGCCAATCTCAGATGGAAATAGACCCATTGAAGCTAAATTGTTAATCGCGTCACCGATCCCATGATCTAATTCATTTTTATGTGTTACCAAGTCTAAGATAGTCGTGACTTCATTTTCTTTTCGAGGATTAGAAATTGGATCTGCGGGGCCAAAATGTCCAATGATAGTGTGCTTAGTCATGGTTATGCACCTTCCATTGTAAGGCTGCGAAGAACATCAAAAGCCACTTCGTATATTTGATCGACAAATCTTTGTACGCTGCGTTGAGTCAGAGATAGCATGGTATCGCGGGCATTACTCAATGCATCTGCAACCCCTCTTCGGATGAAATCTCGTAATTGAGTCTGGATGCGGAGGGCAGCATGGGCATCTGAAGGAAATTGTATGGACTTTGCCCCAATGTCGTTTAACATGCGGCTCTCAATAGTGTGGGTTGTATATAATTCAAAGACAGTCTGCATCTGGTTGCTGTTAAGGGTGTCGAGATCGGCTATACCATTCTCGGCCAAATCCACAATTGTTTGAATGAATGCGTCTCGTGCGATTCCCTCATCCACGTTCCCGCCATCCGGACAGATATAATCTATCATTCCAAGAAAGACCTCTTCGATTGGGTGACCAGCCAGGCTATCCAACTGAAGGGCCTCTAAAGCTTTTTCGACGCCTCGGTCGATTGTGTCACGTAGAAAACCGAGCAATTTCCTTCCTGATTGCCGGGAAGATCCCATTCGACGTGTTGCTTGGTGGGATCCTCCTGACGATGTTGCCACGTAATGGGAAACACTACGACTTAGGCTATTAGTTTCACTGCCACCCGAACTGGCAAATCGGGACAAATATGTTCGAGCAGTTCTGAAGCGATTAGGTGGAGGCTGGACCGAAGGTGGTGTAATCGGAGGGATTTCCGGTTCTGGTTGTGGTTTGCCATCAAGAGCTTCAGGGTAAGGACTGGGCTCTGTATCGGGTGGTATAGGAATGGGTTGAGGTTGACCACCAGGCATTTCTGGCATCGGTGGACCATCAGGATCAAGCCAATCAGGTACTAATGGTGTGTTATTGCCAGGTCCGGGGTTTGAATTAGATGTCCCCATGTTATTGCCCCTTAGAATTTAGGATTTTTATTGTGTAGGTTACGGCTGCTTTTAGTTTTGGTACAGTTGACCACTGTTGAAGAAGTTTCTGGAAATGGGCCATCATGCTAGGGTCTTTAATCACTTCCGACCAACCTGTAACAACCCATACCCCTAATTTTTCTGGAGGTAAAGCTTCAAGGAAGTCCAATAGATTACCTTGCAGTATCGGGTGGGCTTTGACCAATACCGACATTCCTGCGATGCCAGCAGGTTCTGTATCAAATTCACCATTCCCGATAATATGGCTTCTGACTTGCTCAAAAGCTGAATTTGCTTCCGTAGGCGATAACTTCTTAATATCCTCTTCCCTTGCTTGAATTGATATTTTTGGTCCGAGAAGTAAATCGGTAATGGTTGCTAAGAGCCCAAGTGCAGTAGTTGTCCCAAAATAATTCTTGCGGTCTTTGGTCACGAATAAATAAGGACGCAGATCAACTCCAGCTAATGATGGTTTGTTTGCCGCCCATTCCAGATATTGTAGGTTTTCGAGCCACTCCTGCAGGAGAGCGCTACCCGGATTTTGGCTACCACCATCAGTTGGAATTGCCTCTTTTCTATCAGTTTTGCCGTTATGTGTGGCAGATCGCCGGCCGCGCTCGGTTTGGTGCCTATCGCTAGATGTTGCCACCGCCTCAAGTTGGTTTAGTTCTTCACAAGTCCCATCCGGTGACGATACTGCTTTCATAGCAATTTGCTCAAACAGGCGTTGCAGTTGTGTAAATTGTTCAGCTAGCATCAGTTTGGCAAGGATTGGGATCACAATTACATCACCGAAACCACGAGCGTCGGCAGTACGTTTACGGAGCGTGAGCGCGTTGAGGAACCGCTTAATTTGGCGAGGATTTCCCCTCGTGCCGTTTGCCAGGATAGGGCCAATCTGATCGCTAAGGACAAGTGCTTGGTTTGCCAGAGAAGCTTTTTCTCCCATAGTCTCTTTAATCAAAGTCGCATCGATTGTCTCGCCTGACCACGGCCGTTTTAACCTTTCGCGCGCGGCAGCGATTAGTTTATTGAATTCGGGATCATCTTTTTCGAGCTCGGCACCAATCAGAAGCAGAGTGACATAAATCTTGGTTTCCGTCACACCAAGAGGCGGAATTCGGATTGGGATCTGGATAAGTTTTTCAAGATAGTTCCGTGCATAGGTTTGTGGTCCCGTTGAACTTGGTAAATCAGGGAAATGCTTCCGCACCGCGTACTCGATCATTGCCTCATCAGCAGCAACGACAAATGCTGTACGTTTGGTGAATACAAAGAGCCGGATCGCTTCAAGCGTTTCAATCGCTGTTTCTTGCAAACATCGGTCGAGATCGTCGACGAGTACAATTAGACGAGTGATTTCGGCTGCGTCTAATAACTCATCAAAGGCCTTACGAAATTCGTTTATCTCTTCGGGAACATTACTGCTTGTGTCAGGTTTTAAAAGGGAATATGCGTTGTCAAAGGCCGAGTCGATTTGATCTTGAGACGGGCGCTTACTGGGATCGCGGCCCATCGTATCGAGTGTAGCCAATGCGGTTTGAATTTGCACGATTGGTGGAATGCCTGTTGTGCCTGTGCGCGCCAACCTCCCAACAGTTTTTGCTACCTTAAACCAGTCAATGCGGCGGATAATTGATTTGACTTTATCAGTGGCCTTGGTCAGTGTCGGCCTCTTCTCGATTAAGGAGGTGACAATTCCTTCAAGAAGAGCGATTTTGGCATCTTCAAAACCTTGAAAACGCCAGCCATTAAACTTTAAACAAAGAGTTTGCTTATTGCTTGCTAGGCCCGCCTCGATCATTTCCAGGACACTGGATTTGCCGGCTCCCCAATCCCCATGGACGCCGATCGTGACTGGTTGTTCGGGATGTTCCAGGAGGAGATTGATGATCGTCGTTGCAATTGCCTCGTTACTGAGTAAATCTACTTTTGTTTCGTTGTCGCTAAGGATATTGATTTTTGTAGCCATTTGTTTTTATCCCCTAGTTGTTGGTAACTACCGTCAGAAATGTGCCTTCCAGAAGGTATTCCCTGATGAATATCAGGAAAGGGAATTGTATATAAAGCCAAATCAGGCTGCGATATGAAAAAAATCAATTAATCCGGGTCGCTTTTAAGTATAGCATTCATATGTAAGAAAGGTTGTATATTATGGGTTTTATTGCACATTTCCCGTCGTAAATTGCTTATGTTTTGCACATGCGTAATCCGGACCATGCTGGCCACCGATTCCGGTGGACGGCATGGTCCGGATTACGCAAGTTTAACCACCATTTAGAATCCTTGGACGCCCCGCTACTCAACTCTTAATTGGTAGCGGCCCCCTAGGATAAGCCCTTTCCTGTTGCTATACTCAAATTAATCTGACAACCAAATAATTCATTCATTCAATCGTTGGCCGGACAGAATCTTCTTGTAATCTGTACGGCCATTAAATATTTTAAACTAAGGATTGAGATTTGAATCGAATAATCCAATTCTTAATAGGTTTGATCGCCATCGCTCTGGCTCTTGGCGCGGCCTTTTATGGACGCAATCTCTACCTGATGGAAGTATCCACTTACCAGGTACCAGTGCCAATTAGCGCCATCCCAGCTTATACCGTTCTCAATGCGGATATGTTCCAAATGCGAGAGATGCCGCACATTATCGAATCCTTACCCTATTGCCAATCTATCCAGGATCTGAACGGGAAGATCAGCACGGTTCCACTTCTGGCAGGTTTGCCGGTTGCTCAGGCCAATGCAGTCCCCATCGTACAGTTTCGCCTGGCTGATGCAGCTTTCGAAGTTCTGTCGATCCCGGTTGAACCTGTCTCAGCCGTGGGCGGACAGATTCGGATTGGAGATCGAGTCAATCTGTATCAGGTGCTTCCCGAGAAAATTGATACCGAGAAGGCGGATATTACTACCAACGACCAGCCTACTTTCAAAGTAGAGCTCATCGCCGGGAGCATTCTGGTGGTGGATGTCCGCAATGCCCAGGGCGTCGCCGTCGAATCCAACCAAAAGAGCGATGATAATTCGGCCATTGGTGTCAGCCCTCAAAACGAACAGGTGCAAATTCTCACCCTGGCTGTGAAGCCGGAAGCCGTGGATGTCATTCTCATTGCGGTCGCAGTAAGCAAAAAACAAGGTGGATTGTTATGGACAACCCTGGCGCTTCCCTGATTCATTCTTCCTCTCCGCGATGATCGATACCATACCCACAAGGAGGGGTACTTTGCTCGTGCTCGATGACCAGGGCACTGACGTTTCCAACGGGTTTATCCGTAATGGTTGGGAACCGCCGACATATCCTTATACCGGCTTTCTATTCTGGCAAATTGGATCCGCAGAAAACACCCTGGAAAAACTCCTGGTCGCCAAATAAAGGGACGAAAAATGTAACCTTGCGATTATCATCGAAACATTCAACCTGTCACCAATTCCGAAACCGGGCAGCAAGAATTTCAAGATCGTCAGCATCCTCTAGCCGGCAAAGATGGAATGGTAATGTTGAGCCGGCACTTGATGTCGGTCAGGTTAGGGCGGTGGCTGCGTCCAGGGGAGATTGTCATTTACAGAGACTGGAACCCTCAAAACCTGGCAAGTGAGAATCTTGAATTGACCACCCTGTCGAAGCTGGCGCATTGCTTTCAGGATAATTCGGCGATTTTGAAATGCCCATACTGCGGGCTGCCCTTCAAAGTACTGCCATCTCAAAAAAACCGGCGTGTGTACCACAATGATACCTGCCGCAGACTGGCATCACGGAAATTTGAGATTGATCCGGAGGAATTACGCCAATTAGTTTGGGAAATTCCTTCCACCCAGATCGCCAGTTTGTACGGCGTTTCGGATAAGGCCATTGAAAAACGCTGCCGGGCATTAGGCATTTCCAAACCACCGCGTGGGTATTGGACCAGGCCAGAACGTGAAAGATTAACCGAGGAGGAGCAGGTATGAGTACTTACCGATTCCTGATTGATGCTGGGGCAGTAATTCTGGCTGCAGGTATCTTTCTGACGCTATACAACATTATGTTGACAGGTGTTGAAATTGTAGTGAAAACCTGGCGCAGGATATTTGTTTCCTGGGCTGGCCGCCGTCTGCGTAACATGGGTGTCATTCAAGAAAAACCTTACCTGGCACACAACGAGTTGGACTGGAAACGGCTGGCATTATTGATCGCAACGCCAAGCTTAGCATTAGTAGTTCACGATTTTATTTTCTCACCGCTTGTGCTGATAATCGGAATAGCTACCCTGACCTGGGTCAACTTTCAACGAAAATAGATTGAACGAGCACATATCAAGAATTAATTTCCTAATTGTGTCCCCCTTGGATAAAGACTTTGGATCGCTATAATTAGAGACAGACAATCATTTTTTAATCGTTGGCCGGACAGAACCTTCTGGGATTCTGTCCGGCTTTAATTTACTGAAGGACCCTATTCATGACAGAAGAGGAAGGAGGAAACCTCTGATAGCCAGTTTTGCATTACTAGCCTTGATTTTCGTCTGCATGATCTACGATCTGCGCGACCGCGAAGTCCCCATGCCATTAACTGTCGGAGGATTGGTCGGCGCCGGCTTTTATGCTTTTTTCAATGGTTTATGGGCTCCCGTACTATTGACCATCGCCTTGACACATGTGGCGGATTTCAACCCCAGGACAAAACGCCTGGCTTTCGCCATGACCCTGGCGGCATTTGCGGGGATTATCCAACCTGCAGAAGCCTTGATATGTGCCCTCATTCTCGGGGTCTGGGTGTTATGGGAATATGGCATTCTGGGTGGCGCAGATGTCAAGCTGTTGATCGCCGCGACACTCGTTCTTGGCAACCCTATTGTTCTGATCCCCATTGCAATCGCTGGTGGAGTCCAGGGTGTGATTGCAAGCTTGCAGAAAAAGAAAGAAATTCCTTTTGTCGCGTCCATTTTTTGTGGAACTTTGCTGTTTGTTTTCTATCCATATTTCTAATCCGGGAAGGAGGTGATTGGCTTTGCGTTTCCTGAAAGATAACCGGGGAATTGAGTCGACTGAGGTCGCATTGATCATTGCAGTGGTTGTCCTGGTCAGCTATGGCGCATACCGGTTGCTGGGACAGAACATCGCTGCCATTGTGAATGATATTGCAGGAAGGATTTAATACACTCAAGTTCTGCCAGTATTGGAAAACCTGGCAGAACGATTTTATTCTTGGAGGACAATGAAATTTCTCAAAGACAACCGTGGAATGGAATTACTTGAGGCTGCCATCACCACCCCGATTGCCATCATGGTGATGCTCGCGATCGTGAACCTTGGGATGTTGGTCTATGCTCAACAGGCGGTCCAAGCCGCAGCCAGGTATGGAGCGCGCATGGGAAGTGTGGCGCAGCAATGCCCCGCCTGTTATGCGATGAGTGGAGCCAAATCGGCGATCGCTCAAGCCGGTATTTTGGAGGACACCTCGGTCAATGTTCTGGCTCCTGGGGGTAGTGCCGGCAGCACTCTGAAGATTCAGGTAAGCGGCAGTGTTCCCAATTTCATGGCACCCTTGACCAGCTTGTTTCCTGGCCTACCCGGGCAGACTTTTACTGTCCGCGCTGATTCTACATTTCGGCAGGAGGGCTGGTGATTCTGTGGCGAGATCGGCGGGGTTATTCAATGACCTTCTGGGCGGTGTTTATCGGGCTGGTGCTCATCCCTGCTTTGTCGTTGGCTATTGAACTGGGCCGTTATTTCTACGCCATCTCGGAGGTGGCAAAGGCCGCGGATGCAGCTGCAGTTGCAGCTTCTGCTGAGATCAACCAGCAAGTTTTTCAGGATACCGGCGGCCTGGTTCCTACTTCGAAGACCTGGGCAAACGCCCAATCTTATGTAGCCGCCAATACAGCAGGCTTATCCGCCAAAGGGGTTCACGCATTTGTAACAGGCATTCAAGTCAGTGGGGGAGACAACACAGTGCACGTCAATGTGTCTGCTGATTTGACTATTTTGTTCCCTTCGGTAGTCCCTAAGGTGACGGTCACTCAAACCGGGGTGGCCAAGCTGCGTGCTTTAACACATTGAAGATGATTCTGCATCCTGTCTATTGTGATTATGACTTATTCCTTCCTACACCTACTTTAGGACGCCGAAAAGTGGTCTTTTTTGGTTATGACAATTAATTTTCAACCAGCACTCTGGCCACCTTCATCAGTAACGAAGTCGGACTGTTTTCATTGATCCTTAAAACATTCTGCGTCAAGGTATTAAAGTGTAGTGCAACGAGAGGATTATTGGTTAATTCCTGAACAGTGAGGGAGCCGCCAGAAATTCTATTTCCGATTAGATGGTAAATGCGGAATCCGTGTTTGACTTTCTGATCAATTCCCAACTTAGGCGGGACATAATAATGGATAAAAGTTTCATTCTTCAGGTCAAAGCAGACCATATCATGAATTCGATTAATCGGTTTTATAACCGCATTGTAGTGGATGACGAGAGGTAAAACACGAC
>VFSW01006854.1_pt1 | contig 16659 bp, 10 predicted proteins | sample 5358111 | NCBI WGS metagenome assembly VFSW01 (sample SAMN11554181, study PRJNA540505) | mine drainage metagenome | isolation source: sediment from site ElyBrook_90M | place: USA: Ely Copper Mine, Vershire, VT | collected 2017
CCCCCTGGAGGCCGATGGGAAGGTAGACTGTCGCCAGGGTGATGGTCATGGCGATGATCGGCCCGACCAGTTCACGCGCCCCGATCAACGCGGCATCCGTCGGAGATCTTCCTTCGCGCAGATGGCGCTCGCCATTCTCGACCACGACGATGGCATCATCGACTACCAGACCGACGGAGAGGACGATGGCCAGAAGGGTGAGCAGGTTTATGGTGAAACCGAAGGCCTGCATCAGGAAAACGCTGCCGACCAGCGACACGGGGATCGCCACCACCGGCACCAGAACGGAACGAAAGGAGCCCATAAAAAGGAAGATGACGACCATGACGATCATGAGCGTGTCGCCAAGGGTCTTGAGCACCTCGCGGATGGCGTTGGAGATGTAGTCCGTGGCGTCGTAGGCGACGAAGCCCTTCAGTCCGACCGGCAGGTCGCGCTGGAGGGATTCCATCTCCACCCGAACCCGCTTGATGACGTCGAGGGAGTTGGCGTTGGGGAGCGGCCAGATCCCCATGAATACCGCGGTCTGGCCGGAAAAATGGACCTCGGTGTTATAGTCCTCGGCCCCCAGCACCACATCGGCAATGTCGCCCCGCCGCACGATGATCCCGTTGCGCTGGCTCACCACGAGCTGCCTGAACTCATTGACGGTGTTGAGGTTGGTGTCGGCGGTGAGGTTGACCTCGACGTATTCGCCCTTGCTCCGTCCGAGGGCGGCCAGAAAGTTATTGGCGGCCAGCGCCTCGCGGACCTGGGCGGGGCTGATGTTCAGGGCGCCCATCCGTTCGGGCTTGAGCCAGATGCGCATGGCGAAGGTGCGGGCGCCGAGGATGTCGGCCCGCTGCACCCCCGGGACGGCGGACAGGCGCGGCTGGACGACGCGCACCAGGAAATCGGTGATCTCGTTCTGCGCAAGGATGTCGGAGCTGAAGCTCAGGTAGGCCGAGGCGAACTGGCTGTCGGCCGACTCGATATCGATGACCGGCACCTCCGCCTCCGGGGGGAGGTCGCTCCGCACCTGGTCGACCTTGGCGCTGATCTCGGCCAGGGCCTTGGTGGAATCGTAGTTGAGCCTGAGGCGCGCAGTGATGGTGGAGAGGCCGAGGGTGCTCTGCGACTCCAGGTATTCGATGCCGTCGGCGGCGGCGATGACCCGCTCCAGCGGGGAGGTGATAAAACCGCGGACCAGGTTCGCACTCGCGCCTATGTACACGGTAGTCACGGTCACCGACGCGTTCTCGCTCTGTGGATACTGGCGGACGTTGAGGGTCCGAATCGCCTGCAGGCCGGCGACGATGATGAGCAGGTTGATGACGATGGCCAGCACGGGGCGGCGGATGAAAAGGTCGGTGAATTTCATGGGTCAGTTGTTCTCGGGCTTAGGCGATGTGCTGAACGGCAGGGCCATCCGGTTGTCGACCGCCACCGCCTGACCGTTTCGCAGCTTAAAAACACCGGTGCTGACAATAGTTTCCCCCTCCTTCAGCCCGGAGATGACCGCCACGAAATCGCCGCGCTTTTCGCCGAGCCGTACGAACTGCTGGCGCACTGCCTTGCCCCCCTCCTTGGCGTCGGAGACAACGAAGACCGAGTCGCCGTACGGGGCGTAGAGCACGGCGGTGGCAGGGATGGCAAGCACCTTCTTCCGGAGAGGGAGGCGTACCGCCACGTTGACGAACATGCCGGGCAGGAGCTTTTCCGCTTGGTTGGCCAATGTCGCCTGCAACTGGATGTTGCGGGTTTCGGCGTCTACCAGTGGGTTTACCGCGGTGATGCGCCCATCGATCGTCACGCCGGGCAGAGCGTCGCAGGTAACCCGCACCGGCAGGCCGAATCGCAGTTGGGACAGATGCTGCTGGGGGAGGGCGAAGTTGACAAAGATGGGGTCGAGGGACTGCAGTGTGACGATCGGATCTCCCTCGCGGAGTATCTGCCCGAGATTTACCTGTCGGATTCCGAGACGGCCGCTGAAGGGGGCAAGGATCGTCTTCTTGCCGATGACGGTGCGGATGTTGTCAGCCTGGGCCGTTGCCTGCTCGTGGTTGGCGACGGAGGTGTCGTAATCGGCTTGCGAGACGATCCGATCGGGCAGCATTTTGGCGTTGCGGGCAAGAATGGTCCGGGTCAGCTTCGCCTGGGCTACGGCGCCGGAAAGCTGGGCCTCTTCCGAACTGGTATCCTGGCGAATCAACAGGCCCCCTTTCAGCGCTTTTCCACCCGACTGAAAGGCAATTTCCACGATCTTTCCCGTCAACTCGGCGGTCACGGTGACCCCCTGGACCGCCACCAAAGAACCGACTGCCGTCAGGGCGATCTCCCAGGATGCCGATCTGGCCATGGCGGTGGTTACCACCTCCGGCGGAGGAACGGCTTTCTTGCCCTGTTCGGTCATCGCCCTGATCTGCAGTGCCTTGACGGCGGCGAGAGCGGCGACGAGAATCGTCAGGCCCAAGAGGGTGAACGCTATGCCCTTCTTCATGTTTGAGCTCAGTAGAAACGGATAGTAATCTTTGCCGGACTTTATATTTCAACTAACATAAATATCCCCCTGGGACATGTCAAATAGGGGGTATTCGGCAGTGACGGTATCGGGAGAGCACATTTACGGCACCCCTGCCGTTGCGGCTTCTTCCGTCTGTGGGGCACGATTCCACCACCCCCCTCCCAGCGCCTGAAAAAGCGCCGCCGTATCGGCAAAACGGGCGGCTTGTGCCTGCACCAGGTTGATCCGCACCTGCTGATACTGGCGTTCGGCATTGAGCAGGGAAAGATAGCCCACGGCGCCCAGTTGGAACTGCTTCCGCGTGAGGTCAAACCCATCCTGCGCGACGGCTGCTGCCTCTGCCTGCGCCTTGAGGGTGCTCGCATCTGCATCCAGGGCCCGCAGCACGTCGGCGACGTTCTGGAAAGCCAGCAGGACGGTGGCGCGATACTGGGCAGCGGCCTGATCGTAGGCGGCAAGAGCGGCGCGGCGCCGGGCATTCAGCGCCCCGCCGTGGAAAAGGGGCTGCAGCAGGCCGGCCCCCAGGTTGAAGATGGAAGTGCCGCTGCTGAAGAGATTGCCGATCACGTCGGCCTGCGACCCAAAGCTGCCCGTCAGTGTGAGCTGCGGATAGAGGTTTGCCGTTGCCACACCGACCTGCGCGCTCGCCGCGTGCAGCAGTTCTTCCGCAGCGCGTATGTCGGGACGCTGCCTTACCAGCGATGAGGGCAAACTCACCGGCAATTCCCGGGGCAAGTGCAAACTGTCGAAATGAAACTCGGGCAGTGCCGCCGCTTCGCTGGGATGCCTCCCCATAAGCACTGCGAGCTGGTGGCGGGTTTGTGCCAGTTCCTTTTCCAGCGGTGGCAGGGTGGCCCGTGTCTGGGCAATCTCCGCCCGCTGTGTCAGTATGTCGGAGCGCGAAACGCTGCCAAGCCGGAGCTGGTTCTCAATCGCATCGAGCTGTTTCTCCTGCAAGGCCAGGATATCACGCGTGGCCAGGATCTGGGCGCGCAGAGCCACTTCTTTCACTACGGTCGTGACAATGTTGGATGTAAGCGCCAGATAAACGCCTTCCCGTTGAAAGCGCTGATAATCGACCTGCGCCTGGAGCGCTTCCAATTCACGACGCACGCCTCCGGAAAGATCGAGTGTGTAAGAGACATTCACCGAGGCGTTGAAAAGGTTGAAGGTGTCGGTACCGGTCTGGCCGTACGCCGTGCCGGACAACCGTGTACGGGACGCGGAGGCGGTCGCATCTGCGGAGGGAAAGAGCGCCCCCGTTTGGGCGCGCCGGATTTCCTGGGCCTGGCGGAGTGCGGCTTGAGCGGCGGCATAGGTCGGGCTGTCCGCAAGCGCCCGGCGGATCAATGTCGCCAGCGCCTCCGAGCGAAACAGGCTCCACCATTGCTCCGGAATGTCTTGCCCGAGGACGAAGCGCTGTGCCGCACCTCCTGCCTCTGCGGTGGGCGCGGCGGCTGTCTCCTCCGGCAGGGCTCCCGCCGTATAGGCAGGAACGGACGGCGCCTCGGGCTGCCGGTAATCGGGGCCGACGGCGCACCCGCTCAATGCCGAGACCGTCAGTGCAGAGGCCACCATGAGGAAGGCAAAAAGATAAGACATATTATAAAACTAATCATCCTTACCCCGATGTCAAGAAGGGATTGCTATGAGCGGTATGGCTGGGAAATCCGCGGCAGGGTTTCCTTGAAGACATCCACGCAGTCGGGGCAAAGCTGTGTTCCCCGGACATCCTCGATGATATCCATTGCCTGTTCATGGCTCACCCCCCGGCGATAGGGGCGATCACTGATCAGGGAGTGGTAGGTGTCGGCAACAGCCGTCATCCGGGCCCAGAGCATGATCTCGTCCCCTTTGAGCCCCCCGGGGTAGCCGTGTCCATCAAACCGCTCATGGTGGTGGAGGATGACCGGCAGCAGTGGCTTTATGCTCGGAATCACGTTGAGAATCGACGCCCCGATGGTGGGATGTTGCCGGATGATGGCAAACTCCGCTTCGCTCAGGCGTCCGGGTTTCAACAGGATGTTGTCGGGCACGCCAATCTTGCCGATGTCATGGAGTCTGCCCGCGATGCCCAGGGACTCTATCCCCTCGGCGTCGATATTCATAGTGCGCCCCATTTCCTCCACAAGCTTGGCCACCGTTTCGGAATGCCCCCTGGTGTAAGGATCGCGGGCTTCCAAGGCTGCGATGAGGCTGGTGATACTGGCCAGCATCATTTTTCGCTCAGCGTCGAGACGCTCCTTTTCCTTGAGCAGGATGAGGAAATGGTCCGAAAGCAATCTTTCGACGGTGATCACGATCTGTTCCAGGTTGAAGGGTTTGACCAGATAGCCGGCGGCGCCCAGGGACAGCAGACGGCGCATCATGGCGCGATCGCTGCTGGCGCTCATGATGACAAAGGGGATGACGGCCAGGGCGGGGTCGGCATGGAGTGTCTTGCAGAAATCGATCCCGTTCATCTCGGGCATGTCGACATCACTGATGATCAGGTCCGGCCGCTGCTCATCGACGTGTTTCAGTGCCTGCTTGCCGTTTTCCGCCGTGATCACCTGAAAACCCGCTTCTTCGAGGGCCTGCGTCACAAGCCGGCGGATGGTGTGCGAATCATCCACCACAAGAACGAGCCGGTTGTGGTGAAACCTCGATTTTTCCAGCACACTTTCGATCGTCTCGATCAATTGCGTCTGCACCTCTGATTTCGAGACATAGGCGGCGGCACCCGCCTTGAAACCCCGTTCGATATCTCTATCGGTATCAAGGGAACTGAGCATAACCACGGGTACGCCCCTTGTGGCGGGGGTGTCCTTGAGCTTCTCGCAGAGCCCAAAGCCGTCCAGGTGCGGCATCTCCACATCCGAGATGATAAGGTCGAAATGGTCCGCGAGAGCCGCCTCGACCCCCTGCTGACCGTCTTCCGCCTGCGTGACCCGGGCACCGAACTTCCCGAGCTGCCGGGTCAGGGCCTTCCGAACGAGTGCACTGTCATCGACGATGAGGATATGCGGCTGACGATCCATTAATACGGCTCCTCTATAAGATAGAGCGATCGCAGGGGGTGTGGCACTCCCTTTGCGGGGCGCTTAAAGCGCCGACTGAGAAGAACTTGTTTTTGTGCGCGCCGAGCATAAGGAAAGAATTGAAATTGCTAAGAACGTGCTTTTGCATGGAGGGAGGATAGGGAAAGGAGCCTTATGTGTCAAGGGGATTTTTTTGAGGAGGATCATCGCCAAAAATCGTTAAAAGCGGGAGCTTCTCCGTTGCGATAACCGATCTGCCGCGGACAGATGCCTATCTCGGAGAGGGCGCGCAGGACATTTTCCCCCCTCACCGCTCCGGGGCTGTCGGGAAAGCAGCCTTTTCAAGGCATCCATCGCCTTTCCAAAGTCTGTCCATCGTCCCTGCTGGAGCGCGTTTTCCGCCTTCGCGAAATCGTCCTTCGCTTCGGACAAGCCCTGGATTTCAGTGGGGGCGACAATGTTCTTCGTCCCCGATTGAGGCGCACCGAAGAGGGATTGCAGCGTCTCCGCCAGACTGGGTTCCATGACCACCTTGCTGCCGGAAACGCCGATGACCCGCTTCAACTGCGGGATGTTGTTTCCCTCCGCAGTCAGATAGACCGGCTGGATATAGAGAAAGGAGTTTTCAATGGGTATAACTATCAGATTGCCGCGAATAACCCGCGAGCCTCTCTGGTCCCAGAGGGACAGTTGCTGGGAGATAAGGGTGTTCTGGTCGATCATCGCTCCGATCTGCGTCGGTCCATATATCAACCGCTCCTTAGGCAGCAGATAGACTATTCGTTTTCCATACTCGGGCAAATCGCAACCGGCCGCCATCCAGGCGATCATGTTTTCCCTGCCTTGAGGAGTAAAGGGTTTCATTATGAGATAGTTCAGCTCCTTTTCGCCGGGGAGTCTCATGAGGATATAGTAGGGCGTCATCGGGACAGTCTGGCCGGCGTAAGTCTCCTTGGCGGTCGTCCAGAGATCCTCCCGGTTATAGAAGACCTGGGGGTCTGTCATGTGATAGGTCTGGAACAGATGCGCCTGAGTGGAAAAGAGGTCTTCCGGAAAGCGCAGATGCCGTTTCAAGTCCTCTGTCATTGCGGATAAATCTTTGAATACTCCTGGAAAGGCCCGCCGGTAAACGCGCAACACCGGATCATCGGGGTCCATTATGTAAAAAGAAACGTCGCCGTCATAGGCATTGACGGTGACCTTGACGGAGTTGCGGATATAGTTGACGGTCCGTCCGTCCGCGGTCGTATAGGGTTCGGAATAGGGAAACCGGTCCGATAGCGTGTAGGCATCCTGAATCCAATACAGCTTCCCGGCGCTCAGCACGAGGTAGGGGTCTCGATCAAGCTGCAGAAAGGGAGCGATCTTCCCGACCCGCTCCTGTACCCTTCTCCAGATCTGGATCCGGCTTTGCGGCTGGAGGTAGGAGGTGAGAAGAATGTTGACATCGGAAAGCTGCCAGGCAAAGAGAAGGCGTTTCCAGAGACTGTCCAGGGGGATGCCGCCCTTTCCCTGATAGCTGGCATAGACGTTCTGCTCTCCCCGCGGGTAGTCGAACTCTTTGATGCCGGTCGCCACGATCCGATAGCCAGGCATCTTTTCCCCGAAGTAAATCGCCGGTTGCTGCACCGACAAACCGTAATGGGAAATCGGCGGAATATCGTCGATAACGTATAGCGGAAATCCCCCCGGCGCCACTTGAGAAACGAAGTTCATGACCAGTCCGTAGCCGTGGGTGAATTGGAGATGCTCGTTAACCCAGGTTTGGGCCTTCTCGGGAAGCTGCGCGGCCAGTTCCCGGGCCGAGAGCATTACCTGGTGATACCCGTCTGCAAGATGGTAGCGATCGACATCCACCTCATAGAATGCATAGTAAAGACGGATCTCCTGTGTTTGCCGATAGGTTTCCATGAGCGGCCGCCAGTCCCAGAGACGGATGTTATCGAGTGTACTTTGATGGTTGCTGAGTTGGTCCAGGGTGAGGTCGGACAGGGCCGGGTACGTTCTCGTTTCTATGGTATCCAGTTGATAGGCTTTGCGGGTGAATTCGATGTTATGCTGCAAATACGGTGTTTCCAGTTCCAGTTCATTCGGCTGGACCTGGAACTTTTGTACGATGCCCGGCAGCAGGAAAAGAGCGATGCTATAGAGAACGACGTACGCCCCCGCGCCTGCGTAAACGGTTTTTCTGAAACGATGCAGGAAAGCGCTTGCCAATGCCAATGCGCCCAGAACGAGGGCTGCAACGAGCATGACCCACAGAGCCGCCAGGTTCACATGGTCCGCCGTATACCCGACTCCGTAAACGACGCCCGAAGTAGACAAGAGAAGCTCATACCGGTCCAGGTAATAGCCCCAGGCCAGGGCAAACATGAACAGGGCAAAAAGAACGGCGAGATGGACGGCCGGGGCCCGGCGGACTCCCGAGCGGTTCCACTGGATCGATATGAAGCCCATCGCCTGGTACGCAAAGAACACCGCGCAAAAGACGATCAGCGTCAAACCGACCAAGCTGTTTTGAATGACCTCATAAAAGGGAAGGCCGAAGAGGTAAAAGCCCGCGTCGGCGCCTAAGATGGGATCCGCGAGGCCGAATGACCCTCCCCAGCGGTAACGCAGCCAAGTATCCCACGCCGCGTAGAATATTTCAGCGAAACCCAGGGCCACGAAACAGGAGACAAGGAAGGCTATTATTGTTGCCCACCGGGAAAGAATCGGCAGTCCGTGTATGGAGACGGATTCGCTCCCTTTGGGCCAACTTCTTTTTACTACCCACAGAAGATTGATCCAGAAAAAGAGGAATGCAATGGCGAAGGCCAGACCGAACAAGCCGAGTTTCGTGGATAGGAGCGTCCAGAAAACGGTTTCATAACCCAGTTGACGCATCCACAGCCAATCCACCAACCATCCGGAGAGGGAAGACAGAATGATGAGGGCAGCGACGACGGCGACGCCGAAAATCAGCCAAAGCGCCTTTTGTTGCGACGACATGTCCTTCATGGCAGACCTCATTCACGATTAGGATGATTTTAATTTCATACTATTGCGGCCTTGCGGAAACGCAATGATGGTTAAAGGATAGTAAAATGGCGGGTGAAATCTTTCAAAACCGGGCCCGTTGTAACGGTAACAGGTGGTGATATTTAAAAAAGATGGAGACGCTCCATCCCGCTGCGAATACGGTCCCGGTTGAGTCCGCTTTTTCTTGACAAAGGACTAACATTATACTATATGCACCACAAATCGGAGGAAGACAACGACATGTTCAAATCCGTTCGTCCAGATCGAATCTCGCAGGCCATCGTCGACCAGATCAAAGACGCAATATTTCAAAAGAAAATCAAGACGGGGGAGAAGCTGCCCTCGGAGCGGCAGATGATGGAGCAGTTCCAGACCAGCCGCGTAACCGTCCGCGAGGCCCTCAAGACCCTGGAGCATTCCGGCATCCTCGAAATCAAACGGGGAACCCAGGGCGGCGCCTTCGTCCGCGATCCCGATGTCAAATTCGTCAATAATTTCCTGCAAGACATGTTTTCAATGGGGAATATAAAAGTTTCTGACTTGACAGAAGCCAGAATGGCTGTTGAGCCTTTTTTAGTAAAGGTTGCTACTGAACGGATAAAGGAAGATTCCCTGAAACTTATCAAGCAAAATATAATTGAAACAAAGGAATGTCTGAAAAGCAATAATCAAAGCGATGCTAGGCTTATAAATATAGAGTATCATAGATTAATTTCCCAGATGTGCGATAATGTTTTAATGAGCTTCATGATCGATTCAATTATGGATATCATGGATAATAATATTACCTCTATACCAGTACCTCTTAAAACCGTAGAAAATACTCTTCATTTCCATGAAAAAATCTATAGTGCGATCAAAGCCCGCAACCCTGAAAAGGCGCAAGCATTGATGTTGGAACATATTCAAGACATCCAGTCCTCATTAGAGAAGGGACAAGGTGGTGAATAATTCTCAAGAGGGAATTAGATTTGAAATGATGAGAAACTATGGGAAGTTGTTGATCATTAATCTGGATGACAGAAGTTCAAAAGTCATGGATCTGGATGCGGAAGTATTGAAGAAATACATCGGAGGATCTGGGCTGGCTGCTTATCTGTATGGTCATTTTGCTAAGGGAGATGTTCCTCCTTTGGCCCCCGAAAGTCCCTTTATGATTATGACCGGCCCTCTTACCGGTACGCCTGTTATGCTGTCGGGCCGCCATGGCGTAGCCGGCCGTTCCCCTCTTACGGGATTCTGGGGAGAGGCCTCTGTGGGAGGACATTGGGGTCGGGAATTTCGGAGGACAGGGTACGATGGGATGGTGATACTCGGTAGATCTCCTGAGCCGATTTACATCTCTTTATTGGAAGGAAGAGTGGAATTCAATAATGCGGATCATATTTGGGGAAGAGACTGTTTTGAGACTGATTCACTGCTGAAGAAGGAAAAGGGGGAAAAGGTCCAGGTTTGTGCCATCGGGCCAGCGGGAGAAAATATGGTTAAATTCGCCGGTGTTTTTACCGATGGGCAACACGCCCGGACTGCCGCGCGTTGCGGGCTCGGGGCACTGATGGGGTCAAAGAATCTGAAAGCCCTCCTGATTCGAGGAACAGAAGAGATACCCATTCGGAACATGGATTCCCTGAGGGGGACCGTGAAGGAACTTATGCCTTCCCTTCTTGGCAAAACGAAAGGGATGAGCGCTTTTGGTACGCCGGGACTGGTAATTCCCTGCGAAGCCATCGGTGACCTTCCAGTAAGAAATTTCAGCCAGGGGAGATGGTCCGAAGGTGCTCAGAAAATCTCGGGACAAGAACTGAACGATAAGTTTCTGAAAAGAAAATTTTCCTGTGCCGGCTGTCCGATCGGGTGTGGCCGTACCATTGGTGGTTTGATCGATCCATTCGTAGGAGAAACAGGCGGTCCGGAATATGAAACACTCGGTATGCTAGGCTCAAATTGTCTGATAGATGATTTATCAGCCGTTTCGCGTCTCAATGAGTTGGTCAATCGTCTTGGCATGGATACAATTGAGACTGGAGCTATTGTCGCATTTTGCATGGAGCTTTTCGAGAAGGAGATAATCGGCCCGAAGGAGCTGGGATCTATAGAGCTGCGTTGGGGAGATGCCCGGGCTGCGGAAGGCCTTATTCGGATGATTGCTAATCGTGAAGGTTTCGGGGATTTGCTAGCTGAAGGGATGAAGGTAACCGCTGAGAGAATAGGTGGAATGGCCATAGAATATGCCATTCAAGCGAACAATATGGCTTTACCTGCCCATGATCCGCGAGCCTATAGCAGCCTCTCTATTGGTTACGCTACATCGAACAGAGGACCATGCCATACAGCCGGATTCTCACACATCTTTGAAAGAGCCACTACCCTTCCCGAGGCCGGTATCGATAAAATTATGGATCGATTCCAATCCGAAGGAAAGGCCGAGATGGTCGTAAAGGCCCAGAACGTAATGAACCTTTGGGAGAATCTTGCCCTTTGTAAGTTTTCCATCTTAGGCGGTATGCAACTGAGCCATATTAGTAAATGGTTAAGGGATATTTGCGGCTGGGATTTGAGCATCCAGGATCTGATGGATGTGGGGGAGAGGAGTTTCAATCTCAAGAGGAAATTAAGTGTGGGCTGGGGGATCAGCAGAAAGAATGATACCCTCCCCTTGCGGGTCATTACCCACAGAACGAGTGACGGTGGGGCCGGTAACCATCTTCCGCCATTCAACATCCTGCTTGCTGACTACTATGAGAAACGCGGCTGGAGCAAGGAGGGTATCCCCATGGTGCAGACGATGAAACGGCTAGGCTTATAAGAAGGGCAGTCGAGTAAAAAAGAGAAAAAGAATAGTTTCCGCAAATATTTTGGTCAGGAGTTATGGAAATAAAGATCCAATTTTTTGGGATATTGACAATTTACGATATATTTCCATTCGGTGCACACCCTTATATGTTCCCTGGCGGTACTATTATGGACTTATTGGTTGACTTATCAACCAAGTACGGTACGCAAATGAGAGAAGCCCTCTTCGATGAAAGAACCGGTGGATTAGACCCCACGATCCAGGTCCAGATAAACGGAAAATACCTGTACGGTAATAAATTATTTTCACAGAAAGTTGAACAGGGAGATAAAGTAATTTTTCAACGTCTTCTCATGGGTGGTTGAGAAAGTATTCAAAATTTCGCGCATTAATAGGTTGAAATGAACTTTCGTGGATTGAAAATGCCCCTAAATCAAGTTGAAAGGGATTCTATATCCCTTACGGGAGGTTTGAAATGAAGCTTGGCAACGCAATCGCGGAAATCCTGAAGCGTGAGGGGATCGAGATCCTCTTCGCCTACCCTCGCAACCCCCTCATCGAATGCGCCGCGGCCATCGGTATCCGCCCGGTCATTGTACGCCAAGAACGCACCGGCCTGCATATGGCGGACGCTATTTCCCGAGTCACTTCGGGTAAGACTATCGGTGTGTTCTGCATGCAAAATGGTCCGGGCGCCCAGAACTCGTTCGGCGGCGTCGCCCAGTGTTACGCCGAATCCGTGCCCGTCCTGGTGCTGCCCATGGGTGAGCCCCGCCGTCGTGCTCATATCTTCCCGAACTTTAACGCCGCCGACTCCATGCGCAGCGTCGCCAAATCGACCGAGCCGCTCATTCTGGCGGCCGAGGCCACCAATGTCCTTCGCCGCGCCTTTACCACGCTGCGCAACGGTCGCGGCGGTCCGGTGGTCGTTGAAATTCCCTCGGATATGTGGCAAGAGGAAGTGCCAGAGCCGCTGGACTACGTCCCGGTCCTGTCTACGCGCTACGGTCCCGACCCGATCCACGTGAAGGAGGCCGCGGCGTTGCTGCTCGCCGCCAAGCGCCCGGTGATCTATGCAGGCCAAGGTATCCACTACGCCCGTGCCTGGGCGCAACTGCGAAACCTCGCGGAGCTGATGGCCATTCCCGTGGTCACCAGCATCGCAGGGAAGAGTTCGTTCCCCGAGGACCATCCGCTCTCGCTCGGTTCCGGCAGCCTCACCATGCCACGCGCCGTGTCGCAGTTCCTGGCCAAAGCCGACGTGATCTTCGGTGTCGGTTGCAGCTTCACGGAGTCCCCTTTTGCGGTAGCCATGCCGAAGGGAAAGACCTTTATTCATGCCACGCTGGACCCTGGACATCTGAACAAGGACGTGCGGGCGCAGATCGGTCTGGTCGGCGATGCGGGCCTGACGCTGGATGCGATCCTCGCCGAGCTTGGCCAGTTCGTGAAAACCCCGCGCGATGCCTCAGCGGTGGCTGCCGAGATAGCCGCCTCGCATAAGGAATGGATGACCAAGTGGATGCCGAAACTGACCAGTAACGATATCCCTTTGAACCCGTATCGCGTGATCTGGGATCTGCTGCACACAGTCGATGCGGCGAACACCATCATCACCCATGACGCCGGCAGCCCGCGCGACCAGATGTCGCCGTTCTGGAAGGCAACCGAGCCGCTGAGCTACATTGGCTGGGGCAAGATTACCCAACTCGGCTACGGCCTGGGTCTGGCGATGGGTACCAAGCTCGCCGAGCCCGACAAGCTATGCATCAACGTCTGGGGCGACGCGGCGATCGGCTTCACCGGCATGGATTTCGAGACGGCAGTGCGCGAGCGCATCCCTATCATGTCGATCCTGCTGAACAACTTCTCGATGGCCATAGAGCTGAGTGTGATGCCGTTTTCTACGGAGAAGTACCGCACAACCGACATCTCCGGCGACTATGCGGCGATGGCGCGCGCCTTCGGCGGCTATGGCGAGCGGGTGACCGCCCCGGGGGACATCATCCCGGCAATCCAACGTGGCATCCAGAAGATCAAGGATGGCGTGCCGGTGCTGCTTGAGTTCATGACCAGCAAGGAGACGGAGCGCTCCCTCCCGGGCGCGTAACGTTTCGTTGCAACGCGGCGATGTGAAGTTACCAATCGAGCAAACGACAAAGGAGGCAGCAATGGCGAGTAAGGTGACGGTTGATCCCGTAAAGCTGACCCAGTTCTCCGCGAAGATACTGCAAAAGGTGGGCGTACCCGGGGAGGATGCCGAGATAACCGCCCGTATGCTGGTGGCTGCGGACCTGAGGGGCATTGATACCCACGGTGTTTCCCACCTGGGATCGTTCTATGTCAAGCGCATCAAAGAAGGCTTTATCAACCCCACGCCCCAAATCAAGATGGAAAGCCATGCCCAGGCAACGGCTGTTGTGGACGGCGACCGCGGCCTGGGTTTTGTTGTTGGACACTACGCCATGACGGAAGCCCTGAAGCGCGCGGGGCAGACCGGCGCCGGATTCGTTTCTGTGCGTAACAGCACCCACTACGGCGCCGCTTCCACCTACGCCATGATGGCCCCTCCCAAGAACATGATCGGTATTTCCCTGACGACGGGCGGCCGGGGGATGGTCGCTCCGGGCAGTGTCGGCCGGGGGGCCGGCATCAATGTCATAAGCGTGGCTATCCCCACCCAGGGAAACGCCGCCCCCTTTGTCCTCGATATGGCGACCACCGTCGTTCCTCTCTCGAAGTTTGAGATTCTCCTGAGAAGCGGTGAGACGACCATACCCGAAGGATGGGCGGTAGACAAAGCGGGCAAGCCCCTGACCGACCCGAAGAAATATGCCGAAGAGGGTGCACTGCTACCCCTGGGCGGCCTGCCGGTAACCGGAGCGTTCAAGGGCTTTGGCCTGTCCGTCATGGTGGATATCCTTTGCAGCATCCTGGCCGGCTCGGCCTCCATCTCCGAGCTGCTCACACAGCCCAACACGGTGCTCCGCGCCAACCATTTTTTCGGCGCGTTGAAGATTGACGGTTTCATGCCGGCGGATGATTTTGCCAGGGCGATGGCCGGGATGGTGAAAGTATACCATGATCTGCCCAAAGCGCCGGGCGTGGAGAGAATCTACCTCGCCGGTGAGGTGGAATACGAGATCGAAAACCAGCGGCGTCACGGTATTCCCCTTGACCCCCAGGTCATTGACTCGCTCCGGAAGCTCGCCGCTGAGCTCGGGGTCGAATACGACCTTTAGATAAAAGTCGCCATTGCACCGCAGGGCTTCTGGGAGCCTCAGCCGCCCGACGCGTCGCTGAAACGACGGTCCAGCCGATCAGGGCTGACCTGCTTGATGCTGAGCCGGGTGCGCTTCCTCCATCGCCGATGGTGGGATGAGGGTACTGTTGGGGTGAAAATACTTCTGGACTGAAAGGAAGAATATGGATGTAAAATTGAAACTACAGCTTTTTCACAGCCTTCTCTTAGCTCGTGCTTTTGAAGAGAAAAAGATAGAATTAGCACAAGAGATCTCCCGATTTGACATCGGCCCCACATCGTGCCTCGGGCAGGAGGCCATCCCCGTGGGGTTCTGCTTTGGCCTTAAGAAAAATGATTTCATCACGCCATCCATCCGGTCCGCATGGCCTGCTTTCCTGACGAAGGGCATATCGGCAAAGCAGATTGCGCTGGAGATGTACGGTAAAGTTGGAGGGTTCAGCGATTGCCGTGAGTTGTCTTCCCATATTACCCAACTGGATTTGGGGATTTTCGGCGGAACAGGGATCCTCGCAAACAATGTTACCGTCACCTCGGGGATTGCCTTGGCTGCCCAGTATAGAAAGACTGGTCAGGTCGCCATTTGTTTTATTGGAGATGGCGCTTCCAACAGGGAAGAGTTCTTCACAGGAATCAATTTTGCCGCGCTGAGAAAATTGCCCGCTATTTTTGTGGTCGAGAACAATCAAATTGCTGAATATACCCCCTATAAAAAATTTATGCCCCTGGAAAACATTGCGGATCGCGCTTCAGCTTTCGGCATTCCTGGTGTCATTGTCGACGGAAACGACGTGATGGCTGTTCACGAATCTGCTTGCCAAGCCATTTCGCGGGCAAGGGTAGGTAAAGGACCCACCCTTGTCGAGTGCAAAACCTGTAGGGTTCGGCCGATGTCGGAAATGAAATCCGCGGAGAAAGGGCTCCCCTCAGATGTTATCGAAAAATGGAAAGAGAGGGATCCAGTAAAGATGATGAAAGAACACCTGACGAAGTCCGGTGCGGCGAAGGCGGTTGAAATCAACGCAATGGCCGAAAAATACCGAGAAGAGGTCCGTGAAGCTTTCGAGTTCGCCAGAAAGAGCCCATACCCTGCAGCAGATGTTGTCTTTGGAGGCGTTTATGAGGAAGGAGGACTGATCGAATGAGAAACCTTCTTTTCCGCGATGCAATACGCGAAGCTCTGATCGAGGAAATGCAATTAGATGAAACGATCATCGTGATGGGAGAGGATATCGGCCCCGGCGGAATGTTTGGAGTTACGGAAGGGCTCGCGGACCGCTTCGGGGAAGACCGAATTGTTGACATGCAGATTGCCGAAACGGCTATTGTGGGGGGTGCCATAGGAGCTGCTGTTAACGGCCTCCGGCCCGTGGCCGAAATCATGCACAGTGATTTTATTTTCGTCTGCATGGACGGGATCTGCAATGTAGCCGCTAAATTTCGTTTCGCGTGCGGGGGGAAAGTCGGCGTCCCGATTACGATTCGGACACCGTCCGGGGCTTCAGGATGGGGCCTGCATCATGGGCAAAGTCTGGAAGCATGTTTCCAGAATGTCCCAGGATTGAAACTTGTCATGCCCTCCACCCCCTATGATGCCAAAGGATTACTAAAGGCCTCGATCCGGGACAATGACCCTGTGATTTTCTTCGAAAACAAGGCAAGCTATAAAACGGAAGGCGAGGTTCCGGAAGAACCGTACACAATCCCGTTGGGCTTGGCGGACATAAAAAGGCCGGGGAAAGATGTCACCATCGTCGCCTTGGGAGTGATGGTTAGGCCGGCGCTGGAGGCGGCTACGGATCTGTGTGGGGAAGGTATAAGCTGTGAAGTAATAGACCCTCGGACAATTTTCCCCATGGACCAAAAAACGATTTTGGAATCAGTGGCGAAAACCCATCGGGCAGTCATTGTTCATGAAGCTCCTAAAATTGGCGGTGTCGGAGGAGAGATTGCGGCAACGATCGCTGAAAAGGTCTTCCACGAATTGAATGCTCCGGTCGTAAGGGTAGGCGCTCCATATATGCCGCTTCCCCGTCGGCCTTTTGAAGAACTGTATCTT
>VFSW01006855.1_pt1 | contig 16658 bp, 13 predicted proteins | sample 5358111 | NCBI WGS metagenome assembly VFSW01 (sample SAMN11554181, study PRJNA540505) | mine drainage metagenome | isolation source: sediment from site ElyBrook_90M | place: USA: Ely Copper Mine, Vershire, VT | collected 2017
GCATCTTCCCTCGCTTGGTCAATACAAAACAGGTGCCTTCACCGGACGCTTACCATTTCAGCGTGTTTCAGGGTTTTCTCTCGAATCAATGGGGTCACGCCTTGATATCCTGACCTCCCCTGTTTCCCCTGAGAGGCATCGAATATGAATATTAAACTTACGCCATAAATAGCTTGATAATAGCGGAGGCATCCAAGGCGATTTCGCGTTCGAGAACGTCCGCTTCGGCACAGGCATTGGCGGAGGCCTCGGCTAGGTCGGCGATGATAGATTCATCAGCTGCCTTGAGGCGGACCACTTCGTGCTCCGCGAAGTCGGTTGGATCTATATGAGGGATACTCGATCCGTACGCGAGCGACTTTACTAATGGGCGACCAAGGAGCGGATGGGACAATGCAATAAGCAAATATCCAACGCGGAGCCTACAGTCTTTTTTTGGGGCGGCTCGAATGACGTCGTCGGAAATAACGTGGCCTGCGAGAGCTTCACTAGCCAAGATGGCTGTCCCGTTGATACCATATACTTGGCCAGAGCGCGCCAGAAGCAACCAACCCGGCCGCACACGGCCGCGATATGGGTCCCCAAAATCGGTATCAGCAATCCGCTTGTTAATGTCGGGGTTTATTTCGACGAGTGCGGCGCTTTCGACAAGCGGAATTCCATCGATGGCGGGTATGCGGCGAAATCGTGTCGGCAGCCATACCTCATAGCCCGCATCAACAATCTTAGTGAATCCAACCCCGTTCTTGGCGAGGTGGCGACGGATCGCGGCAACACCCGGGGTATGTGCAGCGGCATCAAAGCGGCGGCGGCGGCTCAGAAATGCCTTGGATGCCTTGACGGAAAAACCATGCTCGCCCCAATCGGTCACTCTGAGTGGGCCAAGCGCCTTTTCGAACCGGGCTTCCGCCTCCAGTGTTAGACGATAACCTTCGTTGCGCAGTGCTAAAATACGGGACACGCGGCGAGAAAAATCGGCAGCGGTGTCGTCATCCACTGTGGGGATGGGCAGCGCTTCTAGATGGGACGTCTCGAGATGCTTGATGATGTGGCCATAGTGCACGCTCGTCATCATCGCTCGGGCCTGCTGGGCGTGCAGATAGGCGTAAAGCCAGCCCTTATCCTTCTCATTCATCGGCTCGATGCGTAGAAGATCGTGCGAGATCAAGGTATTCTCGTGCGGGGCGTAGGAAAGTGTAGGGCGACCGACTGAGCCCGAGCATGTCACAAGAATCATGCCCGACCGAATAAAGCGGTTTGCGCAATCTGCGGTTCGCTCCAAGGAAAGCCACTTGCGTGGAATCGGACGAACGTCGTAGACCTGTGTTGCCGCGAGGAATGGAGTTCCGAAATCGCGACTTACCTGGATACCCTTCAGGCGACCGGGCATCCAAACCTTGGCCATGTTGCCGAGGCGAACCCATCCGCTAACCTTGGACTCGATCCCCGCACGAATACCGAAGCCAGTTGACAGATACGTTTCGGCCTCCATACGTCGATCACCACAAAGAAGCGCTGATGCTGGCACGGAGGCACATTTGAGCGTGTGCCACGGCCAGACCTGTTTCGGTTGCGGTGGTGGCGCGACTAGTCTTGCTCGGAGAGCCATCGTTTGAACTCCTGAGCAATTTGGATGGTGTTATCGTCATGAACTTTACGACGGGTCATTTGCTTGCGATAGGTCGGCGTGCCGTCGACCCATTCCTTAACCTGCTCCTCGACCTCTTCGACTATTTCATTCCCCTTACGATCGCGAACATATGTCGTGTTTCCGCGCTTGTCGTGCCCGACGTGGTTAGCGACTGCCATGAACACCGGGTAATCATTGACCTTATTCGCCGCCCTCTCCACCGAAATCAACTCATCAGTCTTGCGCTGAAGAACAAGGACGCTTGTCTGGATACTCACGAACGGTTGAAACGTATCAGCGTGTAAGTCCACGCTCGCCAGGACACGGGTGTTTTGCAGAATCCATTCACGTACGTAACCCAAGCCGGGCGATCCAAGGATGCCGTCGGGAAGAACAATGGCAACCCGGCCAGTACCTGGCTTCAGGAGCTTGACACACCTCTCAATGAACAGAATTTCTGGCGGCTGAGATTTCTGCACAGCGCCAGTCTTGGTCCATCTGTCAGTGGATTTGTCGTAGGCCCACGAGTGCCCGAGATCGTACTGTTCAAGGATTGCTGGATCGGTTACGGTGATTTTTGAACCGAAGGGTGGGTTAGTAAACAAAATATCCACTCGCCCCATCACATTGTATTTGCGCAGGTCGGGATCCCAAGTTGCCGGCGCTTCGAGCGAGTTGGCTTGGAACAATCCTCCCGCACCATCGTTGTTCATTACCATGTTCATCTTCGATGCCTTCACTAACTCGGGGTTGAAATCCACGCCGACAATGAATTGTTCCGCGAACTTCTTGATGCGTTCGCGTATCGCCTTCTCCGCGCGTTCGAGCTTATTACCCCACTTCGCCATCTCCACCACGCGGATTTTCTCGATCACGTGATTCATGGCAGTGATGAGGAAGCCGCCTGTACCGCAGGCAGGGTCGAGGATCAATTGCTTCTCGCCCGGGTCCAGCATGGTCACGGCCATGCGACAGATGTTGCGGGGTGTAAAGAACTCTCCCCGGTCGCCCCGCAGATTGGAACCAACGATCTCTTCGTAGGCCCGACCCTTCACGTCGATGTCGCTCTCCAACAGTGAGTACATCTGAAGCTGGGTAACGAGGTATGCAAGCACTACCGGTTTGAGTTCTATGCCCTCGGACTTCTTGAAGATCGTCGGGTAGTCATCCTTAACTTGGTCGAATAGGGCCTCAATGCGCTTCTGCACTTTGAGAGGACCGTTGACGCCGTGTCGCTCCTTAGCAGCAGCAAAAAACTCCACCTCATCGTTGTGACGTTCATCATGAATCTTACAGAATATGAGTTTGAGCAACTCCCAGAACGCCTGTGGCTTCTGAAGTCCCTGATTGCCAGCGATGTAGTTATGGCAACGACGGAAGGCAAACAAGAGAGCGTCTGAGGTCGCAGGCTTGAGTTGATCAAAGCGCGGTCGTTCGGCCTCCTCGCCGCCCCGACCAAACTCGGGAACATCGGGAACCTCCTCAACAGTGACCTTGCCCCCTTTAACTATGCGGCGGTAGCAGAAACGCTCGACGCCATTTGTCCACATGCCGTACTCAACGTTCGGGCTCACGGCCATGTAGCTCTGTAGCTGGCCTACACCGTCTTTCTTGTCCGCTGCCTTTACCGTCATTGCCTTGCACTCGACAATGATCTGAGCGTTTTCTTGGTCATGCGCCGTCTTGGACGGGAATATCACCAGATCGGCCCGAGGCTTGCGTGTTCCTACACGCAAGACAAACTCTACCTCGATATCTGCCTTGGAGTATCGGTATTCCCGTACTAGTGATTTAGCAATTTCCTGCCGGACATACTCCTCAGGGGTCTCGCGCCGTTGAGTCATTCCGTCGATGAAGTCGAGAACCTTCCCCTGTTCAATGATGATGGCGGCTATTTGCAGCTCTTGTGCGCTCATGAATTCGTTTCCTGAAATCGATCAATTTAACCAATTGCGCAAAAGGGCAAGCGCTCCCATCTGGTGTGCACATGTTAGCACGGGATCAGCGGCAATTGCTGTGTGGCATTCCTACCGCGATCCTGTGGTAGCAGCCCCCTTCATTCCGCGTTAACGGGCGTTAACACATAGTTGTCATGAACCACCCCCTGCACTTCGATCATCTCGGTGATCGCACGGCCGTGTGGGGTTTTTTCAATGAAGAGGATGAGCTGTATGGCCTCGGCAATGAGCGCCTTGGCACTGACCGCCGCCGCCTCCAACACCAACTGCTCCAGGCGCGATAAGGCTTTCACCGCTGAATCGGCATGAACGGTGGTGCAGCCACCGGGGTGACCGGTATTCCAGGCTTTCAAAAGCGCCAAGGCCTCTCCGCCGCGCACCTCGCCTATCACGATGCGATCCGGGCGCAACCGCAGCGTGGCTTTGAGCAAGTCTGTCATCGTGACACCGTCGCGGGTCCGCAGTTGCACCACATCCTCGGCCCGGCATTGCAACTCTTGCGTGTCCTCCATAATAATCACCCGTTCATGACAGGCCGCGATGGCATCCAGAATGGCATTGGCCAAGGTGGTCTTGCCCGAGCCTGTGCCGCCGACAATCACGATGTTCTTGCGCTGTTGCACGGCGTGGGTGATGACATCGCGTTGGACCGCCGTCAAGATGCCCTGCGTGACATACTCATTGAGGCTAAATATCTGTAGCGCTTTCTTGCGGATGGTGAAGACCGGGCGCGTCACGACCGGCGGCAGGATGCCCTGGAAGCGCGCGCCGCTCACGGGCAGTTCCGCACTTAACAGCGGCGCGTCTTTGTTGCACACCGCGCCCACACTGTTGGCGACGATGTAGATCACGCGCTCGGCATCGGCCGGTGACACGGTGTGCCCGGTGAAACGCCGGCCTTCGCCCAACCGGTCTTGCCACAACCGGCCGTCGGGATTGAGCATCAACTCAACAATGGTCTCATCCAACAGCAAGTCACCGACCTCGCCCAAGGCAGTGGCCAGCATCTGGATCAGGCGATCCGCACCCTTGTCATTCGGTGTTTGCATCAATGGATAATTCCGGGATGTGTGTTCACACGACCGGCTGCTGTTCATGATCCGGTGTTTCTGACGATGCGGCGGGCTCAAAGTCACTGGCGGTCAACAGCACCTCCTTGGGCAGCTCGGTAAAGAGCGATTGCCCGGACCCCAGGCGCTTCACCAAGTGCTCGATAAAACGCTGATAGCGCTTGCCACCCTGGGCATTGGCCTCGCTCTTCTGGCTGTCGGGTACCTCCGTCGTATTGGTCAACCACACCCGGATGAACAACGCCAAGGTCTCGGCGATGATTTCGTGCTGCTGTACCAGCGCACGCTGACGCATATCGATACGATTCAGTCGGCGCCCAAGCATCGCATCGCGGCTGTCTTGACCGTCGCTATGAAAGAAGGCTTCGAGCGCGGAGAGCACAATCTGCTTTTGTTGCACCCGGCGCTGCCGGGCCTCGGTCTTGAGTAAGGCGATGAGCTTGATCGGCAGCGTGGTCGCGAAAGCAATATCGCCTTTCTTGGCGCGGGTTGACCGCTTCTGGGTCATAACGCGAAGTCTCGATTGGGTGAACTGTGTTGATGCTCGTTATCCACCGCGTGTTCCAATTCAGTCATCGGCTCGCGTTCGGCGACCCCACTGTCCGCCAGCTGGCTAGTGGCTTCAGTGAGTAACGTTTCCTCGGCAGACAAGCCGGTGGGTGATGCGCCAGGCTCCGGCACGTACGGCCACGCCGGGGGGTGGGGCTTGGGCCGGTATGGATACGGCCGCGCGGTGCGCAGTGGCGGCGGCGGTAACACCCGCGCAGTAAAATTCGCATCATTATAATAGTGAATCTTCTTCGCCAGGATCGGCTGCTTGCCTGCGAGAAAGAGGATCTCATCGCTCGCGGGCAAGGCCATGACTTCACCGGGGGTGAGCAACGGCCGGGCGGTTTCCTGGTCGGCAACCATGACATGACCGAGCCACGGGGCTAACCGGTGACCCGCATAGTTTTTCTGCTGATGAATCTCGGTCTTGGTGCCGAGCATCTTGGACAGCGTTTCGGCGGTGCGTTCGGTGTTGGGCGCGTAGAATACCCGGACATGGGTGTTATCGAGAATGGTGTGGGTCGCGCCGTAGAACTTTTCCAGTTGGTTGGTGGTTTGCGAGATCAACAGCGCCTTGATGCCGTAGCCAGCAATAAAGGCGAGCGAGGATTCAAAGAAGTCCAACCGGCCCAGCGCCGGAAACTCATCGATCAAGAGCAACAAGCGCTGCTGGTTGTGGGTGGGATTGAGCTCCTCGGTCAAGCGCCGGCAAATCTGGTTGAGCATCAGCCGGATTAACGGACGCAGGCGATTGGTGTCGGAAGGCGGGATCACCAGGTAAAGCGATAACGGTTTGTCCGATTGCATCAGGTCCACAATCCGAAAATCGCTGTCCGCCGTGTTAGCCGCGACAATCGGGTCTCTATATAAAGACAGAAACGACATTGCGGTGGACAACACCCCGGAGCGTTCGTTATCACTCTTGTTAAGCATCTCGCGCGCGGCGGCGGCGACCACCGGGTGAGTGCCGGCGTCACTGTGACGTGCCGTCATCATCACGCCCAAGGTGTTGATGAACGGCTGCGTGGGATTGGACAAAAAGTTCGCCACGCCGCGCAGGGTCTTATCCGCTTGGGCATACAGCACATGCAGAATAGTGGCGACCAGCAGGGCGTGCCCGGTCTTGGCCCAATGGTCGGCCAGCCCGCGACCGTCCGGGTCGACAATCATATCGGCGATGTTCTGCACATCTCGGACCTCCAGATCGCCGCGCCGCACTTCCAGCAGGGGATTAAAGTGGGCCGACTGGTTGTCGGTGGGATTAAAATATATGCAATGGCAGAATTGCTGCCGGTAGCCGGCCGTCACCTGCCAGTTCTCGCCTTTGATGTCATAGACTAAGACACTGCCCGGCCACGTGAGCAAAGTCGGGATCACGATGCCGACCCCTTTGCCGGAACGGGTCGGCGCGACCACCTTCACATGCTCGGGACCGTCGTGTCTTATATAGTGCCCCGCCGGGGTCATCCCCAGGACCACGCCCTTGCCGTCCAACAAGCCCGCCGCTCTCAGCACATTCTCATCCGCCCACTGGGCGCTGCCGTACGTGGTCGCCTCCCCGCGCCGCCGGGCGCGCCACACGGAACCGGCTATCGCCGCTCCGATGCTGATGAAGCTCCCGGCGTACACGATATAAAAAGCCTGATTGAACTGGGCCGGTGCATACGGGGCATATTCGTATTGCCAAAGCAGAATCATCCACGGGTGATACAGGCGGGTGCCGAACAGTGTCAGCCACGGTGCCCCAAACTGCGGGGGGTGGCCCAGCGTCGTCGCGAGCCATTGCGTCGCCGCCCACACACCACCCAGGATGATCACGATCACCACAAGGATCTGCCCGATAAGAATCTTGGTGGGGGTCATTGTGCGATCGCTTACAGACTGATTCCGAGTCCCAAGGTTTTTTGTACGCCCTCGAGCGTTGCAAAGCGAATGCGCTGTTGCTGCAACGTCGGCCGTGTGGGATCCGGTACTGTGGATTGCTTATCGCGTTCGACGCGCAGCGCCTGGCCAGGTACCACCCGCTCCAGTCCTCTTTGCCAGGGGATCACGGTAAATTCACCGCCGGCGCGAATGACTGCATGCGGTCCACTGGAGAGGCGCTCGATCTGTTCCAGCGTGCCGGTGAAAGGCTGACCGGGCTGGAGAGTCACGGCTTTACCGTACACGCTGGATAATCGATGCTGCGTGGCGGTCAACTCGTTTCGGTACAGATCATCGATAAAGCTTGCCTTCAGGCGTGTGCTGGTCGCGTCGACCAAGCCCATCTGCTGAAGGCGGGTAAGGCGTGCTTGCAACGCCTCTGCTTTCTCGCGCTCAAACGGTGACAGAATGCGGTTCGGGTTCGGTGCTTCCTGAGTACCTCGCGCGAGCTGTTGATCCAACCAAGTGGGTCCCGGGGCGTTGATCTGGTCTTTGAGGGACAGATAGGATTCGACTTTGATCGAGACACGGTTGCCGGCCACTCTGCCTCGGCTCGTCACAGACACCGTGACGATCGCACCGGGCGGACTTTCCAGGCCGGTGGGTTCAGAAAATTTCGACAGCGCGATGTAATAGGTCTTGCCGTCCTCGGTAGCCAGCAGCAGGTATTTGGACTCACGCAGTTCATTGGCGAGCCCCTTGTGCACCACTTGCCCGGTGATCGGTTGGGCCGGTGGCTGATCCTTGTCAAAAATGACAGCGCCCCCAAACTCACCTCGATCACGCAATTTTTGGTGCATTGTTTTGATGATGTCATTTCGGTTTCCCAAGGCACGCAATTTTTGCGTCAAGTCCGCCTCGACCTGCCAGATCCCGGGCGACACCTCGGCGGAGAGACCCAGGGCGGCCAGATGCCGGAGCCGGATGAGTTTTCGCTGGCGGTGCTGCTGCGCGAGATCGAACCCACGGGGTGCGGGCTTGCGCAGGTCGATGCACTGTTGCGGGTCACGAGCGGCGTCCTTCACGAGCTGTTGATCGAGGGGCGTCAAGCGATCCTGGGTGAGCTGTTTGGTTTGCTGTTGGTCGATCTCGAACGCCGTGCGCGGCCCCAGTTCCCGGGTGGCGAGATCCTGCGCCATGGCCCGCAGTCCACGCGACATGTAGTCGCGGCTGATCACCAGATCACTCCCTTGGTCATCCACACCGCGCAGCACGATGTGGGCGTGCGGGTTGTCGGTGTCGTGATGGGTCACCGCGATCCAATCCAAGTTCGTTTTAAGATCACTCGCCATCTGCTGCATCAGGTCTTTGGTGTATTGCGCCAGGTCCAGCTGGTCGGCATGCTCGGGGGAAACGATGAAACGGAATTGATGCCGGTCTTCAACCCCCGCCTTAATCCAGTCGCGCACCTCGCCTTCATCCAACTCCCCCACGGCGGCAAACAGTTTGGGATCTTCCCCGTCCACCCCGACACCGTCACGCACCAGGTAGTGAAGATGCGCGGACACGGCCTTTGTGCCGGCCATCGCGTTGAGCCGGACGATGCGGGCTTTGACGATGACGCGTTGCGCGTTGCGTCCAGACAAGGGATGCACCGTACCGCGTGCGAAGGATCCCCCGGAGAAACGACTGCCCGAAGGAGTCTTGGTCAGCGCACGGATGTGATGGAGAAACGTATGCGCCCCGCGCCCGGCACGGGCTTCCTTAGCACGCGAGGGGCGCGGCGTAATGCCGTGGCCTGGTGCCGTGCGATTGTTGTCAGGTGGGCGTTTCATCGACTGATTTATCCGCTCGTAGGACCTTCTAGAAGGAAATTATTTTGTGATTCCGACCATTGCGATGTGCCCTCTAGAAGAAATACATTCTTCTAGATGTGAAACCGTAGTAAAAGCAAATCCCTACAACCGCCCTCTAGAAACCCTTTTATCTTGCCCTCCCCGCCTTCTCTCTTTTACTGCGGTTTGCCTTGCAGCGGGGCAATCACGGCAGGAACCCTGACGGCCGCTGCGAACGCTCAGTGACGTTGCGACATCAGGGTGTGAAGAACAACGCGGCGCTGTCCTCATCGGTAAAGGACAGCGCCGCGTCCGGTGCACGGGTGACGACGTTCATCGGCATCGTGCGACGGACGGCGGTCATCACGCGCGTGACATAGGCGCGCCCCGCCGTCGGCGAACCGGTGTTGTAGATGGACAGAGCGCGCGTCAGTGCCGTGGCTGTATCGTCCGATTGATGGAGTGTACCCCGATAGGCGGTGGCGAGAATGTCGGTCCCCACAGCGATGTTGAAACACGGATCGAACAGTTTCTCCAAGGACAGGCGCTTGGGCCGCAACCACTGTGTATTGATCTGCATCACGCCAATATCGAGGGAGTGACCATGCTGGTGCAATTGGTTCGCCAGGTGTATCGCCTGCGCTTGGGTCTGCGGGGTGTAACTTGTGCGCCGCGTGTTGTCGGCGATGGCCAGGGGATTACCCTGACTCTCAACCTGGATGATCGCGGCGGTGGTGACAGGGTGTACGTCAGGCCCGCAATCCGCCGCCAAACTAAGAAGCGCAGCCCAACCTAAAAGGTCCATACAGGCCGTGCCTCACCGAGAACCTGCGCCATCGGGATCGCGCCGAAGTAACGGCCATCAAACGAGTGCGCGTTGAATGTGCTGAACGGGAATACCGTGCCCTGGGGCAACACAAAACAACCACGGACAACCGGCAGGGGCAATCCGTGACTGTCCGTCTCAAACACTGGTCCAACGATTTTACCGTTCACGGTGACGGTGTCGTTATGGATACACACCTGATCACCGGGCAGCGCACCGATGGGTTTTATCAACACACCCCTCTTCATCAACCAACCGCGTGCCGCGAAGAGTGCTTTATCCGATGGCGATGGGGTGATCACCACCACCATCCCGTGACGCCAGGTATGGATGGGCACACGCTGATAAATTCCGAGCGGCATGCTGGCGGTGTAATTGAGAACCAGAGTATGGGAGGAGATGGATGCCAGCACTTGTGCGACCAGTAAACAACTCAACACGCCGGCGCCCACATAAAGCGGCGTAGTGTTCATGAGCCGCCTCATCCCAGCGCGTGCCGGCGTTTGCGCGCAGGAAACATGGACTTCAAGCGAAAATCGATAGCGGAAAATGTGACCACACTAAGCGTGGCCGGATCGAGTGTTTTTTCTAATTCAACGAGCCAACTCAGCGCCGCCTTGGCGCGCGTGATGCCAGTCGCTTCCAGCAAGACAATGGCGCCCGGATGCACTTGCGGCACCGGCGTCACCACCTCCCCCGGTGCTGCGGCTTGCAACACGTAAAACGTCCAGCGGGTGGTGCCGTAGTCATTGCGCTCCCACAGGTCGAGACCAAAGAGCGCGCCGGGCGCGAACAAGGCAACTTGATTTGTCACGCCAAAACGAAATGACTTGCCAACAACATCCACAGGATGACCAAACAACAGCCGGTAGTTGCGCCGCTCACGGTGGTAATCCAATTCAACACGGGTTAAGTATTCATCGTTCACCGGCGCAGTGTAAGTGCGGAATTCATGACAAGATAAGTCCTGTCATTGCATCAGCGTCATTAATGTGCAGTCACTGATAGGGTGGGGTTTTCTGATTTTTAATTCCGCGCACATGCGAGGTCATTTTTTGTTTGCATGAACGGCCTGGGTTGGCCAACCCGGTCATTAACCAGTGATAAATTAAGGCTGGATTATGCGTCTTCTGAATGGCAGACTTCAGCCCAAGCGGGCATTGACTCTGCTGTTCGACAGCTGATCTGTGTAGCTCGGCAGTTCACGATGGCCTCACAAAGATCAGCCGTGATAAAGCACGCCGATAATGGCGCGCGCGTTCGTCACGCTTCGGAATCCCTTGTGCGGCTTGCCAACGGAAAGAACTTGGGAGGAACCGAGACCTCCGATGCTTTCGAATTGCCGCAAGTGTGCGAACTCACTTGGAAGCGCCTCGCCCACACGTTTGAAAATGCTTGATCCATCATCAAGGGTCAGTGCAACAAGTGCATCCTTGTACCGTCCGAGTTCATTGAGTTCAATGCGACTTCCGCCGAGCACCACCTGCTTTTCAAGCGCGAGAGGAACCGCACTGTCGCCGACCACGCGGAAGGCAATCTCGATGCGCTTCAACACGTCGCTCACATCGATCGGAACCGCTTCATCCTGTCCCTGCGCGACCGTCACGGAGTGATCGAAAATGATTCCGACGACTTGATGGATGGCAACTTCAGCCTCGTGGAGAATGATCGTCTTCGGGGTTCTTGTCCGAGGATCGGGGACTTCCGCCGTGAGGCCGATGACGCCTGCGTGCGCGCCCCCCACCCGGCCGCGCCCGGACGTGGTGGTTCCAAGCCCTGCGCTAACAAGCAGCCCATCCGCAGCGGGTCCTGGCACAGCTTCGACTATTGCAAGCGAGCCGACCGGCGCGGCAAATCCAAAATTGGGTCGGCGGAGATAATAGACGACGGTGCTGTCAAGAAGGTGAGGATCGAGGTGCTCCGGAGATTCTTGCGATTCACCTGAAGGCGCGTGCTGCGTAAACGCGGCAAGATCTGGGCAGATCACGACGTTCAGCGCGGGATGGGGCATAGGCGCGAGTGCGGGCGGTGCATCGGTCACAGACTGATCCTTGGGCGCGTCCCTTCGTCGCCAGCGATAGCACTCCGCGTACATCTTTTCGACGAGTTCGAGGAGTTCGCCTAGGTCATCGGCACACTGCGCCACTTCGGCAGCCCTGATCTCCTGGCGCCGGCCATGATGAGCCTTGTTCATGAGGACGAGCACCGGCGAGCCGTCGGTCAGCGCCGGATGATCGACGAAGAGGCGGAATACGTGCGCACTGAACATTCCTCGTGGACCTGCCTTTACTTCCTGCCGGAGGCGCTGCAAAAAGTCCGCGAGTGTCGGATTCGGATTAGCGATAGCCCACGCAGCGTGAGCCGGGTCGTCAAACATGTCGCCGAGCTTGGCTTCAAAGAAGACGCGACAGCCATCGGCGAAGTCGCGCGCAGGCTCCTCTGCGTTTCGGTCCACTTCGAACTGAGCCTTTCGCCGCTCGATGACTGGGAGCGGTAGCGTGGTTCGGACCACGGGCTGCTGGCGCGTCGCCGGATGCACTTCAAAGTGCTCTGGCCCATTCGGGAGCTGAAGGCGGGAAACACACCCACAAAATCGCGGATCATAGGAGGTCACGATCAGTTGGGCGTTGGCGGCCACGAGTGGGGCAAATGAGGCAGCGAGGCGTTCACGGTTTTCATCGTCGAGCAGTTCTTGCGGATCGTCGAAGACCAAGGTCGTCAACCCGCCGCGCTCTTTCAGCACGTACTCCCAGAAGGCAAGAAAGAACGCGACCAGGCTAGCGCGCAGAGCCGAAGCATTGGTGACATGCTGCGCGGGTGCCGCGACGCCGCCTGTCTGCACGACAAGATCCAATTCGCCCTTGCGACCCATCCCGGTGTCGATCAACTCGTGTGCGGTGTCAGGGAACGCGCCGAGATAAATCCGGGAACGCCAGTCAGCGGCGTCCTTGCGCAGGGTCTTGCGAAGCTGATCGACCTGCTCGTCGGCCAATTGTCCCAAACCAGCGAGGTTCGTGAGTGCCGCGCTCGCGGTAGTATATTCGCTGAGACGCTGTTCGGCGGCCCGGCGTGCCTTCAGGCGCTCCTTAAGCCGGCCACACTGAACGAGCGCGTCTGAGACGGGCTGCGCGTCCTTCACCGTCGCTTCAAGGTCGAGCAACTTTCCGATGAGCGTGATCTTTTCGCCCGGCTCACCCTCCTTCGGCACGCGCCCAAGCACGCGCGCGATGATGTCACGAGCCAGCGTATCGTTTCCCTGCCGCCATCGTGCAAACCGGATCGCACAGTCGAGCCGCTTCAGGGCCATGCCAAGCGCATCACACCCCTTCGGGAGTGTGATTTCGACGGGCTCGGCAAGCGCTGTGCGATCCGTGACGACCTCATCGAACGCGGATGCAGTCTGCGTCCTTAACTCCGCCAATACACTGCGGAACGGATCGAAGGCGAATAGCTCATCGACGATCGCCACGTGAAGCAGGTCACAGGGATGGGCCGGCAGGTCGGTGGCCGTTTCAGTGCGCAGCGTTTCAGGCAGACTTCGCATAAGGTCGCCCTGCGCGTTTTCGGCCCAACGGCTAAGCGTTTGCGACAGCAGCTCTGCTTCCGCGGCTGCCTCATGCAGATGCATCTTCACCGGTCGGCCGGTCACGGGATCGACTGCGTGATCGAGGGTGCCGCCGCAGACGACGCAGGCGTCATTCTTCCGTTGCGGGGTCGGGATGGTCCGCAATCCAGGTCGCCACGCGCGCATAGAGGCGGGTTCGGGCGGCTTCTAAGGGATTCTGCGCCAAGGCATCCAGTGCCCTGGCTTCGGCGAGAATGTCCCGAATCTTGGCTTCGGCGGCGCTCAATTGTTCCGGCGTGAGCTGGCGCAGCGCACCAAGCCGAGCCGCGGATTTAAGGCTTTGCGGTTGGCTGACGCGCTCAAGCGCTCGTCCGACGTTCTTCTCAAGATCGGAAAGCAGCGCGGGATTGGCGGGATCGAAGTGTTCGCCCAGAATGTGACGCGCGGATTCGAACGCGGCGACTTTCGCACCTTCGAAGTGCTTTGTGATGCCGTCGAGGGTTTGTTCAATCCCCTTGTCATCGGATGGGGGTGGCGCGGTCTGCGCCGGAGCCAAGCTCGGGTTCGCAAGCACGATCTTTTCAAGGTCGTCCTTCGCGGTGCCGTAATCGCGGTCTGCCCGGTCGCGATCGGCTGTCTTGGCTTTTACGAACTCCTTGTCGATTTTAGTCTTAGTACGTCGCACATGCTCGGCGAGGTCAACGAGCGCGGACAGACCCGTGAGCTGCGAAACGGCCCGACCCAATTCGGATTCCGACCCGACTTTTATGAGCGGAAGAAGTCCCGGCATGATGGTGCCGATGCGCATCGCGATCGGATCGATGCCGAGAACTGTGAGATCGGGTGGCGCTTCCTTCAGCTTGCCTTGGGGCGACCGGCTCTGGCTGCGCCGGATCACTGGCAGTTCCGCGCCGGTCTCGTCGATAATCGTCAGCTCCACCCATGTGTCGGCGGGTACCCATGGCTGATCAGGCCGGTATTGCTCCACATTGGGCATCGGCGTGAGCGGTGATAGCTTATGCGCGGTGTGTTCGTCGCCCCCGTCTGCCGCGGAGACCCAGCACTCGAAGTCTTCCGCGGCTTCGGGTTCGCGCTGTGGGCGTAGCATCTCTCCTGTCAGAGTCCAAATGATCGCGTTAAGCAGTGAGGTCTTGCCAGAGCCGTTCCTGCCTTCGAAGAGCGTGAGCGGCGATGTGAATTCGTGGACGTAGTTTGCAGGCGCGGCGTCAGGCGTTCCGAATTTATGGAGACCGGCGAACCTGTGCGCCTCCAGCTTCTTCAGCTTCAAGCGCCTCCTCTTGGCGTTCGCCAGCCGCGCGGGTAGCGCCGGCAATTCGGGCGGTGCCAGAAGAATGGCATCGACTAGGTCTTCACCGTTCGCGGCGCTGACGTTGGCGGTCCACGCAGCGGCCCCCTTCTTGCGATACCATTCGAGCGCACTGCGCGTCCGATCGTCCGGCAAAACAAAAGGCTCCCCCGCGGCTGTCTCAATCGGTCTGCCGCTAACAAGGTCGGCGATTAGAGAATCAAGCGTGTGGAGATGCAAAGATCGTGATTCAGATTCGGGCACACTCCCTCCTTTGAGGTGGCGACAATACGGTACCGGAATTGAGCGCAACCGGGAATCGCGTCAAAGCGTCAATCCTGACGTAAGCCTTAATGAACTTATTGTGGGACCGGCAACTATGATAGCGATGGCACGTTGCGCAGTACACACGAGTTGGCCTTGGCCCTTCAGGATGGTTGAACCTACGGCCGCAACGGGTCCAGGTTTTGCCAGTCAGACCATGCGTAGCTGAGTCTCGATCTGTCACTGATATACAGCTGAGTTCTTTTCAAAAGTTGTCATTCGCAAGACCTTGAGCAGCTTGGCGATTAATCACCATTTTGGCGGCGGATTTGCGAGCATTGTTGATGGCCGATATTCATCAGAATACGGAGCTAAACAGTATGATGTTGGCTTCCCACGGCGCAACCGATGAACGATCCTGGCGAGATGCTGCTGTTCGGGCTGATCTGCGCCGTGGACCGCATTGCCTCGGAACTTGACGATTTGACACCGCCTATTATACATCTCATTGATTATCTAATAAGCCCGATCCCGCACCACCCTGGCGCGGGATCGGGAACCGATTAAGCGGCCGCCTCCTGCGGCGTAGGCGTGACCAAGCCCATAATGAACTGGTGCGCCTTGGCGGCCAGCGCGGCGGCGCTGACGATGGCTTTCTTGTCGCGCTTCAGTACCGTCAGCCACGAGTCGATATAACTCGCGTGGTTTTCCAGCGTGGCATCAACAAAACCCAATTCCGCGTTCAGAAACGCACTGCCGATTTCGGCCACCAGTTCCTCGAAGGCATAGGCCTCATTTCCGAAGCGTGTCCCGAACTCGCGATTCAAGCGGCTGCTGTGTCCGCTCCAGTGAGTGAGTTCGTGGAGGGCAACAGCGTAAAAGTTTTCGGCCTGGGTAAATCGGTGCTTATCAGGCAAGTAAATCGCATCGTCTGAGCGTCGGTAGAAGGCCCGCGTGCCGCCAATCGTAATTCTTGCGCCGCTCATTTTCAGTACACGCTCGGCGTTCTCTATGGCGGTAAATTCGTTGGGCGCCACCGTGGTTGGTTTATCCAAACCGTCGATCTGATCAAGGTTGAACAGGTAGAACGCCTTCAGCATCGGGATGCGGTCGCGTTCCACTTCGCCGGTGTCCGTGTTGACCGCTTCTTTCTCCAACGACTTGTAGATAATCCCCAGCTCGGCTTTTTCGCCCTGACGTACCTGGCTGCCCAGGTCTGCCGCTTGCTTGTAGGTCAGCCATGCATTCGAGGAAAACCCATTCCGCCGGGCGGCATCCCAGAGGATCAGTACATTGATGCCCGTGTAGGCCCGCTGGGTTGAATAATTGATGGGCAGGCCGGCACTCTCGCCGGCGCCGTTCCAAAGTTTTTCGCCGGTCTGCTTCGTGGTTTCCAGTGCTGCAATGATGCGGTCAGTGATGTGCTGGTAAATGTCCATGGTCGCCCCTCAGTAGTCAGACGGTAATAAAATGCAGGTGGAACTCCGGTCAGCCTCGGTGATGATCCACATCTTGAGTGTGACGCTCACGGCATAGCTGCTGACGAGCCGGAAACCCTCGGACAAGGCCAGTTGATTCTCCGCGGTGTCGTCGGCACCCAGCTCGCCCCAATCCCCACACATGTGACGCTGGATAAACTCATCGACGGTTTGGCCTGCTGCCGCTAAGGCTTCCAGCGCGGCCGGTGTTGCAACAATCTGACCCAGTGAAAAAAGCGGTTGCGTGTGATGCGTGTTTTTCATGACTCACCCCTCGTGCGTTGATTGAAAAAAACATCCTCTCGCTTGATCGC
>VFSW01006856.1_pt1 | contig 16658 bp, 40 predicted proteins | sample 5358111 | NCBI WGS metagenome assembly VFSW01 (sample SAMN11554181, study PRJNA540505) | mine drainage metagenome | isolation source: sediment from site ElyBrook_90M | place: USA: Ely Copper Mine, Vershire, VT | collected 2017
GCGCGGAATTGCACGCTTGAGCATTTCCGTGGCGACATGCGCTTGCGCGGCGCTCAGATGACCCTCGGCGGTCTTGACTTCGAGGTAGTAGGATTTGCCGCCATACTCGACCAAACACAGGTCAGGGGCACCCGCAAGCAATCCTCGACGCTTCATGGCCGCGCCGGTCCTGCCAGATCTCACCGCTTCGTTCGGAATCGCGTAGAGCAGCACATGCGGCGCGGCGAGCCGGATGTATTTCACGATTTGCTCTTGAAGTGTATCTTCAAGGCGTCTTGGCATCGACGATCCCCAGCATGATTTTCCCGATTGCGATTAGGTCGCGCAGTATTTCCTCCTTGCGTGCGATTTGCTCAGGCGTGCGCTTGATCTCGCCTTTACGCGCTCGCCTGATCCATTCTTGATGGCCAAGACAAACTGCGCGGATGGTCTCTAAGAGGGAGGATATATTTTGGTCCCCGCGCGTCATATGGTGACCTCATCGAACTTGGTTGCTTCGTGTCCCCACGTCGTCCATCCCGCGCGGCTTTGACGCGCGAAAAGCTCTAAGCGCGGGCCGCCGCAGTACGTCTCGACACACTCAAAAAACTCATCCGGCTTTCTCGAATGCTCCTGGCGAGGAGCAACGATAATTTGGTGCATCGATTTGGTTAGACGTTTGGGCGCTCCGCGCCGGCCAAGAATCACATATTCGGCATTTTGCCGGGTTGTGTGTCCCATGCCTTTGACGAAAAGATTGTGATCGATAAAAGCGCAAGCTTGCGTGCTGGCGACGATCTTTGATTTGACCCACACGAAAGCCATCGCAGACGGGCGAAAGCCCCATGCGCGCATAATCTCAAGATGTTGCCCTTGCACGAGACAAGGCCCGGTAATCCACATGAATAGATGCGCGTCCTTGGCGGCGACTGCCGCCACCGGCAACGCGGCAATGTCGGATAAACTCATCGTGCTATAATGAGCCTCTGCTGACCGCTTGTGGCCCTTGTCGGAAAAGACCGAATAAGACCAAGGGGGGTCCGCCGCTATGCAGGCGAATTGACCGGAAGGGATCACCTTAACACTCTCCCCGCATCCGTTGTGCCAACGCGGACCGCTCGAATGGCGGATCTCCAAAATCGTAGGGAACAACACCCCGATGGATGATCAAACTCCCAACGCGCTCGATCGTGACACGCGGGAGCGGCGCCAATACGCGCTCACATCTATCCGCTCTAATTTCTGCGTTTGACCGGCGCCCTCGAACAAAGGACATTCGCAAATTTGCAAGCTCGTTGCCGCTCTTTAGATTTTGCTTGTTCACGCGATTCGGCAGCATTCCGTGTACCCACAGCCAAATGATGCGCCGCGCCGCGAGCTGGCGACATCCCCTTCCAGGGATCGTGACGTACACTTCTTCAGATTTACGATTGGCGCGCGAGACGACCGCGGATTGGCCCGCTTTCGGCCCTATTCGATGTGTGAGCGCGCCGGTCGAGGGATCGTAATCAAAAAGACACCACACCAGCTCTTGCGTTAGAGCGCCCTTTTCCTTCGCACGCAGTTTCGCCATGCAAAGCGACGCGGCCAATGTTTTTCTGCTCGTCATTATACATCCAATAAATTTCCGCACGCTGAATACCGTCCAGCGCGCGAAGTCGATTATTTTGGTGGATCATTTACCTGTCGGAATAGGAATTCCAGGGGCAGCTCTGATTTCAAGCGGCATACACAGAACGCCCGGTGTTTTTGGCGCATGTTCGAGGCATTCCTGCAAGCTTGTATATTTAGGCGGGTGAGCAGGATCACCACCTTGACCAAGCAATAAAGTCATAACGACGTATGCGGTTTCCATGATGATCTCCTCAGTAGCAGCGCCAGGACCATTGAGTCGTCGGCCATGGATATGTGCAATAGCCCACATTGATTTGCCCGGACCAGCCATTGCCCGCGCCGTAGCACCATGAGTTGCTTTCGTTGTAGACGATCATGTTGCTCGCGCATGTCTCCCAACTTGACGTGGCATAGTTTCGCGGTGCCCATCCGGCGAGCGCTGGCGTGGTTGCCGCGATCGCCATAGATGCTCCTAGTAACATCTTACGCATGTGTTATGGTCTCCATTGGCCATGATAACTCACGGGAGCGATGGCCAGCCGATCCCGAACTTATTTACAATTCATCATCCCCCGTTATGTTGTCTATACGTTGCGTTGCGGTGCGTGGCGGGGCGGAGCGGTGCGGCGCGGTGCGGCGCGAAGCGAAGAGAACAATTAGGCCGCCACAGACCAGGTGAATGACTTCGGGCGATAACGGCCATTCCCAATCGGACAGCCCGTGCTAGGGCGCCCACGTCCAACTCCAGCCAGAAGTCCAGCTTTCGAAAAAAACTCTTCAAACTTCTCGGCGGTTAGATTGTCATTGAAGATGCGAAGTGTGATCTCTCCACCCCACTTGTGAACAATAGGGAACCATCTCATAACCCGGCCACCTGGGCCGCGCTTTCCATTGCTATGGCAATATACCTTTTCGCACATAACATCATTCAGTTTCACACCGAGATTGAGATCAGTTATTGGGGCAATACCCATTTTGATAACACCGGTATAAGTCTGATTGCCCTTCCCTGGAATTTTCTCATTGAGATTTTGAACGGCTTCATCGAGGGAAAGCTTGAATGCCGATCCTGGGATAAAAAGCACATCATCCCCTGTCTTGTCGTTGTGCCGAACATGAGCTTTTTGCGCCAAACGCGTGACTCAAAATCCTCCCAGGATTCAGATTTTTCCTTGGAATCCTCTTCCGAGAGAGCGCGACTTGGTGAATATGGTGTTATTCCTTCGATCTGTATCGTCACATCACGAATTGTGAAATATTCAACATCCATTTCGTCTGTCATTGTGTTTCTCCATGAAACGTTGCGCTGCGAAGCGATGCGTTGCGAAGCGTGGCGCTGCGGAGCAATTCATGGAAGATGATGGCCCGCAACCGCGAGAAGTTTAAAGTTAGTCATGCCTCATCATCTCCCGCAATTTCAGCACCAGCCAGAGCAGCGAGCGCGCGGCCAATACGCGAAACAAGGAAGGAGTCGCCTTGAAGTGCAACCTCATCTTTGAGCCGCTTTGCCTGGTGTTGCCGTTCGATGTCGAGGTGCGCGATAAAGAGGGTGAGCAAGACTCCGGCGTCGATGCGCTTTGGTGGCGAATACCGGAGACGCCAGAGGGTCGAATGATTGATCTTGTGCCGTCTCGCCACACGTCGCATTGCATTATCAAAATCTCCATGGCCTCTACTTTCCGCTTCGATGAGCGCCCCTGACCACTCTGCTGCTTTTGCCACATAGATCGATGCACTCATTTTTTGACTCCTACGCAAGAACTTTTGCGCCATCGTAAAATCCCTCCATGCGATCCTTCGTGCATGGAAGACGACGACAAAGACCAGAACACTCAAACCGATACCTTCACCATCCTCTCGATTGCCGTCGATGAGGTCGTATCAAAATTAAATGCTCGCAGGCACATCAATCGAAACAAGCCGCGCCTGCGAGGAGCTTTTGGAAAGCGGACTTTCCGAAGTAGCGGACGGAAGCCATACCGAGGCCCATGCCCGCCACCGCGCCGAAACTAACGGCGTTACTGCACAACCAAACGAATTCAAGAAATCCCGGAAGATGCACATTCATAGTCGTCATCCTTCCTCCTAAAAAAATGGCCGACGCGGTACTGACACTACCGCGCCGGCCGAGGGTCAGCCGGGAGGAAAAGCCGACCGGAAAGGAAAAGGCCCCGGCCCGAAGGCCGAGGCAGTCGCTCCAGCGGATTCGCCTAACGCCAGAGTGGTGGGCCGCATAAGCACACGCGGAGGGGAAATCATGAAGGACATCAGTGATCGGATATTGGCCGCCGCCATTGCCGTTCTCACGCTAACCTGGGGGATGTTGATTTTGTGGTCCACGCGAGCCTCGCCTTGAAACTATCGACCGCCACGGCCAGCCGGTTGAGCGCGACACACCAGGCGACAATGGCCCGCAGGCGCAGCATGAATGCGAGGATGGTCCAAACCGCGATCGCGGCGAAGATCAGAGCGAGTGGGCCGTTGAGATGATCTCTCATTGCGCGGCCTCCTTCATTGAAGAAATGGCAATGCGGATAGCCTCCTTTTTTGAAAAACCATTCTTTCGCGCGAGTCGGAACGTCGCTTCGGCTCCATCCGGGACACCAATCAAATGCAATTTTTCCGCGTGGCGCTGGCGCATCCGCTCGGCCGCGCGCTCGGCATTGGCTCTCGCGAATTCCGGGTCTGCGTTGCGTTTGCGCATCCGCTCGGCCGCACGCTCGGCATGGGCTTTGGCAAATTCGGGGTCCGCATGGAGTTTGCGCATCCGCTCGGCATTGGCCTTGGCGAATTCCGGGTCCGAGTGGCGCTGGCGCATCCGCTCGGCATTGGCCTTGGCGAATTCCGGGTCTGCGTTGAGTTTGCGTATTTTCTCGGCCGCGCGCTCGGCATTGGCTCTCGCGAATTCCGGGTCTGCGTTGCGTTTGCGCATCGCCTCGGCGAGCGCCTTAACGCTTTCAGGCTGGCACCGGCGGCAAACACCGCTCTTAGGCCCGGTACAATCATCGGGGAATTTGCAGGATGGGCGGCTCATTGCGCAGGCGCTCCCATCGAAACAGGTTCAAACGGGAGGAAATCATTGGCGGTCACAGCGCCGCCGGTCGCCCCGATGATTTTGACCATCTGTTTAGGACGAGGAGTGGCGTCGCCGCGCACCCATTTGCTGAGCGCTTGTTGAGTGACGCCAATGGTCGCCCCAAAAGATGCCTGGCTAATGCCATTTTCGGAAAGAAATTCACTGAGTTTATTTGGCTTCCTTCGAGACCGAGAAGGGCTAAAGTCCATATGAAGAAAGCCGTTCCTCGCTATATCAAGGACACTTTCATGAGAACGAAACCACTCGCGACGATGATGAAATTGAGCGAATTTCTTATGTAGGTGATGTTCATGTTCTTTGGTCCCAGGATGGAATCCAAGAAGTTCAAAATCACCAAACGGGACCCCCGTCTGCAAATGCTGAATACGAGCGCGAGGATTCGTTGAAACTCCGATCTTCACAAAATCGCCGAGGCGCAGGAAATAGACGAAGCTCGTCATTGCTCGGCCTCTTTCGCCCGCTCTTGCTCGATATACTTCCGCACCTTCGCGACAGTGGCGAGGCTTGCCGTTCCTGACCTCAGCCTCTCAAGCAGCCGCGTATTATTCGCCGCCCGGAAACCAAAGGTTTTCTCAGCAATTCCGCGCTCGGAAAGGAAGGCTTGGATATCGGAAAGGATGCTTTGAGCTTCGTTCATGTCCACATATTAGTGGACACGTGGCCACGGTGTCAAGCGGTTTTGTGGACATTGCGCTGCGTGGACTCACGCTAAGGCTATAGGTATATGCCGCTTATGTTTACCGACGAAATGCGTGAGCGGCTGCGCGTGGCGCTTAAGCAAAAGGGCTTCCTCAAGAAGGATTGGCCAGATCTATGCCGTTCGGCTGGCCTTCAACGCTCGTATCTTTGGACGATCTTCCACAAGCAGCGTGGCGGCCTGGAACTCGTGAAGAAAATCTGCGACGAGATCGGAGTTAACATCAACTGGATCGAGACAGGCGTCGGGACACCGGACATCAAGCTGCATCAGCGCGGTCCACGGCACCTCAACGCGGATCTTATTCTGGTCGCACTCCAAACCATTATGGGTTCGGCGTTTTCATTGGATGACGCCGAATCGTCATACGCCGCAAGAGAGATTCTTTCGCTCGTAGAGCACCCGCCAAATGGCAGTTCCGCCATTGACATTTCAGACAAAGTTCGCATGGGAATTCTTGGCGCGCTTCGGCGATATGAGCGTCGGCAATAGCAAGTAGATGTTGATTTATATCAACGACTTGCGTTCTATTATACATTCCAAATTACCCAAATTATAACCATGAACCTTTTTTGAAAGTTGCCTAACTTTCAGCCAAAGCTGAGTCTGTGGCAATCCTGCGACAATGTAAAATATTTTTCATCGCATTTTGCGGTGCGCAACAGTTTTTTTGGCCACGTGTCCACATTTGTGTTGACATTATGTGGCCATGTGTCCATTGTTTCCATCAACGCACGGATCGCCGTGCCGATGGAGACCGCCGCAATGGCAATCATCCCTTCACCCGCGATGGACGCCGCCTGCTCTCGGCTAGTCGCACAAGCAGCTAAGACAGCCGAGGCGTTGATTGATGCGCGCGCCGGTAAATTCGCGCAACGACCGAAACTGTTGAATGCAATCGAGCCGGGGTTGTCTAGCCTATCGCCGCGCCGCCTATTCGCGCGCGTAGACGACCTCCTTGAGCGCGAGAGAGAGACTCCCCGGACGATCTTTGGCGGCGAAGTGATCCTCATCAATTTGGTCGCTGCCAAGCGCTACGCAGAGCAGTTGCTTGCGATCGAGGCTCGCCGCAAGGAGCCACGGAAATGAGCCTGCGCTGGATGGCCGAGATCATTTATCGGCCAAGCCCTCACGGGTGCCACGTGGAATGCACGATATGCTTCGAAGAGATCTCTGATCTTGAAGACATCGTCGAGCGCGGCCCTGATTGGAACGAGATCGATCATATCACGATCACGCTCAATCGACCATCACTCACCCCGCGTCAAGAAACAATTGGGAGCGTCAAGTGATTAGCTATGAGCGCGGCTACGATTACAGATCCAAGATCGAAAAAAATCGAATGTTTGCTAGCCGTGAAGCAGCCGAAGCATTTGATACTGCAAGGGCGGCCATCGACCAGTGCACCAGATTGTCAATCGAGGATTTCCTTTTCCTGGCGGAGAAAATTAAATCCGCTCAATCTGACGAATTTATGCGCAAGTACGATGCTGATCGTAAGGACGAGAAAATGGAGTCCGCGCCATGACCTACCGAGAGGCAATGAGCAGTGATCCAAACATCGAAAGAGCGGTTCGCGAGCTTATTTCAATACTTATAAATACACTATCTGAAATCAGAGGCGAACTGGGTGCCGCGCTCTCGCAATCACTAGAGAGTGACGACCAAATCATCCTTAATCATGTCCGCAATGCCGAAAGTTACATATCTTCGGCTCTCATAATTCTGAGAGGGTTCAAATGACATTCCAGCAAGCAGACAACGCCTTTATGTCAATGACGCCAGATGCGCGCGCCAGGGTGATGAAGCGTTACGAAATTGCTCTGAAATCGCCGGGTGGCGGCACGATCCATGAGAAATACATCGAGGCCATTGAAACCGTCATCAATGAAATTGCGGCGATGCAGCCCCATGAGGTAGTACAATGAGACGAGCCGTCGCAATTATACTCTTCGTCCCTGCGCTTGCGCTCGTCTATTCCATTGTCAGTGTGTTGGCGACAATTATCACACTGGCAGCGATCAGCGCTAAATTCATCTCGCCTGAGAATGGTGGCGTGCAATGATTTACGCACTTGCTTTTATTGCCGGGATGATTTTCGGCGTTGGTGTTTGAGAATACGCATGGGATTTGGCCAGGCGCGTTACTGCTCTTGAGAAGGTATCGAAGCTATGAGCGACATCATCGCGCGCGAAGCCGAGGAGCTCCCATTTACATGGGATGCTGAGCGCGGCACCTATGTTTACGACTGGAAGCCGGAGCCATGTATATCACGTGTAATGAACTGGAGCGGCGTAGCTGGACTGCTTTGCCTATTAGGTTCAGGTGTTACGACGATTATTCTCATTGTAGCTCTTGGATGGGTGTGGTTATGACAACATGGATTTCAGACGATAATGGAAACCGATGCTCCATTGAGTATTTTGGGAGCGAAGAAAAAGCCAAAGCAGCACTCGCAAGCCTGACTAACTGCTCGTACTGCTCGTACTGCTCGAACTGCTCGAACTGCTCGAACTGCTCGAACTGCTCGTACTGCTCGGACAACAATCCAAAAGACGCAATTCCTATACCTGTTATCGAAAATATCGATAGAGTGGTTTACGAAGCAGCATCTCAAGAGGGCGCCCTAGATATGTCACGATGGCATTGCGGAACCACTCATTGCCGTGCCGGATGGGTCGTGACATTGGCCGGTGATGCAGGGAAAAACCTTGAGGCGTTTCACAATACCGAGCTGGCCGCGATGTTGATATATCGTGCAAGTGGCAGCCCAATTAATCCGGCTAGATTTTATGATTCAACCGAAGATGCGCTTGCCGATATGAAACGCCGCGCCGAGGCCGCGAAATGAGCATTCCGAGCCCACATGAATGGGGCGAGCAACAACTCGCCTATTGGCAGAGCCTGCCGGTTATCACGCGAAACTGGATCGCGTTCGATGCGATCCTGCTACTCGGCGGAACAATTTTCACATGGTGGGTATGATGAGGATCTTCATCGGCAATTTCATCACCGGCGTCATCATGGCCGCGTGCCTGCTGACCGCGATCTCTGATTATCGTCACCGCGATGACCCAGATACCGATCTGGTGAGCTTCATCGCGACGCCGGTCCCGCATGAAGATGTCCAGCAATGACGATCTCCGAGGGACATCTCAAATTTGCGCTTGTGTGCCGGAAATGCGCCTCGGACTGGCGCCGTAGCGCGCGCAAATGGAATGACGATCACTCTCGTCAAGAGGCGACAAGGTGCTTCCAGAGTGCCTTGTGGCATCTTCGCCAGGCCCGTGCTTATAAGGAACATCCCTTCCCATGACAAATGACATCTCGCACACCGTAGCTCTCTATAACCGGCTAAAGATGGAATTGATGGAGGTCGCGGGGCTAGAACCGGATGATCCGTGTCTCATCGACACGCTTGCAGGCGAAACCGACATGCAAGAGCTCATCGCAGCCATCGTGCGCGAGGCCAATGTTGCGCAGGCGATGGCCGATGGATTGGCGGCTCTGATTGACATCAACACAAAGCGCAAGCAGCGCCTCGAACATAGGAACGAGAAGCTGCGCGCCATCGCATTCAAGACCATACAGGAAACCGGGCTTTCCAAGATCCCCGCGCCAGACATGACGATCTCAATCGGCGCCGGCCGCAAGAGCGTGATCATCACAGACGAAGCGGCTGTCCCGGATGAATTATGCAAGATCACGCGGACACCGAAGAAAAAGGAAATCGGCGACCTGATGGCGTCCGGTGAATTCGTCGCCTATGCGACTTGGAGCAACCCTCAGCCGACGCTAACCGTGAGGATGAAATGAGCACACTCATTCGCAAGGCCGAACGGAAGAAAGCGAAACTGCGCCTCGCATTGGTAGGCCCAACAGGTTCGGGCAAGACGTTCTCTGCTCTTCAACTCGCTTCCGGCCTCGGAACGAAGATCGGACTGCTCGATACAGAGAACGGCTCAGGCGATCTCTACGCCGACTCGTTCGATTATGATGTGATCACATTGGCCGCGCCATACACGGTTCAGAAATATCGTGATGCAATCAAGGCTTTCGAGGCGGAAGGCTATGATGTGATCATCATTGACAGCCTCAGCCACGCATGGGCGGGCGTTGGCGGATTGCTCGACAAGCAAGGCCAGCTCGAAGGCTCCGGCCGCTTTAAGAATAGCTTTGCTACGTGGCGCGAAATCACGCCGGAGCACAACAGGCTTGTCGAACAGATGCTCACGAGCCCATGCCATATCATCGCGACGATGCGAGCAAAAACGGAATACGTGCTGGAAAAGGACGAGAAGGGGCGCCAGGTTCCGCGCAAGATTGGCCTCTCTCCTGTGCAGAGAGACGGTCTCGAATACGAAATGACAATCGTAATGGACATTTCCGAAAACCACATCGCCACAGCGAGCAAAGACCGGACGGGCCTATTCGATGGCTGGGCTGACAGGATCAGCAAAGCGACAGGTGGCGCGCTGCTGGAATGGCTCAATAAAGGCCGCGATGAAGCACCAGTGACACTGACCGATGGCGCCGTGAGTGCCTATGTGGCGATGACGCTCAAGAGCTTTGAGACGTTCGACAATGCTAAGGATCTAAAAGACTTTTGGCTTTCTCAAAAGCAGGTCAATATGCGGGCGGCTCTTGGGATCGTCAACGGGACGCCAGAATATACGCAATTGTTCGGCGCATTGGTGGAACTCGGAAATGCACTTCCCAAGCCGAAAGATGACGCCGCATGACCAAGCCAGCGGCCATCACCGCAAACCTCGTCGATGTTCGGAATGTTGGAGCGCACAAATGCGTCGAGCTCAAAATCCATGTCCCATTTGAGCAGGCACCAGAGGTCATCGAGGCTTTCGGCTGGCCGACAATGGCAATGCCGGTTCCAGTCGCAATCGCGAAACTGAATCTCAAAGGCTCGCCGGAACGATTGGAGATTGAAAATCCGAAAGAACGGCGCGCTTTCTGTGATCTCCCATATCCTCAGCAAGCGGCGTTGAAGCCGAATGATCTGAAATTCCAGCTTTGGATGTCGAAGACTCCAATCGGCAAAGAGGCGGAGGATACCGCCGAAGCCATCCGATTATTTTGCGGAGTCACATCCCGCGCTAATATTCTGCGCGGGACTCATGCCGGAGATCGATGGATCGAGCTGCTTCGCGCCTATGAGCGGGAAGCGCCATGACTCGCCCGCGCTCCGCTGAATTCAGCGCCAAAACGAAGGATGAAGCCGCCAAGCGTGCCAACGGGCATTGCGAACGGCCATTGCGAGGAAGTCGCCATGAGAGCAAATAAGCTTCCAACACTAGGACGGCTGTTCTCTGTTTTCATCTTAGACGAAGACAGCGGTCTTCTCATATGGAAAACTAAGCAGAAAGTTGCTGGATACAGTGATCATAGGGGATATCGAGGTGTATCATTGGATCGCAAGAAATATTGGGCGCATCGTATTATCTTCGCAATGTTCAATAATTGCGACCCCGGAATGTCCGATATCGATCATATCGATGGCGATAAATCTAATAACCGGCCATCTAATTTGCGGATCGCCACGCGATCTCAAAATACATGCAATCAGGGAGCGAGGAAAAATAATAAGAGCCACTTCAAAGGAGTGTCTCCAAATGGTTCCGGGTTTTCTGCGCAAATCACAGTTCGCGGGAAATGTATTCATCTCGGAACCTTCAAAACTCCCCGCGATGCACATTCTGCATATTGCTCGGCCGCAGAACGCTTGCATGGTAAATTTGCGAGGTCACAGTGACTCGTCAACGAGATTTAGAGTTTCCAAATAAGATTAAAGACCAAGCGGCATCTAGAGCCGCCGGGGCGTGCGAAAAATGCGGATTGTCATTCAACGGCGCGCGCCCAGAATACGATCACATTCTACCGGCCGAGTATTGAGGAAAGCCAACGCTTGCCAACTGCCAAGTGATTTGCATCCCTTGTCATAAGGCGAAGACAAAAGATGATGTGCGCGGGATGAGGAAAGCGGACCGTCAGCGCAGGGCGAGCGTCGTGGCCGAACGCGAAAAGACACCAATTCCAGCTCCTCATAAGAAAGAGAAACCACCCGCGAAGTTCATGTGCGAAAACCGCAGCCCGATTTTCGTGGCTACAATGCGAGGAGTAGAGAAGTGATTGACGCCGCGCCAGGCCGCCTTTCGGGACGGCTCACGGGGCGCCAAGACCTGCCTTGTAACCCGGTCCCGATGTCGGCCAGCACGGCTTGCGCTCGTCGCGTGCTGCGTTGGCGCCCATGCCATGACACGGCAGAGATCAAATGGAGGTATGAAAATGAATTTAAGATTGATTGCAGCTTGTGCTTTTGCGGCCTCTGCTTCCGCCCCGGCTTATTCGGAAAATGCGAAACCGGGAGCAAAGGTAAATTGTACCGCGATGGCCGCCACGTGCCGCGCTAACGCGACCACTATGGTTGGGAGCTTGGCACCGGCGGCGTCCGTTCCATCCAACCAAAAGCAGAATCCGGCGGCGGTGGCTGCGGCGGCGGCTCAGGCCGCGCAACAAAAGGCCGCTGCGGAGCAGACATATTTTCAGAATTGCATGGCCGAACTCAACTGCGCCGGCCGGCAATAATTCAAGAGGGGCGCCGTGCCGAAATGTGCGGCGCCTGTCATGCGAGGATGAACGATGGCAGAACGGAATATGATGCGAGCGACTGCAATCGAGATAATGCACGATGCCGCTTATAAGGCAGGTGCAATTATTTATGGCGGCGATGAAATGGAAGCCGCACTAATCGCGCTTGGCGAAACCGGATTCTTTGTCATTGGTCCGCAAATAACGGACGCCATGTGGGATGCCTGGACCAATGAACAGAATCGCGGTCACACACGCGAGGAAATATTCCTTGCTGTTCTTCGCGCTGGTGATCTTACTAGGCCAAAGGAAACGCTATGAAAACCGATCTCGCAAGCATCTATGAACGGGAACTTCAAAAGCTCCACGATAAAGGCTGGGAACCGTCCACGCATGAGCGCGTGTGCGGATGGACAATCAAGGACGGGGCGGACGCCCGCGCAAGTGAGATTTATGATAAACTGGTCGATCGAGGCTGCCAACGTGCCAAGGATCGGGAGATCGAAGCGAGAATTATGGAGAGTTGAGAAACCATGAAAGAATTTCCAGATGAGGCCGAAGCCAGACGCCATGGCTTAGGCAAAAAAGATTTTTCGAAGAGCGTCGAAACGCCAGAGGATGTCTTATCCCTGGCCATGGAAGCTGCCGCCTATTTGCGCGAAGAAGCGGTTTTTAACCGGTCATGTATAAAGTGGCGCAGCACCTTATCTGGCCCATCGCCGAAATATAAAGCCCGTCGAATAGAACTGGCCGAACAGCGGGAGCGTTGGGCTGCGGCTATCGAGCTGCTTGCCGGAGAGAGCCCATAATAATGAGCCGCCGTCCCGCGCTCGTCACGAAGTCAACTCTCGATACCGCTCGCAAAGGCAGCGCCGTGGTCGAGGTGCGTTCGCATGATGGAATCGCGCGTGATTTGATCAAGAAAATCGCCATGGATATTGGCAAAGAAATCGCGCATCACATCGAGATCATGTATCCCAACGCTGTAAAAGCAACAACGCCTAATATGCTAATTTCGGTTAGAAATTGCACCTACAATGAAATTATGGAAGCACTTGATGCAACAACCGAAGAAGAAATCTTAACTCGACTTGAAAGACGGAAAATGCTCCGCCGCAAGATAAAGTCGATGATGAAAGCGGAAGAATAATGTCTCGTCGTCCTGCTCTCGCTACTCAGGCCATTCTCAACACAGCGCGCAAAGCCGGCGCCATGGTCGAGATCGTGCGGCCGGACGGGACGGTCATCCGGTTTCTTCCAGCTTGATGCGTTGAGGAATCATGAGCACTAAAATCAAATGGACAGATGAGACAGGCGAATGGATTGACGCTGATATTTGGCTTCGTCATCTGACGAACGACGGCATCATCAAGGTCTATGGTTTCGATTACCAACCTGACAAACCACTCACTTTCGAACAGGCTGCCAGTCTAGCCAAGAATTGTGGATGGAAGTTTAAACATCTGTCCGATGGCTCGACTATATTCAGAGTAGGCAAGCGCCGCGTTGGTCGTATCCTCGACGGCATCGAACACAATGAATTTCCTCTCAGCCATGAGGCGTTGAGGAATGGCTAATCTCAAAATCCCCTATTACCGGATTTGTGGCGGTGAACTTGCTGAACTGCTCGGTCTGGAGATTTCTTAAATGTCAAGACGGCCGGCCGCATTTACGGAAGCAGATGCTCGGAGAGCTTGTAAAGCTGCCCCTGAAAGAGAAATCGTAGTCGAATTGCCGGACGGCACGAAAATCAGGTTCTTGCCGGGCAGGAAAGATGACGCCAAGCCTGAGGTTGTCAAACGGCGCGAGGTTCGGCTTTAATGCCTACGATGCCGCGCCCGATGCCCCCTTATCTCTATCGCGAACGAAAGCGCCACGGAAGAATTGTTTTCTACGTTCGGCGCGGCAAAGGCCCGCGCATCCGGGTCAAAGGGGAATTTGGCTCAGAGGACTTTGCGAGGAACTACCAGAGCGCGATCCTTGGCGTCCAGCCGGAGCAGCGCAGCCCCGTGGCGCCCTCTGGCAGCTTGGCGTGGCTGATTGCCAGCTATCAGGATTCCGCCACCTGGGACCGTCTTTCCGCCGCGACAAAGGCCCAGCGCGGCAATATCTATAAGGCCATCGTCAAGCGCGCGGACGGCGCACTCATAAGAGACATCACGGCGAAGGTAATCCGCCAGGGCGTCGAGGACCGCGCAAAGACGCCATTTGCCGCCAATGATTTCCTCAAAGCGATGCGGGCCGTGTTCGCTTGGGCGAAGCGCGCGCAGCATGTCGAGAGCGATCCAACGGAAGGCGTGAAGGGCTTTCCGCCCGCAAGAGAGGGATTCCACACATGGACGGACGAGGAAATCGCAAAGTTCGAAAAAAGATGGCCAATTGGGACAAGGGAACGCCTCGCGTTCGCCGTTTTACTTTACACCGGACTTCGCCGTGGGGATGCGTGCCTCTTGGGGCGACAGCATATGCGAGAGGGTATCATTTGTTTGAAGACGGGGAAAACAGGCCAGCAAGTTTCGATTCCAGTTTTGTCGGAACTGTCACGGATTATCGACGCGACAAAGACAGATGATCTCGCGCTAATCGCACAACCTGACGGGCGCCCTATGACGGCGGGAGCTTTCTCGAATTGGTTTCACCGGGCCTGCAAGGCCGCTGGCGTGCCTGGATCGGCGCACGGGCTGCGCAAGGCTGCCGCAACGCGCATGGCAAATGCCGGGTTTACGGAATCCGAGCTTGACAGTTGGTTCGGTTGGAAAGGCGGGAAGATGGCGGCCCTTTACACCAAGAACGCGGACCGGGCCCGACTGGCGCGCCGCGCAGTGAGGAAGCTAAAATAATGCTCACAATGCAGAGACTCAAGGAACTTCTCAGATATAACCCATTTGACGGTCATTTTGTTTGGATTCAAATAAATCCATCTGCCAAGAGAATAAAAATAGGCGATCGAGCTGGGAAGTTACTTTATCGCGGATACACAATGATAGGTATCGATGGGCGCCAATACTTAGCGCATCGCTTGGCATGGATGTATATGAAGGGCGATTGGCCAAAATATCATATCGACCACATCAATTTAGATAAATCTGATAACCGCTGGGAAAATATAAGAGAGGCAACAAAATCTCAAAATGGGGCAAATCGCCGTTCTATGAAAAACAATAGTACTGGGCGCAAGGGTCTGCAATTCAGAGATGGGAAATGGAGCGCTCGCATCACTATCAAAGGAAAATTATTATATTTGGGGAGATTTGATACGCCTGAGGAAGCAACGGAAGCATATCGAGCCGCGTCCATTAAATATTTTGGCGAATTTGCGAGGGTTTGAAATGAACGATCTTAACAGCCTTTCCCCAACCGCCTTAAAAGCGGCGATGACTGGTGGAACATTCTTATGGGGGGAATGAGGGGCAGCCGATCATATTCGCTATGCCGAGCCCGTCGATCCGAAGTCGCGCCGCCATTGCCGTTGCGGATGCAAAAAGAGAGCGACGCATCGAGGAATGGCGAACGGTGTATGCCTCACAATCGGATGCGAGTTTTCAATGATGCGATGGACGAAAAGGCAACACAAGCGCCCGCACCCGGCTATCGCGGCGCCTCACTCTCAATAATTGCGGCATTTGTTTTTCTTGCATGGATGGAATCATGAGCAAATTTATCAAAATGCAACATAGGGGCTTCCAAGAGCTGATGCTTGCTCTGCAAGCTGCCGGCCGAATGATGGCAAAAGACGGACGTACTAAAAAAGATGATGAGAGATGGGGGCTGTTCTGTCGGATCGTGAACCTATGCGCTCGCTACGATAGACGTTTTCAAAATGACAAAACAGAAACATCTTCCCCGCACCGGACCACAAAATCGCCCCGCACCCTGTATAAAGATGAGTAAAATCAACGCTGATTTTACATAGTTACACTCTAGCCAAGGGCGTCATGAAAAGCAGAAACTCCAATGAAATCAACATCGGTGCGGGAATTATAGCACAAAAGGCGCTGTTGATTCGCAAAAAGAATCTTAAATGCGGCCCGCACTATCGCCGGTCGATCTCGCGTCGATGCGAAAAACGGACGCGGCTAGGAGAAAGGGACGGAAATGACTGGATCTGACAACGAAGAAGAAGCTGATATTGTAAAGTTATTTCCTGGAGAGCCAACAAAAAGAGCTTATGAAACAACGATCATCTCAAATAATAGACGGTATAACCCACAATCTTGCGCGCACAAAGGCCCGTTTATCGTCGATAGGAAACTTGGGTCTGTTGAATGTGGTGATTGCGGAGCGCTGCTAAATCCAATCTATGTCTTGGAAATGCTCGCATCCAAAGAGACATATTGGAACATGCGACAGCGAGATTTATCAAAATATTTAGCGGAAATCAATAAGGAGATCGAAGAACGGACGCGGACGCGCTGCACGCATTGCGGAAATATGACCGCAATCAGATTTAAAAAAGAGCTTCCGAAGACGCGGATGTGTGAACCGTATTGAGAACATCGCCGCGCTCAAAAGCGCAACATTTTCGGAGAGTTGCTAGATATTGGCGGAGTTTGTTTTGGAGCCGCCGCTATTCTTGACCTAGCAATGTGGCTTGGATCTCCAAAATTACCGACTAAACAGGCGGCAAAGCATGGGAAAGAGCGCGCGATAATGTATAGAAATAAATGC
>VFSW01006857.1_pt1 | contig 16656 bp, 8 predicted proteins | sample 5358111 | NCBI WGS metagenome assembly VFSW01 (sample SAMN11554181, study PRJNA540505) | mine drainage metagenome | isolation source: sediment from site ElyBrook_90M | place: USA: Ely Copper Mine, Vershire, VT | collected 2017
TCAACACCCACACGCTCGATGCGATCTGCGAGCTGTTCCCGCAGTTTCGCCGCCTGCGCATGCTGCGCAACTGGGGCGGCATCGTCGATGTGACCCCCGACCGCTCGCCCATCATCGCCAAGACGCCGGTGCCCGGCCTGTACGTCAATTGCGGCTGGGGCACGGGCGGCTTCAAGGCAACGCCTGGCTCGGCGCACGTGTTCGCCTGGACCATCGCGCACGACGAGCCGCATCCGATCAATGCACCCTTCACGCTCGAGCGCTTCCGCGACGGCCACCTCATCGACGAAGCCGCGGCCGCCGCGGTCGCACACTGACCCATGCTGCTCATTCATTGTCCCTACTGCGGCGAGCGCCCGGAACTCGAATTCAGCTATGGCGGCCAGGCGCATATCGCGCGCCCCGCCCGCCCCCAGGAACTCGACGACCAGTCCTGGACCGATTTTCTCTACATGCGCGACAACACCAAGGGTGTGCACGCGGAGCGCTGGCGGCACGCGCGCGGCTGCGGGCGTTTCTTCAATGCGCTGCGCGACACGACCACCGATCATTTCCTCGCGACCTACAAGAGCGGCACGCCCAGACCGAACCTCGCGAAGCCCGGCGGGCGCACGCCATGAGCTTGCGCACCGACTCCGGCGGCCGCGTCGATCGAACCCGGCTCTTGAGCTTCACGTTCGACGGCAGGGCCTATCGAGGCTTTGCGGGCGACACGCTGGCCTCCGCGCTGCTCGCGAACGGAGTGCATCTCGTGGGCCGGTCGTTCAAATATCACCGGCCGCGCGGCATTCTCGCGGCCGGTCCGGAAGAGCCGAATGGACTGGTGACGGTGTTCCGGGACGAGGCGCGCTCGACGCCGAATCTTCGCGCCACGCAGGTGGAGCTGTACGACGGCCTGCAGGCGGTGAGCCAGAACCGCTGGCCGAGTCTCGAGCGCGATGTCGGCCGGGTCAATGACTGGTTGTCGGCGTTCTTCCCGGCGGGCTTCTACTACAAGACCTTCATGTGGCCGAAGGGCGCCTGGCATCGGTGGTACGAGCCCGTGATCCGCCGCGCGGCCGGCTTGGGTGTCGCGCCGACCCGGCCCGATCCCGATCGGTACGCCCAGCGCTATGCGCATTGCGATGTATTGGTGGTCGGCGGGGGCCCGGCGGGGCTTGCCGCCGCGCTGGCGGCGGCCGACTCGGGCGCGCGCATCATGCTCTGCGACGAATCGGCGGAATTCGGCGGCAGCCTTCTGGGGGACGCCGCGGCACGCATCAACGGCGAGGCGGCGCTCGACTGGGTGCGCACCTCGGTGGCGGAACTGCGCCGCAATACGCGGGTCACGCTGCTCACCCGCACTACCGCCTTCGGCTACTTCCCGCATAACCTGATCAGCCTGAACGAGCGCATCACCGATCATCTGGCGGCCCCGCCCGGCCAATTGCCGCGCGAGCGGCTGTGGCAGGTTCGCGCCCGGCAGGTCATTCTCGCCGCGGGCGCGATCGAGCGGCCGCTGGTGTTTCCGGGCAACGACCGACCCGGCATCCTGCTCGCGGGCGCTGCGCAGACCTATCTGAACCGCTATGGTGTGCTCGTCGGCCGGCGCGCGGTCGTCGTGACCGCGTGCGATGCCGCCTATCAGGCGGCGCTCGACCTGCACGCCGCCGGCGCCGCCATCGCCGCCATCGCCGATGTCCGGACGCAGCTGCCGAACGGCCTGGCCGAGGCGGCGCGCCGCGCCGGCATCGAGGCGGTCGCGGGCGCCACGGTACTCGGCACGGAAGGGGGGCTGCGCGTCAAGGCGATCTCCCTGGGAGAGGTCGACGGCGCCGGCCAGGTGCAGCGCACCCGGCGCATCGAGTGCGATACGGTGCTGATGTCGGGCGGATTCACGCCGAGCGTGCACCTGTTCTCGCAATCGCGCGGCAAGCTTGCCTGGGACGAGTCGCTCCAAGCCTTCATCCCGGCGAGCTCCGCGGAGCGCGAGCGTTCCGTCGGCGCCTGCCGCGGCATCACCGATCTCGCTCAGGCCCTCGATGACGGCGCGGCCGCCGGAGCCGGTGCCGTCGACTCTCTGGGCGACGGCGTTGCCCGCGCGTCCGCACAGAACAGGCGCTTCACGGTCGAAGCCTCGACCGGCTGCGCCGGAGCGCGCTTGGGGCCGCTCCCCGCAGCACCATCACCCGGCAAGCTCAAGGCGTTCGTCGACTGGCAGCACGACGTGACGGTACGCGATCTGCGGCTCGCGGCGCGCGAAGGATTTCAATCCATCGAGCACCTGAAGCGCTACACCACCACCGGGATGGCCACCGACCAGGGCAAGACCTCGAATCTCAATGCCCTCGCGATCGCCGCGCAGGATTTGAAGGCGCCCATCCCGCAAATCGGTTTGACCACGTTCCGCATGCCGTACACGCCGACCACCTTCGGCAGCTTCGCCGGCATCTCGCGCGGCGATCTGTTCGATCCCCGGCGCACCACGCCGACCCACGGCTGGGCGCAGGCCAAGGGCGCGGTGTTCGAGAACGTGGGGCTGTGGATGCGCGCGCGCTACTTCCCGCGGGGCTCGGAGGATATGCACGCGGCGGTCGCACGCGAGTGCCGCGCGGTGCGCGGCGCCTGCGGGATTTTCGACGCCTCGACGCTGGGCAAGATCGAAGTGGTCGGCGCGGACGCCGCCGAGTTCATGAACCGGCTGTACATCAACAGCTGGACGGCGCTCGGCGTGGGCCGCGCCCGCTACGGCATCCTGTGCCGCGAAGACGGCTTCATCTACGACGACGGCGTGGTCGCGCGCCTGGCGCCGGACCGCTTCCATGTCACCACCACCACCGGCGGGGCCCCGCGCGTGCTCGCCATGATGGAGGATTTCCGTCAGACCGAATGGTCCGATCTTCAGGTGTGGCTCACCTCGACCACCGAGCAATGGGCGGTCATCGCGGTTCAGGGTCCGAACGCGCGGCGCGTGCTCGATCCGCTGGTGTCGGAGATCGATCTGAGCGCGGCGGCGCTGCCGCACATGGCGGTCGGACGCGGCCGGATTTGCGGCGTGCCGATGATGCTGTTCCGCGTGAGCTTCACGGGCGAGCTGGGCTTCGAGATCAACGTGCCCGCCGATTACGGCGCAGCGGTCTGGGAGAGCATCCACGGCGCCGGACAGGCGCATGGCATGGTGGAATACGGCACTGAGACCATGCATGTGCTGCGCGCCGAAAAAGGCTACATCATCGTCGGCCAGGACACCGACGGCACCGTGACTCCGGACGATGCAGGCCTGTCGTGGGCGATCGGCAAGAACAAGGCGGATTTCGTCGGCAAACGCTCGCTCGAGCGTCCGTCGATGAAGGCGCCCGATCGCAAACAACTGGTCGGCTTGCGCGCATGCGACGGCCGGACCGTGCTCGAGGAAGGCGCGCAAGTCGCGGCCAGGGCACGGCAGACGCCGCCGATGGCCTTGCTCGGCCACATCACCTCATCGTACTCGAGCGCCGTGCTCGGGTATCCGATCGCGCTCGCGCTGGTGGCGGGCGGCCGCGCGCTTCTGGGACAGCACCTGTACGTGCCCATGCCGGGCGGCGACATCGAGGTCGAAGTCACCTCACCGATCTTCTATGACCCCGCGGGAGGACGGATCAATGCTTAAGCTCGCGCAGCGAAGGCCGCCGGCCGTTACGCCCGCCGACTGGCTCAAGATGCTGCCTTCCGGCGGGCGCTGGGTGCTGCACGGGGATGCCCACTCGCGCGCATTGGTCGCACCGGCATGGGGCGTCGCGTGCTCCGAAGAGGCCTGCCGCGCGCTGGTATCCGGTCCGCGCGCAACGCTCTGGCTCGGACCCGATGAGCACCTGCTGCTCGATCTCGGGCCCGACGCCGCGAACCTCGAAGCGCACGCGGCGGCCGCGCACAGCCTGGAGCGCGCCCTCGCCGGTGCGCCGCACGCGCTGGTCGACGTGAGCCACCGGCAATTTGCCCTCGAGATCGCGGGACCCCAGGCCACCGCCATCCTGAGCGCTGCCTGCCCTCTGGATCTGGATCCGAGCGCATTTCCCGTCGGCATGTGCACTCGTACGGTGCTCGCCAAGGCCGACATCGTGCTGTGGCGGACCGGCCACGCCAGATTTCACCTCGAGGCGTGGCGCTCCTTCGCGGACTATGTCTCGGGGCTGCTCGGCGAGATCGCGCGCGAGTTCCACGGCGAGGCGCCGCCCCCTCGCTGAAGCGCGCGCTGCGCTTCGGCCGGCCGATCATGCAGAGGCAGCCGCGCCCGTGAATTAATGTGAGAATGGCGCATGGGCGATCCGCACTCACAGGGGCAATTGCGCTCCGCCTACAGCGAAGCCTTGCGGCTGCTTCGGGCGGGCCGCTTCGCCAGCGCCGAGCTCAAGCTGCGCGCCATTCAAGCTTCCGCCCCCGGCGAGGTGAACAGCTCCCGATTGCTCGGGGCCGCGCTGCTCGCCCAGGACAAGGTGGGACCCGCGCTCGAGGTGCTGGAGCGCACGGTCGCGGCCGCCCCGCAATTCTGCCAGGCACGTACCGACCTCGCGCGCGCACTGCGTGCCGCCGGACGCGCGGAGGAGGCCCGCGCGGCGCTGCGACAGGTGGTCGAGGCGGCCCCCGATCTGGACACGGCCTGGCTTGCCTACGGCGACGTGCTGGTGGATCTTGGAAAGTTTCCCGACGCGCGCTTCGCGTACGAGCGCGCCCGGCTCGCGGACCCGCATCGTGCGAAAATCGAGGAGGCGACCGGCGCCCTGGTGGCCGAGGACCGCAAGAAGGCGGAGCTCATCTTTCGCGCTATCCTGACAGTCGATGCCAGTCATGTGGGGGCGCTTTGCGGCCTGGCGGCCGTGTCGCTCACCGTGAGCCGCGGCCGCGATGCCGAGCGTCTGCTGCGCCATGCGCTGCGCCAGTCGGCTCACCTGCCTTTGGCCTGGCGCGGCCTGTGTCAAACCATGGTGGATCTGGGACGGCTGCCGGAGGCGGAAGCCGCGGTCCGGCATTTGCTGAAGGTCGAGCCGGAGAATCCGAAAAACTGGGTGCTGCTCGGCAATGTCTGCGCCCGCCTCATGCGCCAGCCCGACGCCCTGAAGGCCTTCGAGGAAGCGGCACGGCTCAACCCGGCCGAAGTCCGTCTGCCGCTCTCCATCGGCCATCTGTACAAGACCCTGGGGAACCGCCGCGGGTCGGAGGCCAGCTACAAAGCCTGCCTGGAACTCGATCCCGCATTCGGCGAAGCGTACTGGAGTCTCGCGGATCTGAAGAATTACCTGTTCAGCGATGCCGAGATCTCGGCGATGCAGACGCTGCTCAGGGGCGATGAGGGCGAGGACAACGACCAGGCTCAGCTGCACTTCGCCCTCGGCCGCGCGTTCGAGCATAACAAGGCCTACCGGCCGGCGTTCGAGCATTACGCCCGGGGCAATGCGCGGCGCCGCAAGACCGCACCCTTCGACATCGCGTTCTTCGAAGCCAAGACGCGGCGCGTCCGTGAATGTTTCGATGCGGCCTTCTTCGCGCAGCGAGCCGGGCTGGGCCACGAAGATCCGGCGCCGATTTTCATCGTCGGACTGCCTCGGTCGGGCTCCACCCTGGTGGAGCAGATCCTCGCCAGCCACTCGAGCGTTGAGGGAACCTTCGAGCTCCCCAATGTCCTCACCATCGTGCGCGAGTTCGATCACGCCGATGCCGCGCACGATGCCTACCCGGAAAACATCCGCAATCTGCCGGCGCCGCAATTCGCGGCGCTGGGGCGCCGCTACCTCGAGGAGACCGCGCCCATCCGCACCGGGCGGCGGCACTTCATCGACAAGATGCCCAACAACTTCAGCCACATCGGCCTGATCCGCGCCATGCTGCCGCGGGCCATCCTCATCGATGTGCGCCGGCACCCGATGGATTCGTGCTTCAGCACCTACAAGCAATACTTTGCCGAAGGCCAGTCCTTCAGCTACGACCTCGACGATCTCGGCCGCTACTATCGCTGCTACCTGAGCCTCATGGATCATTGGAACGCCGTCCTGCCCGGCGCCGTGCTGCAGGTGAGCTACGAGGCGCTGGTGCGCGATCCCGAGACCCAGATCCGGCGCCTGCTCGGCCACTGCGGACTGGACTTCGAGCGCGCCTGCCTCGCCTTCCACGAGACCAAGCGGCCGGTGCGCACCGCGAGCGCGGAACAGGTGCGTCAGCCGCTCTACACCTCGGGCATCGGCTATTGGAAGCACTTCGAACGGGAACTCGAGCCCCTGCGCCAGGCGCTGGGAGATTGTCTGCGCCGCTTCGACTAGCCGGCCCCGCCGGCGCCAGCCCGCTGCCCGGTCGCGGCTCTCGCCCTATTGAACGTCCGATCAGCTATTTGGATCTTTGGATTGACATGCCGGGGCCTGGCGGGACATGATCCGGCGTAGAAGGCATGCGGCGGCGCATGTGGGAATGAAACTACAAGGGGATGATTCCGATGCGCAAGTCATCAGCGCGTTCCGTGGCCAAACCGTCACACCCGACTGCAGTTCCGCATCCTTCCCCAACGAAACTGGCGCTGGCGATCGCCACCGCCCTGTCCGGCGGCGCCGCCATTCACGGGCTGCCCGCCGTCGCTGCGGAAGCCTCCTCGGACACGACGCTCGAGGAGGTCATCGTCACCGCCCGCAAGCGGGCGGAGAATCTTCAGGACGTACCGATCAGCATCGACGTGTTCACCTCCAAGGATCTGCGCAATCTCAACATCTCGCAGTTCGAGGATTACGCGACCATCACCCCGTCCGTCTCCTTCGTGAGCGCCGGCCCGGGCACCCAGACCTTCGTGATGCGCGGCGTGTCGGACGGCAGCAATCCGAACTACGCGAACCAGGCCACCACGGCATTCCTGGTCGACGACATGTCGATGAACTACTACGGCACGACGCCCGATCTTCATCTTTATGATATCGATCGGATCGAGGTGCTGAACGGTCCGCAGGGTACGACCTTCGGAGCCGGCGCCATGGCCGGCGCGCTGCGCTTCATCACCAACAAGCCCGATGCAGGCGGATTCAGCGCCGGCGTGGACTTCGACGGCGGGCAGGTCGAAAGCGGCTCGCACAACGGCATCATCGAAGGCTTCGTCAACATACCCATCATCGCGGACTGGACGGCGCTGCGCGTCTCGGCATTCAGCGACTACCACGGCGGCTTCATCAACAATCTCAACGTCACCCGCAACTGGGTGAACGGCACGACCTCGAACAATTCCCAGTGGGCCGGCAAGAACTACAACACCGAGAAGGTGACCGGCGCGCGCATCGCCCTCGGCCAGAAAATCGCGGATGGCTGGAAGGCCACGCTGACCTACAGCTACCAGAAGCAGCTCACGCACGGCGCCTGGGACCAGGATCCCACCATCGGCGGGGCGGTGAACGCGAACGGCAACCTGGTCAATGGCCCGGTACGGTCCATCGGCCAGAACAACGTGGTGCGATTCGGGCCGGAGTTCAAGCAGTACTATGTGAAAACCCTGGATTTCCATCTGGACGGCGATGTCGGCATCGGCGATCTGGTGTACGCCAGCACCTACTGGGCGCAGGACGATCGCTGGGTGAACGAGTATTCGGAATACATGCAGTACGTGAACACGAGTTCGCTCAATGCGACCTCCCGCCAGGCCTTCACCTGCCAGACCGACCCGATCAACGGCAGCGGCTTCAGCGGGTGCGGCGTCCCGATTCAGTATTACGACTACATTCAGCACATTCAACGCTGGTCGAACGAGCTGCGCCTGCAATCCAAGGCCGGCGGGTGGTTCCACTGGCTGGTCGGTGCCTACTGGGAAAAGACGCGCGATGATCTCAGCAATTACTACCACATGCCCGGCATGCAGACCTCGGGGCAGCAGTGGCAGTCCTACGCGGCGTACTACGGACAGACGGGGCTTCCGCCCAAGCCGGACGATTGGTACAGCTACGTGGAGCGCCAGGATTATCTGCAGGTCACGGAGTTCGCCAATGTCACGTTCGACATCACGCCGCGCCTGCATCTCGAGGCGGGCACCGTGCATTTTCACTCGAATTTCAACTCCTTCACCTACGGCGGCTATTGGTACTCGCCGCAGACGCTGAGTTCCGCCCCCGGAGGCGACAGCAAATGGAACAGCAAGCTCGGCTTGAGCTACAACGCCTTGGAAAACGTACTGGTGTACGCCGATGCCGCCCAGGGGTTCCGAGACGGCGGCGTCAACGCCGGACTCCCCACACCCTGCGTCAAGGCCGGCGTGCCGGCGCAGTTCACGCCGGATACCCTGACCAACTACGAGCTCGGGCTCAAGACCACGATGCTCGACAAGCATCTGACCTGGGACAGCGCCATTTATTACATGCCCTGGAAGAACTTTCAGTCGCTGATCTTCGACCCGGCCCTATGCGCCTCCAACAGCTTCAATGCCAATGTCGGCAGCGCCCGCGTCTACGGCATGGAATCGGACATCAAGTTTCAGGCCAGCGCATTCTGGAGCATGGAGCTTTCCGCCAGCTATAACGACTCGCGCATGTCGACTGACACCTTCTACAATGCCAATTTCCAGGTGGCGCCGGGCGAGCGCCTGCCCTATGTCCCCTACTTCGACTGGAGCGGCAACACCCGCTACGAAGCGCCGATCAAGGACACGCTGCACGGCTACATCCAGTACGACCTCGCCCACAAGGGCGACATGTGGAACGATCTGCAGACCAACGGCTCGAACGGGTTGCCGCGCGTCCTGCAGCCCGGGTATACGATCATGAACGTGCGCATCGGCTTGAATGAGGTGGGATCCCACTGGCTGACCGAGCTCTACATCACCAATCTCACCGACAAGAATGCGGTGATCTACACCAACGAGGGCAACTTCGACCTGCGCCAGACCGTGAACGAGCCGCGCGTGTTCGGCGTGCGCCTGTCCTACCGGTTCGGCAAGGAAACCGGCGCCGCCCAGGATTGAATCGTGGGCGCGCGGGATCCAATCGGCGAGTGAGCGAGGGGCGCCGCGCCGCCGATTGAGGCGCCAAATCGGCGCCCTGCGATGCATCGCCCCCGGCTGCCCTGCCGCGGGCGCAAGGTCATGACAGCCGCGCGGCGCACTGCAGGAAGTCGTCCACGTCCATCGGCGTCGTGGCGTAGCTGGCCACCAGGCGAATCGCCGCCCCGTCGGGCACCTGGAGCCAGGGCCAGCGGTAGAAATGAAAGCCCTCCTGCTCGAGTGCGCCGATGAGCCTCTCCGGCACCGCCACGAACAGCTCGTTGGCTTGAACGGGCTGCAGCAGCCTCGCCCCCGCCACCTTCCCCAATCCTTGGGCGAGGCGCGCCGCCATCGCGTTCGCCTGGCGCGCGTTGTGCAGCCACAGATCGTCCTGCAGATAGGCCAGCAACTGGCAGCTCAGGTAGCGCAGCTTCGACCACAGGTGTCCGGCACGCTTGCGCCGGCGCTCGAAATCCGCGGCGCGCAGCGGATCGAAGAACACCACCGCTTCGGCCGCCAGCGCGCCATTCTTGGTGGCGCCGAAGGAGAGCACCTCGATGCCCGCCCTCCAGGTGGCCGCGGCCGGCGAACAGCCGAGATGCACCAGCGCGTTCGCAAAGCGCGCGCCGTCCATATGCACCGGCAGCCCGAGCCGCCTGGCCGTCGCGGTCAACGTCTGGAGTTCCTCGAGCCCGTACACGGTGCCCACTTCGGTCGCCTGCGTCACGCTGACCGCCGCCGGCTTGACGTGGTGCACGCCCATGTCGGTCGCCAGATCGACCGCCGCCTCGATGGCTTCGGGCCCGATCTTGCCGTTCGGCGAGCGCAAACCCAGCAGCTTGGCGCCGCCGGTGAACAGTTCGGGCGCGCCGCATTCATCCGTTACGATGTGCGCGCCTTCGTGGCAGTAGATGCCCCCAAAGGGTGGGGCGAGCTGCGCGAGGGCGAGCGCATTGGCCGCCGTTCCCGTCGCGACGGGGTAGATCGATACCGGCCGTTCGAACAGCTTCGAGGCCGCGGCTTGCAGCCTCTCGGTGAGCTCATCGGCGCCGTAGGACGGCACCAGGCCCGTGTTGGCGGCGTTGATCGCCGCCATGATGGGTGCGCACACGGGAGTAACATTGTCGCTGCCGAAATTTCGGCTAGGAGGGACGTTCATCCGGCCATTCTAGCCTGACCCAACCAGAAGTGATCAGCGCGCCGCGGGCCGCGGCGCCTGCGACGGATCCGGCGGCAGCGACTGAGGGCTCGACGGATCGTGCAGGTCGCCGGCATTCCAGCCGCCGCCCAGATCGCCGATGAGGGAGACGGCGTCCAGCAGGCGCTGCTCATGCACCGTGAGCGCGCTCTGCTGGTCGATGAATTGCACTTCCTGCGCCTGCGCGACGGTGGTGTAGTCGGCCGTGCCCGCCTCGAATTCCGACATGGCGATCGCGCTGCCGCGGATGGCATCGCGCACGGCGGTGTCGAGCGCCTCAGCCTGCGCGGCGAGGATGCGCAGGCCCGACAGATCGTTCTCCACTGCCTCGAACGCTGTGAGCACGGTGTTGCGATAGCTCGCGACGGAGGCCTCGTAGGCGGCCCGTACCGCCTGCACCTGATAATACCGCTGGCCGAAATCGAACAGAGTCTCGGTGCCGTTCGCGCCCAGCGACCAGATGTGATTCGCCGTGTGCAGCAGCCCGTTCAGGGGCGACTGCGTGAAGCCGTCCGCCGCCGACAGCGACACCGTCGGATAGTAGGCCGCGACCGCAATTCCGACCGCGGCATTTTGCGCCTTCATGGTGCGCTCGGCAGCCGCAATATCCGGCCGCCGCTGCAGCAGAGTGGACGGCACGCCGACCGGAATCACGGGCAGCGCCGGCATCAGGCTGGCGTGGGGGATGTCCAGCTCCTCGGGGTCCTTTCCGACCAGCACCGCGATCGCATGAGCGTATTGAGCGCGGGCGACGCCCAGACCGATCAGGTTCGCCTGGGTGGTTTCCAGAGCCACTTGTGCCGTGATCACCGCGGAGGGGGGCGTCGCCGTGATGCCCGCCATCCCCTGCGCTTGCGTGACGCGGAGCGCTTCCCGATAGGCATCCACCGTTTTCTGGGCAAGATCGATGTTGGCATCGGCCAGCCGCAGCTCGATCACGGTGGCTGCGAGCAGGGTCTGCTCGGACAACGTGGCATTCGCGAGCAACGCCTCGTCGGACTGGGCAATGGCGGCATTTTCCTCGATCAGGCGCCGCACCTGACCCCAGATGTCCAGAGTCCAACCGGCCGTTCCCTGGAGCGTCGCGGAGGTGATCGTCCTGCTTGCGGTCTTGCTCGCGCCGGTGCTCGTCGTACCGGTGGTGGTTGTGCCGGTTCCCGTTCCCGTCGTGCCCGTGCCGCCGGCGGCGGTACCGGTGGCGGTCGTCACACCACTCCCCGTGTAGCCGGGTCCGCCCAATCGGGTGACCGACCCCGCCACACCGAGGGTGGGAAACAGCTGCGCACGCGCCACCTTCACTTCCGCAACCGCCTGCAGGTAGTTGGCATAGTTCTGGCGCACCGTCTGATTCGATACCGCGACCTGCGGCTCCAATTCATCGAGCAACGGATCGTGGAAGTCGGTCCACCAATCGCCCTTGGGTGCCGCATCCGAGGGTGCCGCCTTCGCCCAGCCTTGAGGGGGCTGCTCCATGAAATCCTGCGCGACGGGCGCGTTTGGGCGGTGATAGTCCGGACCGACCATGCAGCCGCCGAGCAGCGCGCCCAGAGCCGCGACGCATGGGAGCCGTGCCGCCCTCATGGCGAGGTACCCGAACTCAGGCTTTGCAGCCGCGATGCGCCGGCGAACCGGGCGCGCAGCTTGACACGCAGCCTCTCGAATCCCAGATAGATCACCGGCGTCGTATACAAGGTGAACACCTGACTCACGATCAAACCCCCGATCACGGTGATGCCGAGCGGCTGGCGCAATGAGGCGCCCTGGCCGATGCCGATCGCCAGCGGCAGCGCGCCGAGCGCCGCCGCGGCCGTCGTCATCATGATGGGCCGCAGCCGGATCACCGCGGCGTCATGAATCGCTTGCTGCGCCTCCATCCGCTGCTCCCGCTGCATGTGCAGTGCCACGTCGATCATCATGATGGCGTTCTTCTTCACGATGCCGATGAGCAGGATGATACCGACGAACGCGATCACCGACAGCGGCGTGCCGAACACGAGCAGCGCCAAAGTCGCCCCGACCATCGCGGACGGGAGCGTGGAGAGAATGGTGATCGGGTGGATGGTATTCTCGTAGAGCACGCCGAGCACGATGTAAATGGCGCCGAATGCGGCCAGCAAGAGCAGCGGGAGAGAGGACATGTTCTGCGCGAACACCTGGCCCGCTCCGGCCGGGCTGCCATGGATGGACTGCGGCATGCCGAGGTCCCGCATCGCCTGGACGATGGCCGACTGCCCCTGGCTCAGCGAGCCGCCGGGCGGCAGATTGAAGGAAATCGTCGCGGCGGTGAGGCCGTTCTGGTGGTTCACCTGGGTGGCGGTGTGATTGTTCACATACGTGGCCATGGCGGGCAGCGGCACCATGGTTTCCGCCGCCGTGCTGTCGGCGCTGCCGGTCGAGCTTCCCCCCCGGCTGTTCGAGATGCTGTTGGGGACCGCGTGGGCCTGGGCGCTGCTGTTCAGCGAGTTGGTCGCCGAGCCTGCCGCCGGCGCGGCCGATACGGCGGAGAATGGCGTCAAGGCGCTCACGGTGCCGCCCTGCGCCTGGGTCTGCTGGGTGCCGCTCGGATTGCCGGCGGCGGTGCTCAGGAACGTGCGGTCGAGCATCTGCGGATACTGCCAATATTGCGGCGCCACCTCCATCACCACGAAGTATTGGTTGAAGGGATTGAAAATGGTGGTGACCGTGCGCTGGCCGAAGGCGTCATACAGAACGCTGTCGATCTGATTGGGCTCGAAGCCGTAACGCATCGCGGTGCCGCGCGCGATGTTGATGTAGGTTTGCAGGCCGTTCTGCTGCATGTCGGAATTCACGTCGACGAGTTGAGCGTGGTACTTGCCGAGCTCGGTCAGGAGCTTCGGCGTCCAGGTATAGAGCGCCGCGGTATCGTCGCTCGTCAAGGTGTACTGATACTCGGCGGCCGATTGACGGCCGCCGATGTGCAGATCCTGCACCGCCTGCAGGAACAGGCGGGCTCCGGACACGCGATTGAGCTTCGGCCGCAGGCGCTGCACCACCTGGTCGGCCGACAGCTTGCGCCCGGCGAGGGGCTTGAGCCCCACGTACACGTTGGCGGTGTTGATGGCGCGGGTGCCGGTGAAGCCGATCACCGAGGCGACGGCGGGGTCGGCCTGCACGATGTCCTGGAGCTGGCGCAGCTTCTTCTCCATCGCCTGGAACGAGATGCTCTGATCCGCGATGATCTGGCCCATGAGAAGCCCATTGTCCTGCTCCGGAAACAGGGTGAACGCCACCCAGCGGAGCAGAAAGACGTTGAGCACGATCATCGCCACCAGCAGCACGCCGACCAGCAGCGCGTGATCGAGAACCTGGGCAAGCGAGCGCGAATAGACCTGCTTGAAGCGTTCGAACTGCGCTTCCGCCCACACCGCCCAGCGCGCCTTCGAGTGCAGCGACTCCCCACGCGAGAGCAGGTAGGCGCACATGGTGGGGGTGACGGTGAGCGATACCAGGAGCGAGATCAGGATCGCGATCGACAGCGTCACGGCGAATTCGTGAAACAGCAGCCCCACGATGCCGGGAAACAGCAGGATCGGGATGAACACGGCGATCAGCGACAGGCTCATCGAGATCACCGTGAAGCTCACCTCCCCGCTGCCCAGAAGCGCGGCTTCGCGCACCGCCATGCCCGATTCGACATGGCGTACCACGTTCTCGAGCACCACCACCGCGTCGTCGACCACGAAACCGGTGGCGATGGTGAGCGCCATCAGCGACAGGTTGTCGATGCTGTAGCCGAGGAGGTACATCGGACCGAAGGTGCCCAGGATGGAGATCGGCAACACCGCCGCCGGGATGAGCGTCGCGCGCGGCGATTGCAGGAACACGAACACGACGCCGATCACGAGCACCACCGCGATCATCAGGCTGCGTTCCGTATCGCCCACCGCGGCCGTGACCGACTGGGACCGGTCCAATGCGATGTGCACGTCGATGTTCGGCGGCAGCGTCGCCTCGACGGCGGGCAGCACCTTCTTGATCTGGGCCGCGGTCTTGATGATGTTCGCGCCCGGCAGCGGAAAGACGATCACGCCGACCGTGGGCATGTTGTTGTAAAGCCCGGCGTTGCGGATGTTCTCGTTGGAGTCCACCACCGCGGCCACATCGTGCAGCAACACCGGCGCGCCCTTGCGATAGGCGATCACCAGGTTGCGGTAGTCCGCGGCCTTGGTGGCCTGGTCGTTGGAGAGGACCTCGTAGCGCCGATCGCCCTGGTCGATATGGCCCTTGGCGCTGTCGGCATTGGCCGCCGCGATGGCGGCGCGCACGTCCTCGAGCCCGATGCCGTAGCTCGTCAGCTTGTCGGGCTCGAGTTCCACCCGGACCGAGGGCAGCGCGCTGCCGCCGAGCTGGATCTGTCCCACCCCGGAGATCTGCGAGAGCTGCTGCTGGATCACCGTATTGGCCGAATCGTAGAGCTGCGCCCGGGTGAGGGTGGCGGAGGTCAATCCCAGGATCATGATCGGCGAATCCGCGGGATTGTATTCGCGATAGCTCGGGTTGCCGCGCAGCGTGGTCGGCAGGTCGGCGCGCGCCGCCTGGATTCCCGCCTCCACGTCGCGCGCGGCGCCGTTGATGTCGCGGTCGATGGCGAATTGCACGACCACCACCGAGGTCCCGACGCTGTTGGTGGAGGTGAGCTCGCTGACCCCGGCGATGGTCGCCAGACGCCGCTCGAGCGGCTCCGCGACGGTCGAGGCCATGATCTCCGGACTCGCTCCGGCCATGCTCGCCTGCACCACGATGACCGGCAGGGTGACGTTCGGGAGCGGCGCGACCGGCAGGTGAACATAGGCGAGCAGGCCCGACAGCGCGATGGCGCTGGCCAGCAAGGAGGTCGCGACCGGCCGCTTGATGAATAGCGACGGGATGTTCACGCGGCACCCTCGCCCGCCGGGCGGCTCGCCCTGCGCCCGAAGCGCTGCGACAGCCGGTCGAACAGCAGATAGATCACCGGCGTGGTGAACAACGTCAGCACCTGGCTCACCAACAGACCCCCGATGATGGCGAGCCCGAGGGGCCGGCGCAGCTCCGATCCGGTGCCGGTGCCGGCCAGCAGCGGCAAGGCCCCGAGCATGGCGGCGAAGGTGGTCATCAGAATCGGCCGGAAACGCAGGATCGAGGCCTGGAAGATCGCCTCTTCGGCGGACTTCCCGTGCAGGCGTTCCGCCTCGAGGGCGAAATCCACGATCATGATGCCGTTCTTCTTGACGATGCCGATCAACAGCACGATGCCGATGATGCCGATCACATCGAGATCGCTCCCGGCCAGCATCAGCGCGAGCAGTGCCCCGATGCCCGCGGAGGGCAGCGTCGAGAGGATGGTCACCGGATGAATGTAGCTTTCGTACAGCACGCCGAGCACGAGGTACACCGTGACCAGCGCGGCGAGCAGCAGGAACACCTCGCTCGACAGCGAGTCCTGAAAGGCCTGCGCGGCGCCTTGAAACGAAGTGGTGATCGAGGCGGGCAGGTGCACCGCCGCCTCCGCTTGCTCGATCTGCTTCACCGCGGCGCTCAACGAGGCGCCGGGGGCGAGATTGAAGGACAGGGTGACTGACGGAAACTGCGCCAGATGGCTGATCACCAGCGGTGACTTGGCGACCTTGATGTCGGCAATGCCACGCAGCGGCACCTCGCCGGTGCTGCCGGTCTGGGTCGGAAGATACAGGTCGCCCAACGCCTGCAGATTGGGAAAGCTCTCGGGCTTCGCGACCAGCACCACGCGATACTGGTTCGACTGGTTGAAAATGGTCGAGACGATGCGCTGCCCGAGCGCATCGTAGAGCGCGTTGTCGATGGTCGCCGGCGTGATGCCGTAGCGCGCCGCCAGCTGGCGGTTGACTTCGACGTACACGCTCAATCCTTCGTTGTCCAGATCGCTGGTCACATCCGCAATCGACTTGATGCGCCTCATGCGCGCCGCGAGCTCAGGCACGTATGCTTGAAAGGCCGCCTGGCTCGGTCCGCGCAGCACGAACTGGTATTGGTTGGGCGAGATCACGGTGTCGAGCGTCAAATCCTGCTCCGGCTGCAGGAACAATTTGACGCCGGGGATCCGGGCGACCTCCTGCTGCAGCCGAAGCGCAATCTCCTTGGCCGACAGCGAGCGTTCGCTGCGGTCCTTCAGGTTGATCAGGAAGCGGCCGCTGTTGAGCGTGGTGTTGGTCCCGTCGATGCCGATGTACGAGGTGATCGAGGTGACGTCGGCATCCTTCAGGATCGCATCCGCCAGCTCCGACTGGCGCACCGCCATGGCCGCATAGGACACCGAGTTGTCGGCGATGCTGATGCCCTGGATCACGCCCACGTCCTGGACGGGAAACAGGCCCTTCGGGATCGCCACGTACAACGCGCCGGTCAACAGCACGGTCACGGTCGCCACCGCCAGGGTCAGCGGCTGGTGGCCGAGGACCCAGGTGAGTCCGCGCTCGTAGGCGCGCAGGGTGCGGTCGAACAGGCCTTCGCTCAGGCGCTCGAAGCGGCTCGG
>VFSW01006858.1_pt1 | contig 16651 bp, 10 predicted proteins | sample 5358111 | NCBI WGS metagenome assembly VFSW01 (sample SAMN11554181, study PRJNA540505) | mine drainage metagenome | isolation source: sediment from site ElyBrook_90M | place: USA: Ely Copper Mine, Vershire, VT | collected 2017
TTATTTATAATAGTCAGGATTTTTGCTGCTCTATGAGCAGCCTTTTTTCTTGCCATTTCCAGCTTTTCTATAAGTACATCAGGCTCAAAATATCCTATCTTTCTGAATATTTCATTACCTTCAGGATCTAACACTATTATGGCAGGTTTTGCCGTTACACAAAATCTCATGAATTGATCTGAATCTATGCCCGATTCATATTTGATGGGGATAAAATGTAATTTTAAATAATCCAGAACACGCTGAGTGATTAACGTGCATGTTTTCATTTTAATACACGCTTCGCAGGTCGATCCGAAAAAAGCAGCGAGCACCAGTTTGTTTTCCCGTCTTGAAAGGTCCAAAGCAATTTTGAGACTCGTTTCCCAGGCAATTTCATCCGCCATAATATATTTACCTCTTGGTGGTCAAAGCCTTGCGAAAAGTTTTTTCGGTTCCACTCTTCCTGTTCACGTAATCACGAGGTTATTACTACTGCGTAACTACTACTGCCCCTCAACTGGCACACACGATGTTCGCCAACTCCTGGGAAAAGGTCTCGTAATTCACGGAGTAATCGATGGGACATTCGATCAGGACCACGGTGTTGAGAGAGAGCGCCTTGCGCAGCATTTCCGACAAATTGTCGCCCTTGCTCACCCGCATGCCCACGGCCCCGTAGCTCTCGGCGTATTTCACGAAGTCGGGGTTCCCGTACTCCAGGCCGAAATTTTTAAATCCCTTGGCTTGCTGCTCCCACTTGATGAACCCGAAGGCATTGTCGTTCAGGAGCAGGATAACGAGGGGGACCTTGTACCGGAGCGCTGTTTCGAGCTCCCGCGAGTTCATCATGAACCCGCCGTCGCCCACAACAGCGAGCACGTTCCGGTCGGGTCTCACCATCTTGGCGGCAATAGCGGAGGGAAGCCCGGCCCCCATGGTTGCCAGGGCATTGTCGAGCAGAAAGGTATTGGGTTTGTATGTCCGGTACAGTCTTGAAAACCACAGCTTATAGATCCCGTTGTCCAGGGTGAGAATATCCTCGTGCGACAGCACCTCCCGCACGTGCGACACGACTTCCAGGGGCGTCGGAGGATACTGCTTTTTGAAATCGAGCGAAAGCTTCCTGTCCAGAAATTCCCGGATTGCTTTGAAGGCCTCGCCGTCCTTCCTGACAACGACCAGTTCGCCCAGCTGGCGGAGCGAGCAGGAAATATCGCCGATCACCTCGATGTCCGGGTCGTAGTACCGGTCGACCTCCGCTTCGGTAAAATCGATATTGATGATCTTCTTGTCGAGGCCGGCGTTCCAGACGTAGGGCGGATACTCGACGATATTGTACCCGATCGTGATGATAAGGTCGGCGCGGTCGATGCCGCAGTTGACGTAATCGCGCCGGTGAATGCCCGCGGCGAACAGGCTGTACGGCGACGCGTCGGAAAGCACGCCTTTCCCCATCTGGGTATGGACCGCGTGAATGCCCGTTTTTTCTATGAACTGCATCAGCTGGCGGGAGATCAAATTGCGGTTCGCGCCTGACGACAGGATGATGAGCGGGTTTTTGGACCGGTTGATCAGCTCCGCCGCCCGCAAGAGCGCTTTGGCATCGGGCGCGGGCCTGCGCACCATGCCGCGTTTTTGCACGAAGGCATTGGTCTCGCTTCCCGAGACGTCCTCCGGCAGCTCGATGTGCACGGCCCCCGGCCGCTCAGCCTGGGCAAGCTTGAAAGCGTTTCGCACCACCGTCGGGATTGCGCCCGGATCGATGAGGTAAACCGCGTCTTTCGTGATCGGCCTCATCATGCTCACGATATCGACGAGCTGGAACCGGGCCTGCCGGTTCCCGCGCACGGCCTTCTGCCCCGAGATGGACACGAGCGGCGCTCCGATCAGCTGGGCGTGGGCCACGCCGGTCATCAGGTTCGTTGCTCCCGGACCGAGCGTCGAGAAGCAGACGCCCGCTTTTCCCGTCAGCCTGCCGTAGGTGGCAGCCATGAACGCGGCGGTTTGTTCGTGGCGGGTGACGATGAGCTTGATCTTCGACGTGCGGAGCGACTCGAGAAAATCGAGGTTCTCCTCGCCGGGCAGGCCGAAGATGTATTCAACGCCTTCCTCTTCCAACTGCCGTACGAACAGGTCCGATGCTTTCATGAATTTCTCCTGAACAAAAAATTTGACACGGAGACGCTGAGACGCTGAGAAATGCTTTTGATTCTAACGTATGCTGAATCCCGCGACTTGCAATCCCCCGGCTCCTGCCGGGGGTAATGCGCCGTAGTCCGCGAAAGGTCGCGTTGTTAAAGGGAGCCTCCGGCTCCTGACGGAGGGGGCTCCCCTGATTATAATCAAACAACTAAAACAAATGATCAGAGTTGATCACAACCAGACAATTCATTAGCATCAAAAAACTTTTCTTTTCTCCGTGCCTCGGTGACTCCGTGGCTATACTCTCACCGCTATTCCCTTACCACGATCGTCTTGACGTTCACGAACTCCTTCAGCCCGTGGTGCGACATTTCCCTTCCCACGCCGGACTTCTTCACCCCGCCGAAGGGGAGCCGCGGATCGGACTTCACCATATCGTTGATCGTTACGGTCCCGGCCTCGATCCGTCCCGCAATCCGTTCGGCCCGCTCAGGGTCCCGGCTCCACACAGCCGCTCCCAGGCCGAACTGCGTGTCGTTCGCAACCGCTATTGCCTCATCCTCGCTCTTCACAACGATGATCGGCGCGATCGGGCCGAAAACCTCCTCGCTCAGGACCTTCATGCCCGGCTTGGCGTCCAGGACGATGCTGGGCGTGAAGAAAAGCCCTTTGGTAAAGGTCTGGCCGCTGGTCAGCACGGTTGCGCCTTTTGCCTTCGCGTCCCGGAGCTGCTCCTTCAAACCGTCGAGGATGTCCTTCCTTGCCACGGTGCCGATGTCGGTGGTCTCATCCATGGGATCGCCGAGCTTCATTTCCCTGAGCCGCGCCAGGAAGTGCTTCGTGAACTCCTCCGCCGCGCTCTCCATCACGATGAACCGCTTCGCAGCAATGCAGCTCTGGCCCGTATTGATCATGCGCGCATTTGCCGCCGTTCTGCCCGCTTTTTCAATATCAGCATCATCGAGCACAATGAAGGGGTCCGAACCGCCGAGTTCGAGCACGACCTTTTTGATCATCCTGCCGGCATGGGAGCCGATGTCCTCGCCCGCCTTGTTGCTGCCCGTGAGCGAGACCGCGTCCACCATGTCGTCGTCAATGAGTCCGAGGGCCTGCTGTGAATCGATCAGCACGGTCTTGAACACGTTGTCCGAAAAACCGGCCCTGGCAAAGGCCTCTTCGATCGCAAGCGCGGTCATGGGTACGTTCGACGCGTGCTTCAAAAGCGCTACGTTCCCTGCGACAAGCGCCGGCACTGCGAACCGGATCACCTGCCAGAACGGGAAGTTCCAGGGCATCACCGCGAGCACGACGCCCAGGGGCTGGTACATGACGTAGCTCTTCTTTGCCTCGGTCCTGATCTCTTCGGGCTTCAGGAACTGCTCCGCGTTCGCAGCATAGTAGTCCGCAAGCACAGCGCACTTCTCGACCTCCGCAAGAGCCTCCTTGATCGGCTTGCCCATCTCTTTGGTGATGAGTTCGGCATAGTTCCGCTTCTCCGCGCGCAGCACTGTTGCCAGTTTCGCCATCAATGCCGCCCGGTCCGCAACAGGAACGGCGCGCCACTTCGTAAAAGCCGCCCGGGACTCGCCCACCTGCCCGTTCAATTCCACCGTGCTCATGAGCGCGTACTTTTTCATTACCTCTTCGGTGTAGGGATTGATCGACAAAACCCGCGTCGATCTTTGCTCTGTTTTATGTTTTACCATGGCTGTCTTCATGTTCTTCACCCCTTGTTTCGGGGAAACGAGATTTTTCGTTCTGGCCCGTAATGTCCCCAGCTTCCTGCTCTCGATCTTTTCCTTTTTCCCTGCCATCTCCGTCCTCCTCGATTTCTTTATTCCGTTTAACCCTAATTCCCAATTCTCAATTTTTAATTGAATTCCTCATTTCCTCTTCTCAACAGGCTCATAACTGCATCCTGTCCTGCCGCAGTAGTTGCCGATATATTCCGACGACGGGCGATAGAGCGCCGGCTTTCCCTGGGCGTCGCCGAACTTTTCTTCGATGATATGTGCGGTCCAGCCGGCAATCCGTGCCACTGCAAAGACCGGCGTCATCAGGTCCTGCGGGATGCCCATCAGGTAATAGACCGGGGCGCTGTAGAAGTCCACATTCGGCTTGATCGTGGTCTTGCCCCGTTTCGCCAACTCGGAAACCGCCGTCTCCTCGATCTCTGCGGAGAGCCGGTGCCAGTGTTCCTGACCGAGCTTCTCGCCCAGCCGCTTTCCCATCTCCTTCAGGAATTTTGCGCGGGGATCAATCGTCTTGTACACGGCATGGCCCATGCCCATGATCTTTTGTCCGCCGTCGAGCTGTTTTTTCACCCAGCCGGCAACGTCCTTCTCGTGCTGCAGCTCCAGGAGCATCTTCATGACCTGCGCATTGGCGCCGCCGTGCAGGCTGCCGGAAAGAGCGCCCACTCCCGCGGCCACCCCGGCGTACATGTGCGCCTGCGTCGAGACCACTTCGCGGCACGCGAAGGTCGATGCGTTGAATGAATGGTCCGCATGGAGCACCAGCGCCGTATCGATATATTTCGCCGTCTCAACATCGGGCTTGATGCCGGTCAGCTGCCAGAGAAAGTTCCCGGCATGGGAAAGCCCGTCGTCGGGAGGGAGCGGCTCCAGCCCCTGCCGTATCCTTTGCCAGGAGGCAACGACCCCGGGAACACGGGCAATGAGCCGGACGGCCTTCGACAGATTTGCCTCCCTCGTCTCGATCGTCAGAATCGGATCAGCCATCGCGAGCATTGGAATCGATGCCTGGAGCACGTCCATGGGCAGGGCCTGCTGCGGCATCCGCTTCAGGTTCTCCAGCACAAAATCGGGCAAACGCCGCGAATCCACGAGCCTGCGCGAAAAGTCAGCGAGTTCCTCCGCAGTAGGGAGCGCGTCATGGAGCAGGAGGTAGGCGGTCTCCTCGAAGGTGGAATATTTCGCAAGTTCCTCGATGCGGTACCCGCGGTAGATCAGGACGCCGTTCTCGCCGTCCACGTCGGAGATCTTCGTGTCCGCTATCTTCACGCCCCGCAAGCCGGTGTTCTTTGTATTCGGTACAATCGCAGTTTTTTCCGCTTGTGCGGACTGCTTTGCCTTTGTTACAATACCCATAGAAACCCCTCTTTCCAACACCAACTGAGACTTAGTTTTCACAGGGAGGCACAGAGATCACGGAGAAAAGCAAAAGCCCCTTTTGTCCTTTTTTGCGGCTTCGTGCCTTCGTGTGAGATAGTTATTGCATCTTAAGCCTGAAACGCTTCATGCTTCCACCAGCAGTTCATTTTTCACAAAATTCAGCGTCCCGCCGGCAAGCAGATGCTTGCGCTGGCGTTCCGACACGTCCAGGATCGTCATGACCACTTCGCCGTCCACCTCGATCGGGATCTCCCGATCTCCCTGCTCGATCCTTTTTTTGACGTCCCGGAATACGACCCTGGTTCCCTTGCTGAGTTTATCATAGTCCTTCGGGTCCTTGAACAGGAGCGGCAGAATGCCGAAGTTGCAGAGATTGGATTTGTGGATCCGGGCAAAGCTCTTCACGATCTTGGCCCGCACTCCCAGAAACCGGGGCGCCAGGGCCGCATGCTCGCGGCTCGATCCCTGGCCGTAATTTTCGCCGCCCACGACGATCACCGATCCGAGCGCTTTGCATTCTTTCGCGAAATCGGGAGCAACCTGTGAGAATACGAATTCGGAAAGCGCTTCGATGTTCGAACGGAAGGGCAGCACGCGGTTTCCCGCGGGCATGATGCCGTCCGTGGACATGTTGTCTCCCACCTTCAATACAACCTCCGCCTTAAGCGTGTCCGGAAGCGGCTCAAGCACGGGCAGCGGCTTGATGTTCGGCCCGCGGATGACCCCGGTTTTCCTGAGCTCTTCGGACGGGAAGACGATCGACTTTTCGTCGATCAGGTATTCTTTCGGGTCCGGCACAGCGGGATAGGCCATCTCTTTTGCCAGATCCCGGGGATCAATGATCATTCCCTTGAGGGCCGCTGCCGTCGCGGTCTCGGGAGAGCAGAGGTAGACCTTGTCGTCCTTGGTCCCGCTTCTCCCGGGAAAGTTCCGCGGAAAAGTGCGCAGGCTCACCTCACCCGTGCCCGGCGCCTGGCCCATGCCGATGCAGCCCTGGCACCCCGGCTCGTGCACGCGCGCGCCCGAGGTGAGGAAAGAAAGGAGCCCGCCTGCCCGGTACACGTTTTCGAGCACCTGGCGGCTCCCCGGGTTTACATGAAAAGAGGTGTTAGGATGGACCCGCCTGTTTTCGAGCATCCGGGCCGCGACCATCAGGTCCCGGAAGGACGAGTTCACGCTGCTGCCCACGATGGCCTGATCGACTTTGAGCCCCGCGATCTCGCGGACAGGAACGACATTTCCCGGCGAGGTCGGTTTGGCGATCAGCGGTTCGAGCTTCGATAAATCGATCTCGATCTGCTCGTCGTAGTCCGCGCCTTCGTCTGCGGACAGCGGGGCCCAGGCCGCGGCCCGGCCCTGGGCGACCAGGTATTCCCTCGTCCGTTCATCAGACGGGAAGATCGACGTCGTGGCCCCTGTTTCCGTGCCCATGTTGCCGATGGTCTCCCGGTCCGTTGCGGAGAGGGACTTCACTCCCGGTCCGTAATATTCGATGATCTTTCCCACGCAGCCCTTGACGTCGTAGCGCCGGAGCATTTCCAGGATCACGTCCTTGGCGCTTACCCAGTCCGGCAGCTTACCCAGGAGCTTCACCCCGAGCACCCTGGGGCAGGGGAGATGATAGGGATACCCGGCCATTGCCAGGGCCACGTCCAGGCCGCCCGCGCCGATGCCGAGCATGGAAATACCCGCTGCTCCCGGCGTATGGCTGTCCGAGCCCAGGAGGGTTTTTCCCGGAACGCCGAAGCGCTCCATATGCACCTGGTGGGATACGCCGTTGCCGGGCATGCTGAAATGGACGCCGTATCTGGCCGCGGCCGTCTGGAGGAACTTGTGGTCGTCGGCGTTCTTATTGTCCGTCTGGAGGAGGTTGTGGTCCACATACTGCGCGGCGAGCTCGGCCTTGACCGCGTCGATGCCGAGAGCTTCGAACTCCAGCATTGCAAGCGTGCCGGTCGCGTCCTGCAGCAGGGTATGGTCGATCGTGATGCCGATCTCCCTGCCCGGGACCAGCTCTCCCTCCTTCAGATGGGCTTCCAAAATCTTGTGAGTCAGGTTTTTTTTCATATCGCGTGATTCCTTCCCGATCCTTCAAAGGGCCTTCGGCGGCCCCGCACCACGTCAACCAGTTGAAAATTGGATGTATTAACTCCTTTTTAACGTTATCCGCTCTTTCCTCTTTCATTATAATTTTACCATATTTTTGCACCCCGATGCCGGGCAGGCTTTCCGAAGGCAGGGAAAAGACAGCAATGAGATTTGATCCGTGTCAAATGCCGTTTTTAGTCAGTTACGAATGAAATTCTGCTCAAAATGGATAGAAAAAATCTTAAACCTTTTGACAGGATGACAGGATTTACAGGAAGATATTTAAAGCAAAATCCGCCTTACCCGGTGTTATCCTGTTATCCCGTCAAAAGCTTTTCCGGCTTGCCCGGGTCAGGAGAAAGCATCAGCACTAACAGGACATCTTCAGTATCGTATCAGCTGAAAGAAGGAAGGACACTTTCGCAGGCTTTTGAAAAAACCTCCGTTCACCCTTCGACAGCCCCATGCATCGTACCGGACTCTCCTATTCCGGCTTCGGGCCCACCGTGACCTGCGCAAAATCGGACGGCCTGATCCATTTTGCAAAAGCGTCCCGCACCTGCTCGGCCGTGGTCTCCAGATACCGCTGTGCCGCGCGAACGGACTCGTCGAGCGGCAGGTCGTGGAGCGCCCGCGACAGCAGCATGCCCGCGATGCCGTCCACACTTTCCTCGGACAGGGGCACCTGTCTCAGGAGGAGCGTTTTCGCCTGCCGCAGCTCTTCCGGGCTCATGGGCGTCGTTTGCATTTCGCGAAGGTTTCGCTCGACGAGCGCCCGCGCCCGGGAGACGTTGGGAGGATCGCAGGCATAGGCAACGCCGAAGAGCGCCCGGTTTTTCGAGGCTTCAATGAAGGAGTCCACCGTGTACACGAGGCCGGCCTTCTCGCGAAGGTCGCGGTACAGGCGCGAGGCGTAAAAACCGCCGGAAAGCACATGGTTTCCGAGCTCAAGGCGGTAATAATCGGGATGCGTGCGGGTGATGCCTATTGTTTCCGCCAGTGTCACCTCGTCCTGGACCCTGCTCGCGTCAGGCACCGCCGACGTCGAGGGTTTGTTGGGCGGCACAGCGGGAAGATCCGTGGCCGGCTTCGGCCCGCCGGCCTTCCAGGCGTTGAAATATTTTTCAACCACCGTACGGGCCCGCTCCGGCGTTACCTGGCCGATGACGACGATCGTCGTCATATCCGGGCGGAAGGCCTTGGCATAGTACGCCTTCACGTCTTCGAGCGAGAGCGATGAGACGGTCTTGGGCGTCGCATCCCGCAGCACGGGGTCGTCCTTGGGATAAAGCGCTTCCCGGAGCGCGCGCTTTGACAAGAACGACGGGCTTTGCCGCTGACCCCGCAGGGAGCTTGCCGTTTCCTGCCGCACGACGTCAAACGCCTTGCCCGGCAATGCCGGGTGCAGGAGATTGTCCGCGAGGAGCTCCATGCCCCGGTCGAACTGATCGGAGAGGACGCGGAGCGAAAACGACGTTCCCGCCGTTATATCCGCGGCGATGTCGTCCTGGGCCTTCTGGAACGCGATCCGGTCCAGCGACGTGGTCCCGTAGGAGAAGAGGCTTCCGAGGACGTCCGATACCCCTTCTTTCCCCGCCGGTTCCTCAAGATCGTCGTTGTTCTTCACCTGCCCCAGGACAATCACCGTTGCGCTGACGTTCTCGGGCTGTACGATCAGCCGGATGCCGTTGGACAGCTCGAACACCGCCGGCTTGACCGTCGAAACCGGGAGCGCGGGAACCCGTTCGACCTTTTTTGCCCACCCGGGGAGCTCGACCGGTTTGGTCCCGGTCGGCGCGAAGGATTCCTTCCCGCCAAAGCCTTTCGACGACACGGGCTTTCCCGTGGGCCGCGGCGTGAGGATTGCCGTGATTGCGGCGTCGTTCAGGAGATATTCGCGCGCAACGCGGTTGACGTCCTCGACCGTAACCTTTTTGATCATCGCAATATCGTCATCAGGAGAATTTCTGCCCTCCACGGCGAGCGCCTGCGACCAGGCCGCCGCCAGTCCGCTCACGGAGTTCCGTTGAAACTCGGCATCAGCGAGCTCATGACGCTTGGACGCCTCGACGAGGTCGGCCGGAAAGCCGTTTTTTACGTATCCCGCGATGATGGTCTTGACCGTTGCCGCGAGCGCCGGGCCGTCCCCTGCCTGCGGAAAGCCCGCAAGTGCGTATGCGTACGTTGCCTTCGGCAAAGCCCCGCCGTCGAACCCCGTGAAGAGCGCCTTTCCTTCGGGCACCAGCGCGTACAGATCGCCCCTGCTGCTGTCCAGCGCGTCCGCGAGGATCATGCCTGCCGCGTAGTCGGGACTGTCCGAGCCGGGAAGCCGGTAGGCGACAATCGAAAGCCCGTAGGGAAGGTCGGTTTCGAGCGTTATGGACGCCGGCTTCAGCGGCCGGAGCCTGACCTCGGGCCTGCGCGGCACCGCTTTCCGGGGAATGGGTCCAAACAGCTTCTTTACGAGGGCGAGTGTTTTCCGCGGATCGACGTTTCCTGAAACGATAAGGATGGCGTTATTCGGCACATACCAGGTGTCGTAGAACTGCTTCAGCATCGCGCCCGTTGTTTTGTCGAAGGAGGGCCGAGTGCCGAGCGCGTCGTGGGCGTACGGCGTCCCGGTGAACAGTTCGGCCAGCAGCCGGCTGGAGAACACGTATTCCGGGTTCGAAAGGTCCTGTGCCACCTCCTGCTCGATCGCGCCCCGCTCCTGTTCCCAGAGTTCCTGCGTGTCGAGCACGCCCGCCATGCGGTCCGCCTCGAGGTGCAGAACGACATCGAGATCATCGGCAGGCACGGTCAGGAAATACTGGGTCACCGTCTGCTGCGTATCGGCGTTGAAGTCGCCTCCCATCAGGGCCATGATGTGCGAAAGCTGGGCTGCGGACAGGCCGGGGCTGCCGCGGAACATCATGTGTTCCTGCGCATGGGCCATGCCGGGAAAGCCTTCCGGGGCCTCGTTGGAACCGACGAGATAATTCACCTCGGTCGTGACGACGGGGGCAAGGGTGTTTTTGATGATCACCACCCGCAATCCGTTCGCGAGCGTTGCGCGCAGCACGTCGCTGTTCGCGGCATGCGCCGGAGGGACAAGCAGGAAGAGGGCAATGAGCGAAAGGAAAACGCGGATCGTGGTGCTCTTCATGTTTTTGATGTTGTTCATGTTGTTGATATTCTCCTTCTCTTAAGCATCTTCGGCCAACTCCGTCCTCACGAGCGCCAGGATTGCAGAATGGGGGACGATGAGGTATTTTTTTTCTTCGAACTCGATCTCCATGGAGGAATCCTTCAGGAAGATGGCGTAATCTCCCTCGGAAGCCTGAAGAGGAACGTACTTCACTTCCTTCCTGCCCGAATGCCACGACTCATCGGGAGTCGTATCAGGTATCGCATACCCCGGTCCTGTTTTTACCACGTGGCCGCCCAAAACTTTTTCCTTCTCCTTGACCGTGGGAGGGAGATAGAGCCCCGAGGGGGTCTTGTCCATTCGTTCATCGGGCTCGATCAGGACCCGGTCGCCGACGATGATAAGGTTCTTCTTTGTTTTCATGGGAAAGAGTTTACAGGGGATAGCATGTGACCGGGACATTCCTGCATTTTGTTCATTCTATAGCCTTCACGCGAACCTGTCAATGCGCCGTTTTCCCCGGCGCAAACCCGCCCTCGTTATGCCGCCTTTTGTTCCGACTGCGCGGCATAACTGCTGAAATCCTGTGCGATGTTTCTGACGAACAGGTCGCGCCGTTTCTTATAGGAGCGGGTCTTAACCTCGGCATAGAGCCGGTAATCGATAAAAAAATAAAGCTCGAAGCTGCTCACGGCGATTGCGGACAGAACAAAAGCGGTTTTCAGCCCCAGCAATTCCTGGTGGACCTGGAAATCCACGCTGAAAAGCAGGATGACGGCCAGGATCAGAAGTGAGAGGATCAAATTGAAAACCGTGAAAAACCTGTGCTCAAGCTCCTTAAATTCGATCGACTCAATATAATCGAACATCCTGCCCGCCTTATCCTGAAACGTTTCCCATTCGCGTTTCTGCGCGTAATAGATCAGGGCCTTCCGGTAATTCTCCACCTCTTGATTGAATTCCCTGGCAAGCTCCTCTTTCATGCCCATCACCTGCGCTTTCGCAGCGGTTCACGGTTCATAAATAAATTTCACGCTCTCAAAAAAACATTGCAATTCATGTGCCGCTCCGTCAGCCCGGCGGGGGCCTCAAGTCCTGCGCCTGATGCTGCAAGCAATCAAAAGAAAAATCAGCATGATAGAACATTCCGCAGTGCAAGAAGGGGCGTACAAGTCAGGGCGCCCTGTCGATCCGTATCAAAATGAGCGGGTCAAAATGATAGGGGGCAACAGTTGTTTACAAGTTTCCCCTCAGTCTCTCTGCATGCAAGATCCGCTTGAGCGCCAGTTCATACGCAGCCTTGCGCATCCTGCACCGGGTTTCCCGGCAGTGTCCGCGAACATCGTTGTATGCGGAGATCATGATCTCTTGCAGGCGTGACAGGATCTTTTCCTCGGGCCAGGTATCATTGCTCAGGTTCTGGCTCCATTCGAAATAACTGGCCACGACACCTCCCGCATTCGCGAGGATGTCCGGGATCAGCAGCACGTCCCGTTCGAACAAAATCTCATCGGCTGCCGCAGTGGTCGGCGCATTGGCAAGTTCAAGGATGAACTGAGCCTTCACCGCCCGGGCATTGTTCGCGTCGAGCTGGTTCGAAAGCGCGGCGGGAACCAGCACGTCGCAGTCCGTTATGAGCAGCTCTGCATTCGAGAGCTCCCGGGCGCCGGGGAACTTGAAGACGCTGCCCGTGCTTTTTTGATGTTCCATCACCGCGGGAATGTCGAGGCCCTTCGGGTCCAGGATCCCGCCGTTCACATCGCTTACGGCAATGACGCGGCAGCCCCGCTCGTGCAGGATGCGCGCCGCATTCTCTCCCACGTTGCCGAACCCCTGGATTGCCACACGCAGCCCGCCGAAGTTCATGCCGCGCTCGCGGAGCGCCTGTTCGAGCACATGGATCCCGCCCAGGGCCGTGGAATACCTGCGTACCAGGACGCCGCCCAGCTCCGGGGGTTTGCCCGTGACTACGGCGGGCACGTGCTCGCGCCGTATCCGCTCATATTCGTCGAGGATCCAGGCCATGATCTGTTCGTCGGTGTATACGTCCGGTGCGGGAATATCTTTGAACGGGCCGATATAATCGGCAATGGCGCGAATGTAGCCGCGCGTCACGAGTTCGAGGTCACGCCGGGAGAGCTCCATGGGGTTCACGACCACGCCGCCTTTTGCCCCGCCAAAGGGGATGTTCACGACGGCGCACTTGAGCGCCATCAAGAGGGCAAGCTCGCTCGCGTGCTCCGCGCTCATCTCCGGGTGGAACCGGATGCCGCCCTTGGCTGGGCCCCGGGCGTCATTGTATTGCACGCGAAAGCCGGTGAAGATCTGCGTCCTCCCCGTGGTCATCTTGACGGGGAAACTTACGGTGAAGGAGTGGCGCGGCACGGACAGGAGCTCGAGTTCGTCGCTCGTGAGCCCCAGGTCGCTGTAGATCGTCTGCAGTTCTGTCATGCCGACGCTGCGGAGGTCCTTCTCATCCCGGTGGAGCCGGTCGTGGTTACGATTCATAGAATACCTCGAAAAGAAGAAAATAAGGGGCAAGTAGCAAGGGTCACGGGTCAAGGGTCAAGTCCCGCTACTTGCTACATGACCCTTGCCCCTCCCTATTTGGTTAGTCCCGTCTTCCTCGCCGCCTCGGCCACAGCCGCGGAAACGGACGAAACGACCGTGCGGTCGAAAATGCTCGGGATGATATAGTCCTCATGCAGGTCATGAGCTGCGATCGTGTGCGCGATGGCTTGGGCTGCGGCAAGCTTCACGGCCTCGTTCACGCCCCGTGCCCGGACGTCGAGGAGTCCCCGGAAGATGCCGGGAAAGCCGAGCATGTTGTTGATCTGGTTCGGATAGTCGGACCTGCCCGTGGCCATGACCCGCACCAGGTCGCGAACGTCCTCGGGCGAAATCTCGGGATCGGGGTTTGCAAGGGCGAAAACAACGGGGTCTTTGGCCATCCCTCGCACATCGTCGGGAGTGATGACGTTCGGGGCAGACACGCCGATAAAAACATCGGCCCCCTTCATGGCGTCGGCAATGGCACCTTTCACCTTTCGCGGATTCGTCACCTTTGCCAGGTCCCGCTTGTACGGGTCCATGCCCTTCCTGCCCGCATACAGGGCGCCGGACCGGTCGCAGGCAATGATGTCCCTGAGGCCCGAAGCAAGCAGGATCCTCGTCACCGCGGAGCCGGCAGCTCCCGCGCCGGCCACCACGACCTTGAACTTCTTGAGGTCACGCTTGAGCAGGCGCGAGACATTGATGAGCGCGGCAAGAGCGACCACGGACGTGCCGTGCTGGTCATCGTGGAACACGGGGATGTCGAGCAGTTTCCTGAGCCTGGCTTCAACCTCGAAACAGTGGGGCGCGGCAAAATCCTCCAGGTTGATTCCGCCGAAAGCGATCGCGATGTTCTTTATCGTCGCAACGATCTCGTCCGTATCTTTCGTCGCAAGCACGATGGGAAATGCGTCGATCCCCGCGAATTCCTTGAAGATCATGGCCTTGCCTTCCATGACCGGAAGGGCCGCTTCCGGTCCGATGTTGCCGAGACCGAGCACGGCAGTGCCGTCGGAGATCACGGCAACGGAATTGCCCTTGATCGTGTAGCGGTAAATATGCTCCTTGTTCTGATGAATGTCCATGCACACGCGCGCAACTCCCGGCGTATAGACCTTGGAGAGATCGTTCCGGTCGCGCACCGGAAGTTTGTTCCTGATCTCGATCTTCCCGCCTTCGTGGGCCAGAAAGGTGCGGTCCGAGACCCGCAGGACCTTGACGCCCGCCACGGTCTTGATGGCCTTCACGATCTGCTTTTCGTGCTCCTCGTTCTGGGCATTTACGGTCACGTCCCGGATGATCTTGCCTTTTTCCACGCGCACGATATCGACGGAACCGAGGTCGCCGCCGGCGCTGGAAATCGCTGTTGCGATCTTTGCGAACATCCCGATCCTGTTTTCGATCTCCACCCTGATGGAAATGCTGTAGCTGGGACTGCAACTGTACTCGGGGTTGCAAACGTAGCTCATGGCGGCCCTCCTTATGTTTTATTATAGATTCAATCCCGCACCGGGTCAACTTGCGGCGTATTTCTCTTTTATTTTTTTATGACGGCCCGCGCGGGCCGCCCGCAGTTCCTGTAAAATTTCCCGCACTTGCTATTTTAACAATGAACGTGCAAAAGTCGGACAAAATAGGTATAATTATTCCTGTGACCTTAAGAGTTCCCCACCGCATACCACTATGACCGATTATCGCACAGAAAAAGACTCGCTCGGAGAAGTCAAGGTGCCGGCAAAGGCGCTCTACGGCGCGCAGACCCAGCGTGCAATCGAAAACTTTCCCGTGAGCGGCATCAGATTTCCCCGCGTCTTTATCCGCAGCCTCGGTCTGATCAAGGCCGTAGCCGCCGAAGTGAACGCCGGACTGGGGCTGCTCGACGCGAATATCGCCAATGCGATCCATCTTGCGGCCCTCGAGGTTGAGGACGGCAAATGGGACGACCATTTCCCCCTCGATATTTTCCAGACCGGTTCCGGCACGTCGACGAACATGAACGCGAACGAAGTGATCGCGAGCCGGGCCACGCAGCTCCTCGGCCCGGGAGCAAAGCCGGTCCATCCGAACAACGACGTGAATTACGGCCAATCGTCGAACGATGTCATTCCCGCGGCCATTCACGTGAGCGCGTACCTCGAAGTGAGCGAGGCGCTCCTTCCTGCTTTAAAACATCTGCACGTAACGCTCAAGAAGCGGGAGCTCGAATGCCGCGGCATCGTCAAGACCGGCCGCACCCATCTCATGGACGCCATGCCGGTGACGCTCGGCCAGGAGATCAGCGGCTGGGCCTTCCAGGTGGAACAAGCCATGGAACGGATCGAGTCCACGCTTCCCCGGCTGGCGAAGCTTGCCATCGGCGGAACTGCCGTGGGCACCGGCGTCAATACGCCGAAGGAGTTCGGCAAAATCGTCTCCGCCAGGCTTGCCGGACGCACGAAACTTCCTTTTGTGGAAACGGGCAACCACTTCGCGGCACAGGCAACGATGGACTCGGCCGTGGAGCTCTCGGGCCAGCTCAAGACCGCGGCGTCGTCGTTCATGAAGATGGCCAATGATCTCCGCTGGATGAACAGCGGCCCGATCGCCGGGCTCGGAGAGCTCTCTTTGCCGGCGCTCCAGCCGGGATCGAGCATCATGCCCGGCAAGGTAAACCCCGTGATGTGCGAAATGATGATGATGGTGGCGGCCCAGGTCACGGGCAACGATGCGGCCATCACCGTCTGCAATCAGCAGGGGAATTTCGAGCTGAACGTCATGCTGCCTGCCATTGCCCACAACCTGCTCCAGTCGATCATGCTCCTGGCCAACGCTTCGAGGCTCCTGGCGGACAACGCGATCGCCGGCTTTACGGTGAACCTGGAGCGCATCGCGGCGTTCGTGGACCAGAACCCGATCCTCGTAACGGCCCTGAACCCGGTCATCGGCTACGATAAGGCGGCGCAGATCGCCAAGAAGGCGTATGCGGAAGGACGGCCGATAAAGGACGTGGCCGCGGAAATGACGGACCTTCCAAAAGAAGAACTGGACAAACTGCTTGACCCGAGGAAGATGACGGATTAAAATTCCTGATCGTGAACGGTAAAGGTAGAACCATGCTTCTCCCCACATCCGCTGTCGGCAAAAAAATCATGATGGCGATCACCGGCCAGGTCCTGGTCGTCTTCATCATTTTTCATATTGCCGGGAACTCTACCATCTTCTTTCACGCGCTGAACGCCTACGTCGTTGCACTGTACAAGCTGCCGCTCTTTATCTGGGGAGGCAGGCTCGTTCTTTTTCTGGCCTTTGTCTTTCACACCTGGTACGGCACGCTCCTGAAGCTTGAGAACCACGCCGCAAAGCCGGAACCCTATGCAAAAACCCGTTATCTCCGGGCAACCTTCGCAGGAAGGAACCAGATCTGGACCGGAGTCATCGTCGCGGTCTTTCTTATCTACCATCTTCTTCAATTTACCTTTCAGGTGACGAATCCGGCGGTCGCCGCGGACACCCACCCCGACGCGCTTGGACGGCCTGATATCTTCATGATGGTGGCGCAAAGCTTCCGGCAGATCGGCATTGCCGGCGTCTATGTCGTTTCTCTTGCCGCACTGGGCCTGCACTTGCTCCACGGCATCCAGAGCTC
>VFSW01006859.1_pt1 | contig 16650 bp, 10 predicted proteins | sample 5358111 | NCBI WGS metagenome assembly VFSW01 (sample SAMN11554181, study PRJNA540505) | mine drainage metagenome | isolation source: sediment from site ElyBrook_90M | place: USA: Ely Copper Mine, Vershire, VT | collected 2017
TACAAGTCTATCGGTCGAGGCGTTTTCTACAGTTCAACTGCCGGATAGGGGATGAATGGTTATTTTTATCCTACGTTCCGCAGTTTTGTGGTTCAAGTCTACGGTTGGGTAGGCCTGTAGTTTCAATAAGAGATCATTGCTGTCCAAATAGGTGGCGGCGTAAAGTTCACGGTTTGGACTGATCCCTATCACTCTGAACGCGAAGTCTGCCTGGGGCTGGCCGAATGCGAATCGCCGCTGAAGCACCTGGGCATCAACGCCGCGCCGCCATCGAAGGAGCCCTGCCGCTGGTCGAATTCCAACATCACCGGTTGGCGATAATCTCTGAAAACAACAAACGCTCTGTCGCGGTAGAGTCGGTCAACGAAAGCCTCTCTATGTTCCTCAAACACTGTCTAGTCAACATGTTTGTAGAACAAAAAGCTTTCGCTAACTCGGACTTCACGAATAATGCAGGTTAGTGCAGTCTCAATGCGATAATGTATGGACGCTTTTGAGTGATTGCCGTGGATAGTGCTCTATCGGAATATGACAAAGAGTTCATCCAGATCTCCATAAGCGTTTAGGCCTGGCCAGCCGATAACCCATATGGAGGTAATCCATGAGCTTATCAATTATCGGTTCCGTCGCCCCCGCAACGAGTCAGCCTCAACCACAGAGAGCGGCTCCCGTACCCACGCCAACAGCGCCATCACCGGCATCCTCACAATCCGACAGCGTCACCATCAGCCCCGCTGCGATGAGGGTATCGCAAGGTGTTGACGTCGATCATGACGGTGACTCGCACTAGGGCTCTGACCGTGCGAATTTGTACCAGTCCGTGCCTCATCCATTCGCCTTTTTTCTGGCGAATGGGTGGGGAAGTACAAACCTCAAGGTACGAAATCATGTGGTCAAAGACCTAGAGACGCATCATTCAATGGCGCGATGCGCCTGAACGACTTTGCGGGCCTACATTGAAATACAGAAAGAGGAGATAGTAGGTGGAAGGATGAGTACGTTGAAATATGTTTCTTGCCAGCAGCGAGCACTTGGAAGTACCGCACTCTTTCTGAAGCCTTTGCGTAAGCTTTCCCGCGAAGCGAAGATTTGGTCAGTTCCGAGGAAGAATAAATTGTCGGCGGTAAAAGAACTCATCCTCAGAGTGGAGTCCGGCCTGGAATTCCTCATTCGAGGCCAATTGCCGGACTCCGGAGTAGCTTGGAGGATTTTCGAGATCCCGCTCTCCCTCACTCCTCGCGTAGCAGGATGATGGGATCGACCGCGAGCGCTTTTTGCGCGGGAATCCACGCGGCCACCAGTCCCAGCGCCAGCATGGTTAGCACCACGCCGCACAGCACCATGGGGTCTTTCGGTCCCGCCTGGTAGACGATGTGGGCGAGTATCCTGCTGGCCAGAACGCCCAGCGCCAAACCGGCTAGCGAGCCCACCGAGAGCAAGATGAAGGCGCGTCCCAGCGCCGCCCGCAGCACTTCATTGCGGCGCGCGCCAAGCGCCATGCGAATGCCCAGCTCGCGTAGGCGCTTGCTCACGGTGTAGGAGGCCAAGCCGAAGATTCCCGTGACCGCCAGCATTGCGCCCAACAGGCCAAGCACGCCCAACGCCACGGTGGCCACGCGCGCTGCAAACAACGCCGTTCCCATTTCCTGGTTCCAGGTTCGCACCACAAAAGGCAAGCCGGGATCCAGGCTGCGCATCGCGCGTTCCAGCGCCCCGGCAATCTCCTGGGGGTCGCGCTTGGAGCGCACGAGTATGAATGTGCCGCTACCCGGCTGCTGGAGGAACGAGAAGAACATGGCGGGCTGCTGATCCTCGGTCAGCGTCCGGTATTTTCCGTCTTCGATGACGCCCACCACTTCAGCCCGCGAGCCGTTATAGAACTTGAAGTGCGCGCCGACGGCTTGTTGAACCGAGCCGAAGACTTTGATAGCGAACTGGCGGTTCACCAAAGCCACATTGGGGGCCTTGCTGTCGTCGTGAAAAGAGATGTCTCTGCCCGCCAGCAGCCTGGTTCCGGCGGCCTGAAGAAAGTCTGGAGATATGTGGTAGTTCATGGCATCTACGACCATGTTGGTGGGGCGAAAATCTGTGGTGCTGTCAGAGTAGACAAAGGAGTCGCCGCCGCCCAGACCCAGCGCCAGATGGTCGGTATAACCCGCAGCGGTTACACCGGGAATGGCCTTTGCCGCATCGATCATGCGGCGCTGCATCTGCGATACGCGGTCGCCGTCGTAGCCGGCCATTTGCAGTTCAGTCTCCACCAGCATGACGTTCTGCGGCACAAATCCGAAGTTGCTGTGCATGGAACGCGCCAGCCCGCGCACCGCCACCAGCGAAGAGGTAACCAGCACAGCGCAGATGGCAATCTGCACGGCCAGCAGCACATCGCGCATGGTGAAGCGGCTGTGCCCGGCTACGCCGCTCATGCCGGTTCGAATCACCTGCCAGGGGTCTGTGCGCAACACTTGCCGCACCGGCACCATTCCAAAGAGCAGTCCGCTGGCCAGGGCCAGCAGCAGCGCCACAAGATAAGTGCCCGCATCCGGATTGACCGGCACATTGATGGGAGTATCCGGAATGGGCTGCCAGGCGCTGAGCCAGTGGAGAACGAGCACACCGCCGCCAAGCCCGAGTGCTCCGCCGGCCAGCGAAACCAGCACAGCCTCAGTGAGCATTTGGCGCAGGATGCGCCCGCGCCGCGAGCCCAGCGCCAGGCGCAGCGCCGTTTCTTTGGCGCGGTCCGCAGCACGCGCGGCAAAGAGGCTTCCCAGGTTGGCGCAGGCCGCCAGTAGAATGAGCCCGGCAAGCATCATGAGGCCAGCCATGAAAGCGCGCGCCGGTCCACCCAGCATGTCGCCGATGAGCCCCGGACGAGCCAGTGTGAAGTTGATGCCCTCGTCGTCTTGCGGATAGGCTTTGGAGAGCCAGGCCCCAATCGCATTCAGGTCCGCCGACGCCTGCGCAACAGTTACTCCCGGTTTGAGGTGGCCCACCACAAAATCAGAGTGATTGCCGCGGTTTGTGAGAGAGTTATAGCCGCCAATGGCGGGTTGCTCGACCATGGGAATCCACATTGCCGGCGCAAAGAAGAGTTCGGTACCGCGAAATGCCGGTGGGGCCACGCCAATGATGGTGAATTGACGCCTGTTGATCTGGATCGTACGCCCTACCACACCGGCATCGTCGTGAAAATGGCCGTGCCAGTAGGCATAGCTCAGCACCACATAGGGAGCGCTGTCTTCACCGTGCTCATCGGCGGCGTGAAAAAAGCGGCCAAGATAGGGCTGAATGCCGAGCGCGTCAAAGTAGTTTCCGCTGGTCAGGTAAGGCCATGCAGTCGAAGGATTCCCGCCTGTATCCACGCCGACAGGCCCCATGATGTTATATAGGGCCAGGTTCTCAAAGGTGCGATTGCGGTCGCGCAGATCGAGATAATCGGGATAGGACTGCGATGGGAACTTGAAGTGCTGCACCATGTAGAGATTCTGTGCATCCGGAACCTTTACCGGATGCAGCACGACAGCGTTCAGCACGCTGAAGACTACGGCGTTTGCACCGATTCCCAGCGCCAGCGTCAGGATCGCGGTTACAGCAAATCCCGGTGACTTTCTTAACTGCCTTAACGCAATACTCAGATCACTTTTCATACTTGCCGCCCTTAAAGGCAAGTACGGCAGCGCCAGGCATATAGTTCCCAAGGAGTTGCGCTCAGCCTGCTATGGCTGTTCGCGGCCTGCCAAATTGTTTATTGATTGGGGAAGGACAGGGCGGTCTGGAGGCCAAGGAGGCAATGTGCTTGCCGGCTTGCGGACAGCACGGGAACTGAGCCGCTGGAAATTCCGGTTCAGGTAGGGGATTTTTCGCTCGAAGTTCCAGAGAAGGCGATCGCTTGGTGAGGTCCAGCTCCGGCGGCAGGTTGGGCATGCGGCCATACTTGGCAACAAAGTTGCGAAACTCTTTTGGCGTTCTATGCCGCGCGTCGCGAAAGCGCCGGTTGAAGTTGGAGAGATTGGAAAATCCCGTCTCTGCCGCAATGACGCCGATGGGCCGGTCGGTTTCCACCAGGAGCATACAGGCCCTGTCGATGCGCAACCTGCCTAGATAGTCGCTGACACTCTCTCCGAGATGGCGTATGAAAAGCCGGTGCAACGAACGCGCGGAGAGGTTGGCCACCGAGCAAAGCTCCTCGATGCGGATCGGCTCCGCAAAGCGTTCATGCAAGCGGTCCAATACGCGGGCTAGGTGCCGGGATTCGCTGGAGGACTCAGGCCGGGCCGCAGCCTGGGTGGCCAGAGCTGAAGCAGTGGTGTCGGCCAGCTCGCATAACAGCTCCTGCGTGGCATGTAGGCGCTTCAGCGGCAACTCGGAGATCAGTTGAGGCAGCAGCGACTCCATTCTTGCACCCGCCTGCGCCGGGAAGCTGAGGCCCGCGCTGGCACTGCCAATCAACTTGCGCAGAGGTGAGAATTCAGGGCAGGCATCCGCTGTGCGCAGAGCCCACTCCCTGTATCCCGAAGCAGCAATGCTCAAGCCGACGCAACCATCCAGAGCGATGACACTGCATAAATCTCATCAGGACACCAGAGTAACTCAGGTTCCGCTCTGACGCTTACGCCGCCGCGAGATGCAGCTTTCTGGCAATGCGATTGTGGCGCCGACTTAAACCGCTGCCAGATCGAGAGTGGTTACATCGGCGCCAAAGGCGGCAGCCCAATCCGCATTAAAGCCGGCAACACCGGAATCAGTCAGCGGATGCTTGACGACCAGGTCGAGCAGATCGGGAGCCATGGTGGCGGCGTGCGCGCCGGCCAGGGCCACGTCATGCACCTGCTGAACATTCTTGAACGAGGCAGTTAACACCTTGGTCGAGAGGTTGTGTGTTGCGAACAGCTTCATGATGCTGGTGACCACTCCAACTCCATCGCCGCCGATGTTATCGATACGATTTACATAAGGCGCGGTATAAGCAGCTCCGGCGCGCGCGGCCAGCAGAGCCTGCAACGGCGTTGCAATGGCCGTGGCGGTAACTGAAAAGCCCGCGGCGGCCAGAGTGCCGATGGCCTTATAGCCTTGCGGAGTTACCGGAACCTTGGGGTAAATGCTGGAACCGAAGCGGTCGCGCAACTGATGGGCCTCCGCCACCATGGTCTCGGCATCCGCGCCCAGAACCTGGACGTGGAGAATGGTCTGTTCGCCGATCACTTTGCGAATGTCACTGAGGATGTCATAGAAGGGACGCTTCTCCTTGGCAATCAGCGTGGGATTGGTGGAAACTCCAGAGACCGGATAAAGATCGAAACACCTCGCGATCTCTTTAACATTGGCAGTATCTAAAAAGAAAAGCATCATGGCTCCTTTTGAAATCCGTGGTCAAGTTTGAAAGTCTCTCGCTGCCGGTGAAAAGAACCGGTTGCGAGCGATAAATCATTTTTTGCTTTGCGCCGCCTTACTGGTAACGGCCGCGAAGAACCTGCGTACTAAAACTTGCTTGTCAAAATCAAACAAACTCGGTTCTGAGAATAATCTCGTTTTGAAGGGCGCGATCAAGCTCGACAAAATAGGCGCTGTAACCGGCGACCCGCACCACCAGGCCGCGATAATCGTCCGGCTTGAGCTGGGCGTCGCGCAGCGTCTGGGCTGAAACAACATTGAATTGCACGTGGGGAATGTGGAGGCTGCTGAAGCCGCGCAGCAGCGAAGCGAAGTTGGCCAAGGCGCGTTCGCCCTCAAAAAATGAAGGCAGAAACTTCATGTTGAGCAAGGTTCCGTTGGATGCCAAGGATAGATCCGCCTTGCTTACCGAGTTAAGCATCGCGGTGGGCCCTTTGAGGTCGCGTCCGGCGCAGGGCGAAAGTCCGCCATCGGCCAGCGGCTCTCCGGCGCACCGTCCGTCAGGGGTTGCGCCAACATTGGCTCCCATGGGAACGTGCGCGGAGACGGTGTAGAAGCCTGGCTGGTAGGTTCCGCCTCGAATGGTGGAGTAAGCGCCCACCAGCTCGCTGTAGCGGTTGGCCCAATGGCGCGCGAAGCGGTCTACGCGGTCGTCGTCGTTGCCGTACTTGGGAACGCAGTTGAGCAGGCGCTGGCGCAAAAGATTGTGGCCGGCGAAGTCCGCGCGCAAGGCATCGAGCATTTCTTGCCCGCTGACCCAGCGCTCATTAAAGACAGCATGTTCAACGGCGGCAAGGCTATCCGCCACGTTGGCCACCTGCACGCCCTGCACGCCAGAGAAGTTATAGTGCGCGCCTCCGGCGGTAACATCCACGCCGCGGGCAACGCAATCCTGCACCACCAGTGACAAGAAGGGCGAGGGCAGCATCTCCGCGTGGATGCTATCTACAATGTTGCAGCCCTCTACCATGAGGTGGATGAAGTGCCGGGTCTGCTTGTCGAAGCAGGCTTGCAACTGCTCAAAGGATGTCATCTCGCTAAGCGCAGGCGTGGGCAAGCCAATCTGCACGCCGGTTTGCGGATCGGCGCCGCCGAACAAGGTCAGCTCCAACACCCTGGCCATGTTGAACATGGCGGCATCGCTCCAGCCCAGAGCTTTGCCCGGAGTGGAAAGCTCAACGCAACCAACTACCGCATAGGCCTGGGCATCTTCCGCGGAGATACCCCTCTGCAACTGGCCAGGGATAATGACCTCGTCGTTGAAGACCTGCGGCATTCCCGTTCCACGGCTGATGACGAAGGTGGCTGTCTCCAGAAACTGCTGCGTGCTGCCGGCATGGATACGGATGGAGAGGTTCGGCTGCGTCATGCCCAGGTCAGCCTGAGCGCGCAGGCACATGAAGCTGAGGAAGTTAGTGGCGTCGCGCCCGTCCTTTGTTTGGCCGCCGGTGGTGATGTTGAAGCCGATGGGGAAACCAGCGAAATAACGGGCGCTGGAACTGCTGCGCAGCAGCACAATCTCATTGAACTTGAGCCATAGCTCTTCGAGCAGCTCTTGCGCCTCAGCCAGCGTCAATGCGCCGGATTCAAGATCGCACTCAAGATAAGGCAACATGTACTGGTCAAAGCGGCCCAGCGAAAAGCTGCTGGCATTGGATTCAATCTGCAACAGTACAAAGAGAAACCAGACGGCCTGCAGAGCTTCACGGAAGTTGCGGGCGGGGTTCTGCGCTAGCCAATGGCAGGTGCTGGAAATGCTTGCCAGCTCGTTCTGGCGAGCGAGGTCCGGTTCCGATTGAAGCAGCTCATCCGTAAGGCAGGCATAGCGCGATATGAACTCGCTGGCGGCATCGAGCGCGATAAAAGCCGAGCCGTAGAAGGCCGCATCGGCCTGCAAATTCGCATGCCGGGCCGTGTGAACCTGAGCTCGCAGACCGCCGATGCCAAGGCACAGCCAGGCGGGCACGTCCGGCAGAATGTGGCCCTGGGCGTGGTCAGTCTGGTTCAGGTTGAATGCTTTGCCGCGTACTGCTGCCTTGATCTTGTAACCGAGCCGGGCCTCGACCTTGTCTTCAAGTGTTTTAACACGCCAGTAAGGAAAAATATCTTCGCGCAGCTCTCGAATGCTCTCCGCGTCAATGTTGAAAGGGTCTTGCGGGCGCGTGGGCAGTTGGTCCAACTCCGCGTCAATCCACTTCACCGCGCCCTCTGGAGCGATGACGCCCATGCGCGGCAGTAGCGAGCGGTTGCCGACAATGGTCTCACCGGGCTCAATGGCGATGGGCATCTGGCGCACCAGGTGGAGCAGCATGGAGGCGCGGCGCAGCGGCATGGGCTCGCCTTCTGTGTGACGATACGACTCAGTGGTCAAGCGGGCGCGTACCAGGTCGATCTCGCGCGGATTTTCAAGCAGGCGCCGACGGATGCAGACGTGGCGATCCGACGCCGCGGACGACTTCCACTCTTCCGGCGGAAAGGCCAAGGCAGGATGCGAGTTGAGGTCAGACAATTTGGTGCTCATCAGCTTCCTATCAATACTTCAAGTTCTTCCGCTTCCAGAATTCCGGTCAGCTCACTCACCATCTCCGGGCTGACGGCAGGTTGTCCTTCCGCAGGGTAGGGGCGGCCAAGGGCAGCGTATTTCGAGCTGCCGAGCGCGTGATAAGGCAGCACGCTAACGCGCTTTTGCAGCCCCGGTAACTGTGCCACATAGCGGGCAATGGCGGAGATGCTCTCCGCGCTGGCATTGAATCCGGGGATCAGTGGAATGCGCACGCTTACTGGAGCCTCAACTTCTGCCAGATGTTTCAGGTTGGCAAGAATCACTTCGTTGTCCATTCCGGTCCAGCGGCTGTGGGCCTCCGGGTCAAGGTGCTTCAGGTCAAAGAGGATCAGGTCGAGGTGAGGCAGCAAGCGTTCAAAGACCCTCCAGCGTGTGTGGCCGCAGGTTTCCATGGCAGTGGAGAGGCCCGCTCTCTTTGCCAGGCGCAGCAGAGCCTCAGCAAAGACAGGCTGCGCGGTGGGCTCTCCGCCGGTTAGAGTGAGGCCACCCTCGCCGAAGTAGAAGGGGCGGTCGCGCAGAACCTCGGCAATCACATCGCCGGCTGTGCGGCGCGTGCCGATCCAGCGAATTGCGCCGCCGGGGCATGAATCCACGCGCTGGCCAAATTTGTCTTTTTCCGATTGCGTGACCGCGCCGTGCAACCAGTGATCGGCACAGATATCTTCAAACTGGCCGCAGCGAATGCATTGCTGCGCGGACAAACCCAACTCGGGCTGAAATCGCTGCGACTCAGGATTGCAGCACCAGGCGCAGCGCAGCAGGCACCCCTTGAAGAAGACGTTGGTGCGAATGCCGGGGCCATCGTGAACGCAGAATCGCTGGACGTTGAAGACGACTCCCTCCACGTCTTCAAGCCGGGCTTCTTCTGGCGACTTTTTGTTCGGCGAAGTGGTTGTGAACGTGGCGACAGATGGTTCACACTTGCTACGGGTCTCTTGCAGCGCCTGGCGGGCCATCCATCCGCAGCCCAACAGGTGACCGTCATCTCCGATTTCAGTAGCCACAATCCGCACACCGCAGCCGACGGAGCGATAGCAGTGCGCCGGCACAGCGCGGCGCGCAGCCTCCAGAAGCAGGTCACCTGCCTTGACCACGCTGCCGCCCACCACAAACAAATCCACGTCGAGCAGCATGGCGAGCGTAGCCACAGCAGCGCCCAGTGCGCCACCAGCCTCTTCCATCACCTGGCGGGCTAACGGGTCGCCCGCCAGCGCCAGATTGACCACATCTACGGCGGAAAACTGTGGCCCGCCGGAGATTGAGGCGGGCTGCTCGCCATGCATTTTCCTCTGATAGCGGCGCGCCAGCCAAGGGCCGGCGATAAAGGTCTCGAAGCATCCGCGGCAGCCGCAGGAGCAGAGATCGCCATTGCGATCGAGTGGCACGTGGCCCACCTCGCCTGCGGTGTTGTTTTGGCCGCGCAGCATTTGTCCATTCAAGATGGAAGCGGAGCCCACGCCGGTGCCGGCGATGATATAGGTCATGCTTCGCTCGCCACGGCCTGCGCCATAGTAGTACTCACCCAGGCAGGCGGCCTTGGCGTCGTGGTCAATTTGCACGGGGATGCCGAGCCGCGCCGATATCATCTGTTGCAGCGGAGCATAATGCAGTCCGGCCAGATTGGGCGGGTCAATCAATGTGCCCGCCGCGTTGTCCACGGGGCCGGGGCTGCACAGGCCCAATGCGGCAATACGCGCGCCCGGCGGCAGATGAGTTGCCAGCGCGTCCACCTCGCGGCCAATGCGCTCTACGACACTCTGCGGGCCGAGCCCTGGATTGGTGGGAATGCGAACCCGCGCGGTGACGCGGCTTTCAGGGCCGATCAACCCGATCTCGATTTTGGTGCCGCCCAGGTCCGCGCCAATTACCCAATCGTCATTCATCTCTCTCCCCATGGCCTCTCAGGCAAAGGACTCGGCAAGCGCTTCCGGCGATGCCGCTTCAGGCTGGCCCAGGCGCACCAGTTCGGCGGCGGTCTGCTGGTCGGTGCAGAGAGCGTTCAGTACGCCGGAACGCAACGAGCCAAGAATTGCTTTCACCTTGGCGGTGCCGGCGGCCACGGCAATGGTGTTGGGGATACGCCGCAGCTCGTCCAGGGTGAGGCCGATCATGCATTGGTTGATGGTGCAGGGATGCAACTGGCCGGACTCGCGAATAAACTGGCCGCCGATGTCGCCGGCCGCGCCCTCCGCCGCAAGCTGCCGCAGTTGATTGGCGGTGATGAGTTCGGCATCGATGTAGTGAGTGGTTGCGGGGCCGATGCCGCCAATGCCCACCAGCGCAATGTCCGCATTGCGGGCCGCCTGCAAGGTGCGCTCGATTGCTGGCTGCGAGCGCAGCAGTTGCGCCGCCTCGGGGCTGTTAACAAAGAGCGGCGAGGTGAGCAACTGAATTTGCCCTCCCAGCTTGCGTGCCAGTTGCCGGGCCAGCGCGGCGCTGTCCAGGTCGGGAATGGCGGTTGGGATGCTGCCCATGGCCTGGGCTACGTTCACGCGGACGAGCGCGCCGGGACGGAATGCATTGATGACTTCGTATGAAGAGCGGCCCAAGCAGACGGCCAGCGTCATGTCATCTTGCAGCATCGCCGCCAGATAGCTGGCCGCCATCTGACCCAGGCGGCGGAGACCGATGCCATCGCCGCTGGGGCCAAAATCCTGGGGCGCTGATTTCAATACCAGGGCGCGATCGAGATTGAAGGTCTTGCAGAGCGCGTCTTCGAGAGCGGCGTCACGCTCAATGGGCCAGTTGATGGTGATCTGAACGATGCCCGCTTCTTTGGCCTTCTTGAGCAGGCGATAGACCTTTACCCGCGACATGCCTAGCCGCTTGCCGATATCCGATTGACTCAGATCCAGCTCGTAGTAGAGCGATGCAACTTCCGCCAGAAGGTCGTATTGGTGCTCCTCAGCCATAGATCGATGTCATAGTGTGCAAATGCACAGTAAATGTGCATTTGCTTAAAACGTAAGCGAGAATAGATTCGGATGTCAAGCGCCGGCCGGCCATTTTTTATAGACAGGCAGGGTTATGGATATATTGTGTTTTGGAATCTATGGCTTGCGATGGTTTTGGCCAGAGAGCAGGCAGGGGGTCGCCAGCCTGGCAGACAAAGGCGAGAGCCCCTGTGCGGAGGTTTTTTGACGTCCGGCTTCACCTGAAGCCGGATAAGGCTCTCAGAAGTGACGAATGGTTTCCGCAGGGTTGGGTGCAGTCGGCTCAGGGTTGTGGTCGCCGGTGCGATCGGCGTGGCTTTCAAGCGAGCGGCTGACCAGATCGCGGGAGCCTTGGCCGACGGCGAGAGCGAGCGTGAGAACGATGCCGCCGAAGAGAATGCCGAAGGCCAGATCGACAACGATTCCTCCGATCTCAAGGTGCTCAAGCACCATGGCGGCAGTGAGAACCAGCACTAGCCACTTGACGCCGAGGGAGAGAAAGCGGGCGTACTGCAACTGCGCATTGACGGCTCCGATAAGGACCGAGCGCGCCAGGAAGCGGGCGATAATATTGCCGGCGATGAGTAGAAGTATGGCGCCGACGCCGTGGGTGAGATAAGGCACCAGCGAGATGGGGAGCGCAGCAGCAGTTGCGTAAGAGGTGTCGAAGGCGGAGACGCCGATGACAAGCCCGAGCAGGACGCAGATCCAGAAGGAGGCGCGCGCGATGAGCGCAGTGGGCGAGGTCAAGGGCATCCAGCCGGTGTCGCCGCGTTCGCGTGCGATGCGGTCGTCGAACTTGGCCGCGGCAAGCCCGCGCCGCAGCAGCGCGGAAACGGCCATGCCGATGAGGGTAAATACAGCCAGGGCGACGAAGAAAGCAAGAATGCCGGGCAGAATAGCGATGAGCAGCGAGAGAACGCGGTAGAGCGATTGATGGAGCGCCTCTGACATGTGACGCCAGATGGTGGCGTTGTCAACATTCAGAGGCTGCGAGGCCTGGAGCGGATCTAACTGGAGGATGGCGGCAAGGACGTTTTGCATGGGACTCACTCCTTGATTCTGCGGTGGTGCTGCGTAGCGGAGATAGCTCTGAAGAGGCTGCGCTCTGCAAGCGGCTCCTTCTGTTTCCAGCGGTTGGCGGGGCTGAAGCTCTGCCGCCGGGAGGTGCGCAACGGATTGATGCAAGTACTCATGGATTGAACCTGTCTGGCCAGCGCCAGCGCGAAAGAATATAAGGTTTTTCCACCTCGAATGCGGAGGCGACCGCCTCGATGTGGCGCTCGGGGCTGGCGCCGGATGCGGTGATGTTGATGTGGCTGGCGGCACAGGCGAGATAGAGCGGGACGAGCGCGCCAAGAAGATGTCCGCGGTTGATGGTGCGCAGGCGGTAGGCGAGTAGGAAGTCGTAAACGATGCGCGCCCACAGGCTCTCAGGCATGCGGAATGCAGCGGCGTCAGTGCCGTAGAGTCGCTTGAGCCCGAGCAGAGAATTGGGAGGCAGGACGAGCGACCATACTTCTTGAAGATTGGTGTAAGCGAGGCGGAAGGTCTGGAGCATGGAGGCAATATCCGCCGAGGTATCGGGAGGCGGCGGTGGCGCCATGCGCATAGCTTTGCGTGCAGGCGGCAGTTGCCTGGGACGCTGCCAGAATACGGCCTTGGCTTCGATATCTGAAAACAAAGAGGCGGTGACGAGGGGCAGAATGGTGTTGAGGCCGCCTTCGGCAGGCTGGGGGAGCATACGCGGGCCCACGTCGAACTCGTCGATTTTGAAACCGGCTAATGCGGCTTCATTGACAGGCCAGAGGGGCGCTTCGTCCTGCTTGAGTGCGATGAGGCGCTGCGCGTTGATGGAGAGCTGCTCAGCCATGCGTAGCGAGAGGCCCATGTCGATGGCCAGGGGAAAGCGCGCGCGGGAGGCGAAGAGGGCGCGGCTGAGCGGGTAGAGGATGGCGGAGTTGACCAGGGCGGCGTGAGGAGGCAGATCGTAGCAGGGGAGTGCGAGGTCAGTGGAATTTGCTGCGACGGCATTGCCCAGTTGGCGCAGTGCAGGCAAGCCCAGCGAAGCGGGATCCGGACCGAGCATGAGAATGGAGCTGGCCTGGTGTTCCTTAGCAAGCTGGCATGCGTTGACGAAGCCGTCGGCGGTGAGAGTCCATGAAGATTGTACGACGGGTGCGGCAACCAGGCGGAGAGAGGGATGGGAGTCTGCGGGGAGAGCGTCGGGAACCGCGACAATCGTCTCTCCGGCAGGGAAGGCGGCGGCGAGATTGTCGAGGACTGCCCCAAGCTGATCTTGCGTAAGGGAGGAGAGCAGAACCAGCAGGCTGCCGCCGGAGAGAGCGGAAGTGGAGTCGATTTCAGTGGTCGGGCTTGTTGTCGCCATGGTTGCTTTCTGTGGAGGTTACAGTCCCTGCAAGTTTAAGATGCCGTCTAGCGGGATGCGCAGCCATGCCGGCCGATTATTGAGTTCGTAGAGCAGTTCGTACATGGCTTTCTCAAGCAGGTAGGCGCGAAGCAGCGGCTCAGATTGCAGCGGCTGAGGCAGTAGCGCCGGGTTGGCAGCGATGGCTCTGCGGTAGGCTGTGAGGAACTCGCTTGAGACGGAGTTCTGCCAATATGTGGCCCAGGCCGCTAGCCGATCGAAAGCGGAAGCGAGTTCAGGGTTGGTGGAGAGATATTGGTCAAGAGCGGAATGTGCGGCGTAAGAGAAGGAGCGCATCATGCCGGCCACATCTCTCAGCGGAGACTGCTTCTGGCGGCGTTCCGCGAGTGGGCGTGCGGGCTCGCCTTCAAAATCCAGCAGGATGAAGTCGCCGGATCCGTTTGCCTGTTCGGCTGAAGAGCCGCCCGTGCGCAAGGTCTGGCCAAGGTGGAGATCGCCGTGGATGCGAATGCGCTGGCCTACGGGTGCGAGTGCGGCAAGTGCGCGTGCGCTGGCAAGAAGACTCGCGCGCCGCGAGAGCAGCAGGCCGGCATCGCCGGCGGTAAGGTTGTCGAGAGTGGGGATCTTCTGCTTGAGCGCATCGAGCGCCGAAGTAATTTGAAGATCGATGCGTTGCGCATCTCTGGCGAGGTCTTCTTCAGTGAAAGAATCGGCAGAAAAGGCGGCATCGCTGGTGGGCGTAGCCAGAGCAAGATGCATTTGCGCCGTTCGGAGGCCGAGCAGTGCGGCGGCTTGAAGCGATGGGCCGAAACGCTCATGAGCCTCGCGCGGAGGTTCATGAGCGCTGAGAAAACCAGGCGCGGGAAACTCGGGCGGAGCGGGAAGAGCAGCGATGGACTGGAAGAAGTCCGCAAGCCGCTGCTGAAACCACTGCCAGCCATCGCCCTGATTGGGGACAAGCTTCTGCAGCATGGCCAGAGTGGTCTCATTGCCGCCAGGCTGCGTCATCGCAATCTCTCCCATGTAGGGAGCAATGCACGGGAAGTGCGCAGTCTCGGTAAGGAAGCGCCCTATTTCGACATCGGGATTTTCACCTGGTTGCAGGCGCCTGAAGAGTTTGAGAATCAGCTCGTCCCCAAAAATGATCGAGGTGTTCGACTGCTCCGCTGAGACAATGCGCGAAGGCAATGTCTGCGAGAGCTGTGTGTCGCTGAATACGGAAGAGGCTTGGGCATGAACGCGGCCATGGCGGAGAGCACCGCCCGCGGTGGGCGACTCGCGCGGCTGCAGATGATGTTTGGTCTTGGAACCATTTGGCCCGTTGGTTGTGGCGGAGTCGCTTGTAGGCGCACCGGCGGAAGGGCCACCGGCAACTGAAGCGCGTGGGCTGGAGAGCGCCAGTGTGGCGTTCTGCTCGATGAGATGCAGCAGGGTCTGGCGAAAGTCTTCGTGCGTTGTGGCATCGTGCAGAACGGCGGGGCCCATGGGGAACGCGAGAGTCATCAGGACGCTGCGCGCATCGCCGGCGGTCAACTCTTCCGCGCTGGCGCCGGTGCTGATGGCGAGCGGAAGCTGATATACGTCGGTGGGTCCATCTTCATAGGCAATCTCAACAAAGAATAAGGCGGGAGGAATCGCGCTGACGGAGAGATTCGTGTCGGCTGCCGCGGCGGGGTCGGCGCTGGGGAGTTCAACCCAGTCGAGCAGTTGCGCGGACTTTATCTTACGCGCCTTGGCTCCAAACCAGCGCTGACGCTGCAACCATGCAGGCAGCGCAGACTCAAGCAGGCCGCGTAAATCCATTGCCAGCAATCCAGGCCAGCCCTGGCTGACGACATCGGGCGCAAAGCCTTTGTCGACCTCTATCTCTCCTGCTAATTCAGCCATCTCCCCTTGCGGCTCCGGCTTCACGCTAGCCGGTTGCAGCTCAAGCCATAGAAAAGAGTAGGGAGCCAGCGCCAGCGAGTAAGGCGCGTCTGTGATGGTAGGGAATGGAACATAGCCCAGCATCTCGACGGGCTCCATACCCGCATAGGCGGCCAAGTCGAGCGAGGCGGGTTGCGCGAAACGGCTGAGGTTGGCCACGCAGAGAACGGTCTCATGCGAGCCGTCGTCCCGATCAAGGTCGCGCAGATAAGCCAGGATCTTGCGGTTTGGCGAGTTCAAAAAAGTGAGCGTGCCGCGGCCGAAGACCTGGAAGAGCTTGCGAAGCGCGATCATGTTGCGCGTCCAGTGCAGCAGGCTGGACTGATCGCTGAGCTGCGCCTCCACATTCACGGCCTGGTAGCCGTAGATGGGGTCCATGATAACCGGGAAGTAAAGCCGCGCGGGGTCGCACTTTGAAAAACCGGCGTTGCGGTCGGAGGTCCATTGCATGGGGGTGCGAACTCCGTTGCGGTCGCCGAGATAGATATTGTCGCCCATGCCGATTTCGTCGCCGTAGTAAAGAATGGGAGTGCCGGGAAAGCTGAGCAGAAGCGAGTTGAGCAGCTCGATGCGGCGTGGGTTGTTGTCTACCAGCGGAGCCAGGCGGCGGCGAATGCCCACGTTGACGCGCATTCGCGGGTCGGCGGAGTAAGCGAAGTACATGTAATCGCGCTCGTCGTTGGTCACCATCTCCAGGGTGAGCTCATCGTGATTGCGCAGGAAGAGTCCCCACTGGCAACTCTCCGGAATGGGCGGCGTCTGGGCCATGATGTCGGTGATGGGCAGGCGATCTTCTTGGCGAAGGGCCATGTAGATGCGCGGCATCAAGGGAAAATGGAAGGCCATGTGGCACTCGTCGCCATCGCCAAAGTAAGGGCGAACGTCGGCCGGCCACTGGTTAGCTTCAGCCAGAATAAGGCGGTTGGCGTATTCGGCATCGATGGCGGCGCGAATGGTTTTGATGACGGCATGTGTCTCCGGCAGGTTTTCGCAGGACGTCCCATCGCGCTCCACAAGATACGGAATTGCATCCATGCGCAGCCCGTCGACGCCCATGTCGAGCCAGAAACGCATGGCCTTCAAAACTTCTTCAATCACCTTGGGGTTGTCATAGTTCAGGTCGGGCTGATGAGAAAAAAAGCGGTGCCAGTAGTAGGCCTTGGCGATCTCGTCCCAAGTCCAGTTGGATTTTTCAGTGTCCGTAAAGATGATGCGCGCGTCCTTGTAGAGCTGGTCGTCCTGCGACCAGACGTACATTTCGCGTGCCGGCGAGCCGGGCGGCGCAAGGCGGGCCGCTTTGAACCATGGGTGCTGATCGCTGGTGTGGTTGATGACCAGCTCAATCATTACCTGCATATTGCGCTGGTGGGCGGCGTCAAGCACTGCTTTGAAATCGCTGAGGGTTCCGTACGAGGGGTTCACGTCCTCATAGTTCGAGATATCGTAGC
>VFSW01006860.1_pt1 | contig 16648 bp, 15 predicted proteins | sample 5358111 | NCBI WGS metagenome assembly VFSW01 (sample SAMN11554181, study PRJNA540505) | mine drainage metagenome | isolation source: sediment from site ElyBrook_90M | place: USA: Ely Copper Mine, Vershire, VT | collected 2017
CTAACTACGGCGTCCTGAATGCCGACGCATGCCGAGGGCGGGCATTGCGCGCTGCCCGCGCCAACCGTGTTTTCTGTACGGATAAGAAGCGCATCCGCACAGAAAACGCGGTTATGGTTAACACCTGACACAGCGCGAGGGTTTCATACAAGATCGCCGATTGCGCGCGAATGAAAAGCACATCCGCACGTAATCGGCGATCCGCGCGGACGGGGCGCCGTCCGCGCAAACCGGATGGAACAGATCGAAGCATCCTCCAACGTCGGCCAGGGCCGCGACCGGTACGCGCCGGTTAGCGCTGCTGTTTCAGATAGTCGAGCAATTCGGCGAGTTTGCGCCCGGCCTCGGCCTTGACCCGGTCCGGGTCCTTGCCGCTCCAGTCGTAGAAGCCCTTGCCGGTCTTGATGCCGAGCTTACCGGCGGCATACAAGTCCTGCAGCACGCGCCGCGGCTTGTCGCCGTGGTGCAGCACCGGCACCAGCGCCTGTTGCGCCAGCGCGTGGGTATCGAGGCCGCTGATGTCTTTTTGCTCGATCAGCCCGGTGATGCACATACGCGGCGCCAGCATCTCGCGCGCGCAGCGGTCGATTTCCTCCGCGGTCGCGATGCCTTCGTCGATCAGGTAATAGGCCTCGTGCAAAATGGCGTGCTGCAACCGGTTGATCAGCAGGCCGGGGACCGCGCGCTGCAGACGCACCACGCTCCTGCCGGCGGCTTCGAGCAGCCGCACCGCGGTGTCCACCGCAGCGGGCTCGGTCGCCCTGACCGGCGCGACTTCGACGAGGGTGTTCACGTCCGCCGGCATGAAGTAATGGATGCCGAGAAAGCGCCCGGGATATTTGAGCGGCCGCGCCAGTGCCTGCAGATCCAGCGCCGAGGTGTTGGAGGCGAGCACCGGCGCGCCGGCGTAGGTAGCTTCGATCGCGGCGTAGCACTCGAGCTTAAGGTCCAACTTTTCCGGGATCGACTCGATGACCAACTCAGGCGCCTGCGGCGGTAAGCGGTCGACCAAGGCGACGTGCGGTTCGATGCCGCTGACCTTCGCCGCATTGCGCGACAGGATCGCGGTGGAAATGCCGGCTGCCGCAAAGCCCTTGGCGATGCCGCGCCCCATGACGCCGGAACCGATGACGAGAACTTGTGCCGAGCCCATGCAGATCCTGTCGATTGGAGGTGATGGCGGGCCGGGTCAGCCGACCCGGGCGCCGAAGTCTTTCACGATTCTGCTCAGGCGCGGAACGTCATGCCACTGGAGTCAGCACCGGCTTGCCGGCGAAGTGCGCGCGCAGATTGTCCACGGCAAGATCGCCCATGGCCTTGCGCGTCTCGTGGGTGGAACTGCCCACGTGCGGCTGTAGCAGCACGTGGTCCATGTTTAACAGCGCCTCCGGAACGTTGGGCTCGGACTCGACCACGTCCAGAGCTGCTCCACCCAGGCTGCCATCGGAAAGCGCCTTGACCAGCGCGGATTCATCTACCACCGATCCGCGCGCGACATTGATCAGCGTGCCTTCCGGTCCGAGGGCCTTCAGCACCTCGGCATTGACGAGGTGTCGCGTCGCGTCGCCGCCGGGGCAAATCACCATCAGCACGTCGCAGTCGCGCGCCATCTCGGTCAGGCTGGCGTAGTACTTGTGTGCCACGCCTGCCTGTGGTTTGCGGCCGTGATAGATGATGCGCATGCCGAAGGCTTCGGCGCGCTTGGCAATAGACTTGCCTATCCGACCGTAGCCGAGTATCCCCATGGTTCGGCCGCCCACCTTATGCCCGAGCGGAAATGCGCCTTTTAGCCAACTGCCGGCGCGTACATAGCGGTCGCCCAGGCTGATGCGCCGCAACGTTGCAACGGTGAGGCCCATGGCGAGGTCGGCGACGCACTCGTTCAATACGTCTGGCGTATTGGTCACAATAACACCGCGTCGTCTGGTTGCGTTTAGGTCGATCGCATCCACGCCGACGCCGACATTGGCGACGATCTCGAGTCGGGGCAGAGCGTCGATCAGCTTGGTGTCGACGCCGTATGGGCCGAAGCTCTGAGCGCCGCGGATGCGACCGCCGACTTCGGCGAGCAGCGCCAACTTGTCCTTGGTTTGCCACAATTTGTGGACAGTAAAAACGTGCTCCATCGCCTCCAAAGAAGCGGGATACATCGGTCCGACCGACAGGATTTCGATGTCTTTCATGATTTGAACTTGGCGCAGAGCTTTTCGGATTCGCGCGCGAGCAGGCCCACGTCGGCCCCGACAGCGACGAACAGGCAGCCCAGTTCGAGATAGCGGCGCGCATCCGCCTCGACCGGCGCGAGGATGCCCGGCGCCTTACCCGCCTTGCGGATGCGTTTGATCGCGTCGTCGATCGCTTTCTGCACTTCCGGATGCGGGATGTTGCCCAGATGCCCCAGCCCGGCGGACAGGTCGGCGGGTCCGATGAACACGCCGTCGACGCCGTCGGTATTGGCGATCGCGTCGAGCTTGTCCAGGCCCATGCGCGTTTCCACCTGCACCAGCACGCACAGTTCCTCCTCGGCACGCTTGAAGTAATCCTTGACCCGGCCGAAGCCTGTGGCACGCGTGGTGCCGGCGACCCCGCGCACGCCGCGCGGCGGATAGCGCGTATAGGCCACGGCGTCGGCGGCTTCCTCGGGCGTCTGCACGTAGGGGATCAGCAGGGTCTGCACGCCGACGTCGAGAAAGCGCTTGATCAGCACCATGTCGTTCCACGCCGGGCGCACGATGGCCGTGGTCGGGTAGGCAGAGGCCGCCTGCAGCTGGGTGACCACGTTCTCCAGGTCGTTGGGCGAGTGTTCGGTGTCGAGCAGCAGCCAGTCGAAGCCGGAGCCGGCGATAACTTCGACGCTGTAGTGGGACGACAGGCTCGACCAAAGTCCAATTTGCGCTTTGCCTGCTTTCATGCCGCGCTTGAACTGATTGACTGGGAGTTCCATAAAATCTCCGGAGATAAAAGGGCGGTTCAGAAATCACAACCGCGCTGGCGCAGCAGCTCGTCCACCCAGCGCCGGTCGGCCTTGCCCGCAGCAATGGCTTTAAGGGTCGCGGTTTCCTTGGCCAGCTGCGCTTGCGCCAGTGCCAGGACGTCCTCGGCGTACGCCAGGGGCACGGCAACCACGCCGTCGGTGTCGCCGACGATGATGTCGCCGGGATGCACCACCATCCCGTCCAAAGCGACAGGCACGTTGATCTCGCCCGGTCCGTTCTTGTACGGGCCGCGGTGGGTGACGCCGCAGGCGTACACCGGAAAGCGCCGGGCGCGAATCTCGGCCGCGTCGCGGATCGCGCCGTAGATGACCATGCCGGCCACCCCGCGCTTCTCGGCGAGGCTGGACATGATGTCGCCGATGATGGCCGTAGTGAGCACGCCGCCGGCGTCGACCACGATGACGTCGCCCGGAGCGGCGATATCGATTGCCTTATGCACCATCAGGTTGTCGCCGGGAGCGACCTTGACCGTCAGTGCCGGGCCGCACAGCTTGCCGCCGTCGTGCATCGGGCGCAGCGCCGCGCCGCCGGCGACCAGCCGGTTCATATTGTCCGACAGGTGCGCGGTCACCATCGCCGCGAGTGCTTTGACCAGACGCTTGGGCGGACGCGCCGGCATGGGCAGGATGCGAAAGCCGATGTTGGGCATGAAACGACTCCGGGCGAAGATTGATCAGCAGGGACGGTCGAAAAATTCGCAGCGGACGCCGGCGGTCATGGCTACAGCGGCGAAAACGAGGTCGAGCGCAGGATGCGGTTCTCCATGTGCGCCATATAGCCCGCTTCGTTGTTCATCTTGAGATACGCCTGCCACTGCGGATCCTGCTGCATCGCGTCGCGCTTCTTCTCGCGCTCCGCCTGATCGGCATAGGCCCACAGATGGACCACCTGGTTGAGCGGACCGACTTCGGTGGTGGTGAACACCACCGGTTTGCCCAGATAGCGCAACTGGACGGGATAGGCGTGCTTTTCGTACATCGCGAGCCAGGCGTTCTGCATGCCCGGTTTGAAGGTGTAGATGCGCAGGTCGAAAATCATAATCGCTCCGTAGGAAGTGTAGTGCAGTTTGCCGCGCGCGAACGAACAGAGGGTGTCAGGCTGACCCGCATGATACCAGTCATTGAGCGGGAATAAAACGCGCCGCACGGACTCGAGATGCGCCTGCAGCAGCCGTTACGCGGCAATATAAACCGGATAGAATTGTCGATAGCGCCTTCAGCTTTCCAATCACCCAACCGAAGGAACCACAGGCCATGCTTTCCCCAGCCGACCGCAGCAAAGCCGCCGAGATCCTGCTCGCCGCCGAAGCCGAGCGCAAGCCCGCGCTGCAGCTGTCCAAAACCTTTCCCGATATCACCATCGAGGATGCGTATGCGATCCAGAGCGAGGTAACCAGGATCAAGGTCGCCGCCGGCCACAGGGTTCGCGGCCACAAGGTGGGCCTCACTTCCAAGGCGATGCAGCAGTCGTCCCAGATCGACGAGCCGGACTACGGTCACCTGATGGACTATATGTTCATCGCCGACGGCGCCAAGATTCCGTTCGAGCGCTTCATCGTGCCGCGCGTCGAAATCGAGCTCGCTTTCGTGCTCGGCAAGCCGCTCAAGGGCCCGGGCGTGGAACTGGTGGACGTGCTGCGCGCGACCGAGTACGTCGTTCCCGCCATCGAGATCATCGACGCGCGGGTGCAGAATCCGCGCAAGATTTTCGACACCGTTTCCGACAACGGCGCCGCCGCGGGCATCGTCATGGGCGGGCGTCCGGTGGGGCCGATGGAGGTGGACCTGCGCTGGGTCAGCGGCCTCTTGAGCCGGAATTCGGAGATCGAGGAAACCGGCGTGGCGGCGGGCGTGCTCGGCCATCCGGCGATGGGCATAGCCTGGCTCGCGAACAAGGTGGGCACATTCGGCACCACGCTGCAACCGGGGCATGTGGTGCTAGCGGGTTCTTTCACCCGCCCGGTGTGGGCGCAGAAAGGGGACACTCTGCGCGCCGATTTCGGCCCGCTGGGTTCGATCTCGGTTCAATTCGTCTGAACGCTTGCGTGTCTCCGCCGTGAACCGCGTCGCTCGGGATCTCGTCAGAACACGCCCGGAATAAATCGGCGCACCCGCTTCGCATACGCGGCGTATCCGGGGAAAAGAGCGCGCAGGCCGCGCTCTTCCAGCATCGCCTTGGCCAGCAGCACTAGGGCCAGCGCGAACCAGCAGGCAATTTTCCACATATCGCGGTACGCCACGACCTCCGCCGCTGCGAACAGCAACACGGCGGAATACATGGGGTTGCGCAGGTAGCGGTAGGGGCCGCCGGTCACCAGCCGGCCCGATGTTTTGGGTTCGGGGCGGATGTTGAAATTGCCGGGGCGGTTGTGGAACAGGGTCCACAAGCCGAGCGCCACCGCGCCCGCCAGCAGGGCGAGCGCCGCCAGCGACCACGCCTGCGGCGTCAACGGCCAGATCAGCCAGCCTATCAGCGCGAACTGCGCCGCGACCAGCGCGCGTCCGGCTATTGCAAATCGACTCACGGCGGATTGCCTCGAACGTGAACGGATGAAGCACGTAGAATACCGGACTCGGAGCAATCCATCCTGGTTTCGCAGCGAAAGCACCCATGGCCCAATACGTCTATACCATGCGCCGGGTCGGCAAAGTCGTGCCGCCCAAGCGTTTCATCCTCAAGAACATCTCGCTCAATTTCTTCGCCGGCGCCAAGATTGGGGTGCTCGGCCTGAACGGTTCGGGCAAGTCCACCTTGCTGCGCATCATGGCGGGCGAAGACAGGGATTACGACGGCGAGGTGGTGGCCAAGCCCAATATGCGCATCGGCTATCTGCCGCAGGAACCGCAGCTCGACGCCGAGCAGAGCGTGCGCGAGGCGGTGGAGCAAGGCCTGGGCGAAGTGTTCGGGGCGAAGAAGCGGCTCGACGAAGTCTACGCCGCCTACGCCGAACCCGACGCCGACTTCGACAAGCTCGCCGCCGAGCAGGCGGAACTCGAGGCGGTGATCGCCGCCTCCGCCGGCGACAACGTCGAACATCAGCTCGAAATTGCGGCCGATGCGCTGCGCCTGCCGCCGTGGGAGGCGAAAATCGGCCCGCTCTCCGGCGGCGAGAAGCGCCGCGTGTCGCTGTGCCGCCTGTTGCTGTCCAAGCCCGACCTGCTGTTGCTCGATGAGCCCACCAACCACCTCGATGCCGAGAGCGTCGAGTGGCTGGAGCAGTTCCTGCAGAAATTTCCCGGCACCGTGGTGGCAGTGACCCACGATCGCTATTTCCTGGACAACGCGGCGCAGTGGATCCTGGAACTCGACCGCGGCTACGGCATTCCCTGGGAGGGCAATTACAGTTCCTGGCTGGCGCAGAAGGAAGCGCGCCTGGAACAGGAGGAGGCGACCGAGTCGGCGCGCCAGAAGACGATCAAGCGGGAGCTCGAGTGGGTGCGCCAGAACCCCAAGGCGCGGCAGGCGAAAAGCAAGGCGCGCCTGGCGCGCTTCGACGAACTCTCCTCCTACGATTACCAGAAGCGCAACGAGACGCAGGAGATTTTTATCCCGGTGGCCGGGCGCCTGGGCGATGCCGTGATCGAGTTCAAGGGCGTGAGCAAAGGCTACGGCGAGCGCCTGCTGATCGACGACCTGTCTTTCCAGGTTCCGGCCGGCGCGATCGTCGGCATCATCGGCCCGAACGGCGCGGGCAAGTCGACGCTGTTCCGCATGATCACCGGCAAGGAGCCGCCGGGCAAGGGCGATGTGGTGATCGGCCCGACGGTAAAGATGGCCTACGTGGATCAGTCGCGCGATGCGCTGGAGGGCGACAAGACTGTGTTCGATTACGTCGCGGCCGGTGCCGACATGCTCAATGTCGGCAAGTTCGAAATGCCTTCACGCGCCTATCTCGGCCGCTTCAACTTCAAGGGCACCGATCAGGGCAAGAAAGTCGGCAACCTCTCCGGTGGCGAGCGCGGGCGGCTGCACCTCGCGAAGACGCTGATCGCCGGCGGCAACGTGCTGCTGCTGGACGAGCCCTCCAACGACCTCGACGTGGAGACCCTGCGCGCGCTGGAGGACGCGCTGCTGGAATTCGCCGGCAGCGTGCTGGTCATCTCCCACGATCGCTGGTTCCTCGATCGCATCGCCACCCACATCATCGCCTTCGAAGGCGACTCCAAGGTGAGCTTCTTCGATGGGAATTACCACGAATACGAGGCGGATAAGGTGGCGCGTTTGGGCGAGGAAGCGGCCAAGCCGAAGCGGATACGCTACAAGGCCCTGAAGTAGCCGGTATTAAATACAATGTCTTGAATACCGGCGCATGTAACGAGCGAACTTTGCGCGCTGCGCGCGCCAACCGCGTTTTCTGTACGGATGAGAAGCGCATCCGTACGGAAAACGCAGTTGCGGTTAACAACGAGGAGGGCGTGGGGATTTGTACCAGATCGACGATCCGCGCGGACGGTTTTTCGTCCGCGCAAAATGGTTTCAGGCCGAGGCCGGAGCCAGGTGCGCCGAAAACTCGATGATCCCAGCGGGATCGTCGGAGAATGGCCGCCCCAATAGGATGGCGCCGGAGCCGCGCAGCATCGTGTTTTCACCTACGATATGCAGCGTGTCGCCGCCGTCGAAACGGACGTAGGTTCCGCTCAGGCTGCGGTCGGAGACATAGAACTTGCCCAGCTGATGTTCCACGATTGCGTGCAAGGCTGAAGCGAGATCGTCCTGAATCACGATCGAACAGCCAGCGCCGCGTCCCAGGGTGGCGGTCGTATTCAGATCGTTGACCGCGATGTGCTGATCGCGATGACGCAGGACCAGTTGCTCCTCCAGACCCTCGGGTTTGCGGTCGGCAGGGTTGCCAGGGCGGACGCGGTCGCCGCCCTCGGGCAGCCAGCCGATCTGGAAAAGATCGAGCGCCGCCTGTCTTCCCTTGACGCGGGTGCGCCGGATATAGCGTGCGCGGTGGCGCAACTCCGGCGGCAGCGCTTCGATCGCGGCGTGGGTTGCCAGGATTTGGCGCGCGCGCGCCACTTCGGTAATGCGCGCGGCCACGTTGACCACGTCGCCGTGCACATCGCTGTCCTCGTGCAGCACCTCGCCGTAATTGAAGCCGATGCGGATGTACATCGGCATTGCGTCTCCCGGTTTTCCGCTTTCCACCGCGTCCTGCATGTCGCAGGCGGCTTGCAGCGCGGCTTCCGCATTCGGAAACGAACACATGAGTTCATCGCCTATGGTCTTGATCAGAGTGCCCTGATGCGCGGCCAGTTGGGCAGTCATGATGCCGAGGCAACGCACCACCAGCTCGCGCGCCAGGCGGTTCCCCAGCGTTTCGTACAGCATGGTGCTGCCGCTGATATCGGCGAACAGGATCGCGAGGCTTTCGGTCTGCTGAGACATGCTGCCTTATAGTGACAGTTCGTTATGCGGCGGCGGATAGGTCAAATGCCGCTGTACTTCCTGATGCTGCTGTGGCGCTCGAGCGATCCGGCGCGCACGGTGCAGGGTACGAATATACGAGAATAATCCGCGTCAGTCCACGTCTGTGGCCGCTATCTGGACCGGGCGCCGTGCCGCGCCCATATCACCCGGCTGCTGAGCGCCGCATACGGCGCGTTAGCAGCCGCCGAGGCGGTGTGCGGAAATCTTGTTGTTCAGCTCGGTCTTTTTGCCGCCTACATCGGCGGTCGCGGAGATCGTGCCGTTCATTGTTTCAGCAGAAAACGTGACTTCGCCGCGCGATTTGATGCCGAAACTGCCGTCGCACTGCATCGAAAAGCGGAAAGTATTGCCGGAATACGACTTGTCGGAATAGCTGCAGCCGCGGGCACCCGGATTGGCCACGCCGCCCAGCAGCGCGCTCGGATCCCTGGCGTCGGCCGCGGTGAGGCATTGCCGCAGGCGAATCGGCGCGGGCGCGAAGCCGGGCTGGGCAGCTACCCGGGTCTCCAGCGTGATTTCCCACAGGCCCGGCGACAGGTCGGCGGCCGCACCCGGCTGTGAAAACGCGGCCGCTGGCAATGCCGCCGCGATCATCCACAGTGCGCGCATGCTCGATTTCCGTCCCGTAATCATCCGCGGCCGACGAACGGCATTTTCGTCGCCATGATGGTCATGAACTGCACGTTCGCATCCAGCGGCAGTTTGGCCATATACAGTATGGCGCTGCCGACGTGCGCCACGTCCATGCGCGGCTCGATCGCAACGGAGCCGTTTGCCTGCGCCACGCCGTTCTTCATGCGTTCGGTCATCTCGGTCGCGGCGTTGCCGATGTCTATCTGGCCGCAGGCGATGTCGTATTTCCTGCAATCGAGCGAAATGCACTTGGTGAGGCCGGTGACCGCATGCTTGGTGGCGGTGTAGGGCGCAGAGTTGGGCCGCGGCGCGTGGGCCGAAATCGAGCCGTTGTTGATAATGCGTCCGCCGCGGGGATCCTGGCTTTTCATGATCCTGATCGCTTCCTGCGAGCACAGGAACATGCCGCTGAGGTTGACGTCCACCACCGCCTTCCATTGCTCGAAGCTCAGGTCTTCCATCGGTATCGCCGGAGCGCCCGCGCCGGCGTTGTTGAACAGCAGGTCGAGCCGCCCCCAGGCGTCGTGCACTTTCGCGAACAGGGCCTTCACGGATTCCGGCTTGCCTATGTCCGCCGGCAGAACCAGCGTATTCGCAGCCGCGAGCCCCGCGTCCTGTACCGTTTTGTCCAGCAGTTCCCTGCGCCGCCCGACCAGCCCGACGCGATACCCGTCCCCGAGAAGCGCCAGTGCGGCGCTCTTGCCGATGCCGGTGCCGGCGCCGGTGACGATGGCAACTTTGCTTTGTGAACTCATGTTTCGGTCTCCAGTTGTCTGGTGCTCAGCTTCGATGGTTCGTCGTAAATGTCTATGTTAGCGCAGCGGCGGGCAGGCGAAGAACCCCGAGGGTGTAACACGGCGCGAGCGCAGCTCACGACTTCAGGCCGAACAAGGCTTCAATCCTAGCTGTTTCTTCGGCCGAAAGGTGGACGAAGCGGCAGCCGGAGCTTCGCACCTGCCTGCCGTCCTGCAGGGTTGTCAGCTGCGAATAGCGCACCTCCATGTCGACGGCGATCGAACTGCCGTCAGGGCTGTCGATGCGGCAGCCCCTGAGCACCGTGCCCGGCTCCAGGCTGATCGTCGGATCGTACTGGAGAAAACCGATCCCGCCCCGGCTGACATTGGCCATGGTGCCGTCGAAGGACATCACGCCCCCCTCATCGACGACGCAGCGCAACTCCTGTTGCGGCGGCGCCTCGGCGCGTTCGTTTTCCCGCCGCCGGTGACCGGCGATGATCTCGGGGAAACGCAAACGGATACCCGGGGCGCCTTCGTGCGAGCCGGTGGGCTTGGGGTCAGCCGCGGCAAATTCGACGCGCCAGCCGCCGGGTTCAGCGTGGAAAGTCGCGCGCGGCCGGGCCAGCAGGGCCCGGTTGGCCGCTGCGTCCGGACTGAGCTCGATAATGAGGTATGCCTGCGCCGGATCCACAAAGCGCAGCCGCGAACGGAACTGCAGCTTGCCCCCGTCGAGGTCGCAGACCAGGGGCTCGCTTCGCATCACCAGCGAGTTGAGCACCCGCGTGATTTCCTCCGGCGTGCGCAGCATCTGCCCCACGAGGGAAAAAGTCGGCTTCGGATCGGGGGGCGTCATGACAGCTTGCAAATGGCACGCAAATGAGAGCGCTTGTGCGCTCTTGTGGGGAGTATAAACGCAACCGCCGATCGGCGCGGGCAAAATGGCCGTAAGGCTGGTGTGGAAGACGTACGTCGGCGCTGTAGCAGTCCCTGCCGGTGAACAGGTGCTCATGCTCGCGGCGGCAGAATATTCTCTGCCTGAATTCCAGTCGCGGTCGTTGCTTGGCAAACGTCATCCTGCATTAGCCGGTGTTGGATCAAACGGGAAACAGGCGCACGCCCTCCAGCAACAGGCGCACCGCGCCGCTCACCAGCAGTGCCACTCCCACCGACAGCGATACGGAGACCAACGCCTCTTTGCGGCCTATGGTCTTGAGCATCACGGCGAAGGTGGAAATGCAGGGAATGTAGAACGTCAGGAACAGCAGGAAGGTGGTGATCTGCACCCAGTCGAGGCGGCTGCCGACCTCGAACGTCCCGAGCGCCTGATAGATCATCAGCAGCGACAGCTCCTTGCGCAGAATGCCGAACAGGATGGGCACGCCCAGCACCACCGGCAGGCCCAGCCACCAGGCGGTCACCGGCGTAAACAGGGTATTGATCGCGGTATCGGCGCCGACGTGGTGCAGCAAGGCGAGCAGCACGCTGCCGCCGACGAGGAGCGGAGTGACGATGGTGAGAATGTCCTCGGTCCGTGCCCATGTTTCGGACAGCATCGAGCGCCAGTGCGGCAGCGCATAGGGCGGTATTTCCTGCACCTGCCCCGGACCGAATTCGCGCCGGTTGCGCGCGAGCAGGCGCCCCATCAGCGCGACCACGATGATGGTCAGCGCGAATATGGCGAACACCCCGGTGCCGCCCAGGTACTTGCCCGCCAGGGCAAGGATGATCGCGGAGCGCGCCGAACAGGGAACGAAAGTAATCAGCACCGAAGCGATCACCCGTTCGCGACCCTTGCTGACCTTCGCCGCGGCGGAAATCGCCGGGACATTGCAGCCCAGGCCGGTGAGGAAGGGCACGGCAATGCCGCCGTGCAGGCCGATCTGGTGGAAGCCGCGGTCGACGACGAAGGCGATGCGCTGCATCACGCCCGCTTCTTCGAGCGCCACCAGCAGCAGCACCAGCGGCAGCATATAGGGCACGACGATGCCGACCAGTCCGGCGAGACCGTCGGCTACCGCGCGGCCGATGACGCCGGCAGTCGAGCTTGGCTGCCAGAGCGCCAGCGCAGCGACCAGGCGCGCCGAGGTCTCGGAATCGAGCCAGGCGCTGACCTCGAACACCATGAACAGCACGGCGGCAAACACCGCCAGGCTGCCGATCAGGCCCCACTGCGGATGCAGGAACAGTTCGTCCAGCCAGTAACGCCAGCCGCGGCCCTCGTGCGGCGCGCCCATGCGCGTGCAGGCCTCGAACAGGGTGGCGGCGCGGTGATGCCGGTCGGCATGCAATTCCTCGTCCAGCGGCCGCGGCAATTTGCCTGCGGCCTCGCTGCGCAATTGCTGCAGTTGCGGCAGCATCTGCGGGAAGTGCTGCGCCAGTTCGTCGTGAAAAAAAGGATCGCCCGCGGCGACCTGCATCAGCAGCAGCGCATGCGGCACGCGGAATGCCGCGTGCATCTCCGGCCGGTTCAGCGCCTGGCTCAAGCGCTGCAGACTGTCGCAGATGTGCTTGCTCGCAGGCTGCGGCAGCGGGCAGGCGCCAGCGCGCACGGTGGCCACCGCAGTGGTGAACAGGTCCGAGATGCCTTGTCCCATCAGTGCCACGGTGGGCACCACCGCTATGCCCAAAAGTTTCTCCAGCGCCTTGACGTTGATGTGCAGGCCCTTGTTCCAGGCTTCGTCCATCATGTTTAGCGCGATGACCATGGGCCGGCCCAGTTGGGCGAGTTCCAGCGTCAGCTCCAGATGGCTCTCCAGGCGCGTGGCATCGACCACCTGCACGATCAGGTGGGGCGGCGCGAACGGCGCCGGAGGGCCGCCCGGTTCGTGCAGCGATACCGCCGGACGCTCGTCGCCCCACAGAAGATATTTCAACGCCGGCAGATCGTCCTCGCCCAGGTGATGCAGGGAGGCGATGCTCGGCAGTTCGACCACGCTTGCCTCGTCCAGGCCGATCTGTACCGTGCATTCTTCGTAGGCGCGCTGCGTGCCCGCGAGCCGGCCGCTGCGCGGCGCCGTGCTCGACACGGCGTTGAACAGCGTGCTCTTGCCCGCGTTCGGCATGCCGACCAGGGCGATGCGCAGGCGCCGCTCGCCGCGGAACAAGGGTGTGCGCAGCGGCACCGTTGCCCGGCTGATCGCTCCGCGCTTGCCGCCGTTGCCGTGATGTGCGAGGCGCTCCGGTCCGTCCTGCGCGTTCAAGGCTGGACTTCCTTCGCCGCGGACAGCCGTTCGCGGATCATCTGAATGTGGCTGCGCAGGGCGTACAGCTGGTCGGCGTAGGACAACGGCACGGTGATGTGCTGTGCCCTGGCGTCGAGTTTATTCAGATCGTCGAGCAGTTCTGCGCGCGGGACTGATTTAGTGCGCAGCCCGTCCTCGATGTCGTGCAGCTGCCGGTACCAGCGGAAAACGCGCGAGCGGATGCGGAATTGGTACAGCGGCGGTACCACGCGCGAAAGCGGGATCAGCACGGCGATGATGGACACCAGCGCCACCCACATGCGGTCGATCAGGTTGGCGAGCCAGAAAGGCAGGTAGCGCTGCAACAGCGGCGGGCCGTTGCGGTAATAACGCTCGGCTTCCTTCGCCAGCGGCAGTTCCGTGTTTTGCGGCGACGGAAATTGCCCCGCGTGCGCGAGCCAGCCGGTGCCCCCGTGGATGTCGTGCGCCGCCTGCACGAACAGTTGCAGCAGCGCCGGATGCGTGGCCGCGCGCGCCACCAGGGTGGTCGTGGTGGCGATGAGCGGCACATCGTGTGCGGGCAGGTCGCGCGCCAGGTCCACCACGCCGCGCGGCAGCACCACCGCGGAGAGGAACGGCAGGCGGCGCGCGTAGGCCTCGGCTTGCGGGAACTCGAACAGCTTTATCCCCGGCGTCTGCAGCAGCATTTGCACCATCAGCGATTCCGGTACGGAGGCAAGCACCACGGCGTCGAGTTTGCCTGCAAGCAGCGCCACCACTGCGGGCGTCTGCTCCAGGCGGCTTTCCTTGAGGCTGTCGCGCGCCATGCCATTGACCTGCAGCAACTTGGCTACGAGGCCGGTGACGCCGCTGCCGCGCGCGCCCACGTTCACGCGCCAGCCGCGCAGCTCGGTCAATTGCGTCAGGGTCGCTTCGCGGTTCAGGCGCTTGGCGGCGTCGCTGCGGTAGAACAGCCATATCGGTTCGAGATAAAGACTGCCCAGCGACACCAGCGGCACGCCGCTTTTATCCTCGTCGGCGGCGCGCGCGGCATCGCTGGAACCGCCGCGCACAAAACCCAGGTCCACGGTCTGTGCGGCGTCGCGCAGCAGGCGCCGGTTCTCCGACGAGCCCAGCGTGGGCCTGAGCACGACTTCGATGCCGTAGCGCTTGAGTTCGGTTGCGTAACGCTTGCCGAACTCGGCGTAGTCGCTTTGTTCCGGTCCGGTGGCGAGCACCACGCGCTTGGGCGGCGTGGGATCGAGCAGATAATACGCGCCCGCAAGCAGGAGCAGGGCGATCAGCACGAACGGCCCGGTGACCGCGATCAGGTCGCGTACCGACAGCAGCGTGGTGCGAAGCAGGCGTGGCATGCGGCTGAGCATAGCGGAATTTGGCCCCGGTCTGGCGCATCCGGCGAAGCGTGCGGCGCATGCCAGCGGAAGCGCGGTCTCCCAGGGGGGGTAGTATATCGCGCGCTGCGCGGCAGCCGCGCAGGCTGGCGCGATGACACCGAGTGCCGGGGCGGCGATGGACTTCTGCGCCTGGAGCCGGTAGACTGCCGGCCTTTTCGCCACCCTATGTCCATGGCCGCCGTTGTCGACCTCGTAACGCCCCAGACCGCCGCGGCAGACGCCGCGCGCGCGCCGGCGGAGCGGGTCGCGCGCGAAATGTCGCGCCGCCGGACCTTCGGCATCATCGCCCACCCCGATGCGGGCAAGACCACACTGACCGAGAAGCTGCTGCTGTTTTCCGGCGCGATCCAGCTCGCCGGCACGGTGAAGGCGCGCAAAAGCCGCCGCCACGCGACCTCGGACTGGATGGAGATCGAGAAGCAGCGCGGCATTTCGGTCGCAAGCTCGGTGATGCAGTTCGACTATCGCGGCTGCGTGGTCAATCTGCTCGATACCCCGGGACACCAGGACTTCTCGGAAGACACCTACCGCGTGCTTACCGCGGTCGATTCCGCCCTGATGGTGATCGACGCGGCCAAGGGCGTGGAAGAGCAGACGATCAAGCTGCTCAACGTGTGCCGCATGCGCAATACGCCCATCCTCACCTTCATGAACAAAATGGACCGCGAAACCCGCGATCCGGTGGCCTTGCTCGAAGAAGTGGAAGCTGTGCTCAAGATCCAGTGTGCGCCGGTGAGCTGGCCCATCGGCATGGGCAAGTCCTTCCGCGGCGTGTATCATCTGCTGCGCGACGAGGTGCTGCTGTTTACCGCAGGCGAGGACCGCGCCGACCAGGAATTCGAGGCGATCGCGGGGATCGACAATCCACGGCTGGCCCAGATGTTTCCGCGCGAGATCGAGCAGTTGAAGAGCGAAGTGGCGCTGGTGCGCAGCGCACTGCACCCATTCGACCTCGGCGCCTTCCTCGATGGCACGCAGACGCCGGTGTTCTTTGGTTCAGCCGTCAACAACTTCGGCGTGCGCGAAATCCTGAACGCGCTGATCGACTGGGCGCCGTCGCCGCGCCCGCGCGACGCGACCCTGCGCACCGTCGCGCCCGACGAAGGCACGTTTTCCGGCTTCGTGTTCAAGATCCAGGCCAATATGGACCCGGCCCACCGCGACCGCATCGCGTTTCTGCGCGTGTGCTCCGGGCGCTTCGAACGCGGCATGAAGATCCGGCACCTGCGCCTAGCGCGCGAAATCAAGGTGAACAATGTGGTCACCTTCATGGCGTCGAGCCGCGAACAGGTCGAAGAGGCTTACGCCGGCGACATCATCGGCCTGCCCAACCACGGTCAGATGCAGATCGGCGACAGCTTTTCCGAAGGCGAAGCACTGCAGTTCACCGGCATACCCTATTTCGCCCCGGATTTTTTCCGCTCGGTGCGCATCCGCAATCCGATCAAGGTAAAGCAGCTGTACAAGGGCCTGCAGCAGCTCGGCGAAGAAGGCGCGGTGCAGGTGTACAAACCCGCGCTGGGCGGAGACCTGATCCTGGGTGCGGTGGGCGTGCTGCAGTTCGAGGTGGTCGCGAGCCGCCTCGCGGACGAATACGGCGTAGACGCAGTGTTCGAGGGCACCCCCATCACCTGTGCGCGTTGGGTCACGGGCGAGGACAAGCGCATGCTGGCCGAATTTGAGAAGACGCTGGCGCACAACATTGCGCGCGATGCTGCCGGCAATCTTGCCTATCTCGCGCCCAACCGCGTCAATCTTCAGCTCACGCAGGAGCGCTGGCCCAAACTCGCCTTCCACGAGACGCGCGAGCACGCGGTACAGCGGGACTGAGAGCCCGCTTCAGATAAAGCCCGGTTTGACGCTGGAAACCGCAAATGGAAGCCCCGCTTGACGCGGGGCTTGTGGCACCCATTTTGGAAGTGCCGTTGCCGTAGTTACGGCGCGTACGGGGCTGCGCCCCGTTGATAGATGAAATTAAAAGTCATGTATCAGTCGATTCGCCTCCTTCTGTACTGCAGTTTATTTATAGATGCGCCGCGGGCCGAAGTCAAGGTTGGCGAAGGCAGGTTGGCGAAGGCGTGGATTGCGGATTGCGGATTCGGCCCGGGGCGGCGGACCGGCGTAGCCTCTGTCGTCCGAGGGATTTCCCTACAGGCTGATTTGAGTGCCGAGTTCGATCACGCGATCGGCGGGCAGTCCGAAATACTCCGCGGTGGCAGGGCTGTTGCGCTGCATCCAGCGGAACAACTCCC
>VFSW01006861.1_pt1 | contig 16647 bp, 16 predicted proteins | sample 5358111 | NCBI WGS metagenome assembly VFSW01 (sample SAMN11554181, study PRJNA540505) | mine drainage metagenome | isolation source: sediment from site ElyBrook_90M | place: USA: Ely Copper Mine, Vershire, VT | collected 2017
TTCGGACAAACCGCTTCGCATTCGCCGATGTTGGTGCAGCTTCCGAAGCCCTCGAGATTCCATTGGGCCACCATGCGGAGCGCACGCTCGTGGCGCTCCGGCTGTCCTTGCGGCAGGAGGGCGAGATGGGTGATTTTCGCGCCGGTGAAAAGAGCGGCGGAGGCGTTCGGGCAGGCGGCCACGCAGGCTCCGCAGCCGATGCAAGCCGCCGCGTCCATGGCGCGCTCGGCGTCGTCCTTGGGAACCGGAATCGCGTTGCCGTCCGGGGCGCTCCCGGTGGGCACGGAAACGTAGCCGCCGGCGGCGACGATCCTGTCGAAGGCGCCGCGGTCTACCACCAGGTCCTTGATCACGGGAAAGGCCCGGGCGCGCCACGGCTCGAGGTAAAGCTCCTGGCCATCGCGGAAGTGCCGGAGGGTGAGCTGACAGGTTGTAGTGGCCCGCGACGGTCCGTGGGCGACGCCGTTGATCATCATCCCGCAGGAGCCGCAGATGCCCTCGCGGCAATCGTGCTCGAAGGCGACCGGCTCCTCGCCCCGGCCGATCAACTCCTCGTTGAGCACGTCCAGCGCCTCGAGCATGGACATGTCCTCGCTCAACCCGGCGGCTTCATAGCGCATCATTTTGCCGGGCGCGGCGGCGTTGGCCTGCCGCCAGATGTGGAGAATCAGCTTCATTACTTGTAACTCCTCTGGCTGGGGTGAACGTATTCGAACGCCAGATCCTCTTTATGAAGCGCCTGAGGAAGGTTTTCACCCTGATACTCCCAGGCGGCGACATAGGAGAACGCGTCGTCGTTGCGCCGCGCTTCGCCATCCGGTGTCTGGTACTCTTCGCGGAAGTGGCCGCCGCAGGATTCGTCGCGCTGGAGGGCATCGCGGCACATGAGCTCGGCGAGTTCGAAGAAGTCCGCCACGCGCCCGGCCTTCTCGAGCGACTGATTGAGATCGGCGGCGCTGCCCGGCACCTTCACGTCCCTCCAGTACTGCTCGCGCAGCCCCTGGATCTGGCCAATCGCCTGTTCGAGGCCCTGGGCCGTCCTCGACATGCCGCAGTGGTCCCACAACAGCTTGCCCAGTTCGCGATGGAACGAGTCTACGGTTCGTGTGCCCTTGATGGACAGCAGGCGCCGCGTAATGGAGTCCAAGCTGTCTTCGGCGGCGCGGAACTCTGCGTGCGATGTGTCAATCTTGTCGAAACGGTTCTTGGCCAGGTAATCGCCGATCGTGTAAGGGAGAACGAAGTAGCCGTCGCAGAGGCCCTGCATGAGCGCGCTGGCTCCGAGGCGATTAGCGCCGTGGTCGGAAAAATTGGCCTCGCCGATGACGAAGAGCCCGGGGATCGTGCTCATCAGGTAATAGTCGACCCACAGGCCGCCCATCGTGTAGTGGATGGCGGGATAGATCCGCATCGGCACCTTGTACGGGTTCTCGTCGGTGATGCGCTCATACATTTCGAACAGGTTGCCGTAGCGCTCGCGGATCTTGTCCTCACCGAGACGCTGGATGGCGTCGGCGAAATCGAGATAGACACCCAATCCGCCCGGGCCGACGCCGCGGCCTTCGTCACAGACCTGCTTGGCGTTTCTCGAAGCAACGTCGCGCGGGACCAGATTCCCGAAGCTGGGATATTTGCGCTCCAGGTAGTAGTCGCGCTCCGCCTCCGGAATCTGGCTGGGCGGGCGTTTGTCGCCTCCGGTCTTGGGAACCCAGATCCGGCCGTCGTTGCGGAGCGATTCGCTCATTAACGTCAGCTTCGACTGGTAATCGCCGGAAACCGGGATGCAGGTGGGGTGGATCTGAGTGAAGCACGGATTGGCAAACAGCGCGCCCCGCTTATGAGCGCGCCAGATCGCCGTGCAGTTGGAGCCTTTCGCGTTGGTCGAAAGGTAATACACGTTGCCATAGCCGCCGGTGCCCAGCACCACGGCGTCGGCGACGTGGCTTTCGATCTTGCCGGTGATGAGATCGCGGGTGACGATTCCCCGCGCGCGGCCGTCGATGACGATCAGGTCCAGCATCTCGGTGCGGGGATACATCGTCACTTGTCCGGCATCGACCTGGCGCTCGAGAGCCTGATAGGCGCCGAGCAGAAGCTGCTGGCCGGTCTGGCCGCGGGCGTAGAACGTGCGGGACACCTGCGCTCCGCCGAAGGACCGGTTGGCCAGCGTGCCGCCGTACTCGCGGGCAAACGGGACACCCTGCGCGACGCATTGATCGATGATGTTCACGCTCAACTGCGCCAGACGGTAGACGTTCGATTCCCGGGAACGGAAGTCGCCGCCCTTCACGGTGTCGTAGAACAGGCGGAACACGCTATCGCCGTCGTTGTGATAATTTTTGGCGGCGTTGATGCCGCCCTGGGCGGCGATGCTGTGGGCCCGGCGCGGCGAGTCCTGAAAGCAGAATGCTTTCACGTTGTAGCCGAGCTCACCCAGCGATGCCGCCGCCGAGCCGCCGGCCAGTCCGGTGCCGACGACAATCACGGTGTGCCGCCGCTTGTTGGCCGGGTTCACCAGCTTCATCTCGAACTTCGTCCGGTCCCAGCGGCTCTCGATCGGGCCGGTAGGAATTCTGGAATCCAGTTGCATAGTCATCTCACCCAACCCGCGAGCACCGACACCGGAATCGAGATATTACCGGCGACAATGAGCGCGCTCAGCGCCGCCGCCAGGGTCTTGATGCGTTTGGTGTAGCGGGGATGGTAAAAGCCGAGCGATTGAAACATGCTCCACAGGCCGTGATTCAGATGCAAACCGAGAAGGATCATCGAAAGAATGTAGAAGGCGGAGACGGGAATCACCTGGAAGCCCTGGACCACGTTCGAGTAGACGTCGCCTTCCTGGAAGGGCGTGCCGCCGGCGCCGAAGGTCAACTGGAGCAGGTGGTAGATGATGAAACAGAGCACGATCGGCCCGCTCCAGTACATCGTCCTGGTGGCGTAGCTTGCCTGCAGCGACTCTTTCTTGACGTAGCCAACGGGCCGGGCCGACTGCTTCAGCAGCGCCAGTTGCACCGAGGACCATATGTGAAGGATCACCATCACAAGAAGCGTGATTCGCGCGCCCCAGAGCAGCGCCGGCACGCTCCGAAGCAGTTTCGCGTAGTTGTTGAGCTTTTCGGGTCCTTCGTAGATTTGCAGATTACCGGCCATGTGGACCAGTACGAAGCCGAACAAAAGCACCCCGCTGACCGCCATGACCGCTTTCTTGCCCACCGTGGTCTGGTAGAAGCGCAGACCTCCGCGCCCAGCCACTGCCACCGCGCTCGTGCTCATCTGTATCTCACCCTTTTCGACGACGTCAGCCGGGCACTTGGTGCAGAACCGTGCGGCTGCCGGAGGAACTTCCCTCTACCAGGATAGAACCCCGGCACGGCGATTTTCAAACCGCGGGCTTTTCGCGCCGCACGCGGCGGCGGGTAGAATGGGAAGTCCGCTTATGAACCGCCGCCAGTTCCTCGCCTCTTCCGCGGCAGCGCTCGCCGCCAGTCCGGCGCGCCCGGCCCCGCCCGCGCGTATCAAGCTGGGAATCGATCTTTTCAGCCTGCGCTCGCAGAACTGGACGCCTATCCAGTATCTGGACTACTGCGCGCGGCAAAGGGCGAAGGTGGTGCATTTTTCCGAGATCCGCTTTCTCGGCCCCGCGGGACTCGACCCGGCGAACTTGCGCTCCGTCCGGGAACACGCCTCCAAGCTCGGGCTCGAGGTCGAGATCGGCATGGGCTCCATCTGCCCATCGTCGAAGGCGTTCCGCCCGCAGGATGGAAGCGCTGTCGAGCAGTTGACGCGCATGATCGACGCCGCGCCGCTGGCCGGTTCGAACCTTGTGCGCGCGGTCCTCGGAACCATGGCGGATCGCGTTCCCGGCCCGCTCAGCAAGCACATTGAAGACACCGTTGCCGTCCTTCATTCGGTCCGCTCCCGGGCCATGGACAAAGGCGTCCGGATCGCGATCGAGAATCACGCCGGCGACATGGTGGCGACGGAGCTGCGGACTCTGGTGGAGGAGGCCGGCAAGGACTTCGTGGGCGTCTGTCTGGACTCCGGCAATCCTTTGTGGACGCTCGAGGACCCGCACTACACGCTCGAGATACTCCATTCTTATGCCCTCACCAGCCACACGCGCGACACCGAGGTGTGGAATGTGCCCGACGGCGCGGCCGTCACGTGGGTGCGCATGGGGCAGGGCAACGTGGGCATTCGCGATTACCTGCTGCGCTTCGCCGAGCTCTGTCCGGGATGTGCTCTCTCACTCGAAAGCATCGTTTTCGGGCCGAGGATGTTTCCATGGCGAAAGACCGACTTTTGGGCAGCATACCCGGAGGTTTCGGCTTATCCATTCAGCCGCTTTCTCACGATTGCCGAGTCCGGCAAACCCACGCCCGCCTATTCGTTCGATCGCGGACCGCAACTGGAGCGAGAGGACCTCGAGGCCAGCCTGACCTACGTCCGCGATCTTTTCGGGATCTGAACTTCGAAGGAGAATCACGATGGGCCGGTTGGAAGGGAAGGCAGCGATCGTTACGGGCGGCAGCCGCGGGATCGGCTCCGCAATCGCGCGGTCATTTGCCCGCGAAGGCGCGGATGTGGTTCTGTGCGGACGCAAGCCCGATGGAGTCCAGAAGGCCGTCGCGGAGCTTCAGGGCCTCGCCGGGCGGGTGACCGGGATTCTCTGCCACGTCGGCAAGCCGGAGGATCTCAACACTCTGGTTGAGACGGCGATGCGCGAATTCGGCAAGGTGGACATTCTGGTGAATAACGCCGCCACCAACGTCGCCCAGGGGCCGTGTCTCACCTTCGATGAAGGGCAGTTCGACAAGATGGTGGAGGTGAACCTGAAGAGCACTTTCCGGCTGGTGAAGCTGGTGGCGCCGTCGATGATCGAGCGGGGCGGCGGATCGATCATCAACATCGCCTCAATCGCCGGCATCCGGCCGCAGTTCGAGAGCCTGCTGTACAGCATGACCAAGGCGGCTTTGATCATGATGACCAAGTCGTACGCGGTGGAGTTTGGTCCGCGGGGCGTACGGGTGAACGCGATCGCGCCTGGTCTGATTCAGACGGTGCTGAGCGAATTTTTCTGGAAGGACCCGGAAAAATCCGCGAAGCTGATTTCGCTCCAGCCGATCCAGCATCTCGGGCAGCCCGCCGAGGTGGCCGAGATCGCCGTCATGCTCGCCGCCGACGAGTCCAGCTATCTTACGGGGCAGACCATCACGGTTGATGGCGGACGCCTGTTAGCCTGGTAAAGGAGCACTCGGCAGCACCATGAAAGCCCGGTCACTTTTATTCCTACTCCTCGCAGTTCCCGCATGCGCGGGACTCGTGGAGGACGTGATGCGGGACATGTCGCAAGGCCGATTTGCCGCGGCACTGGAGGCTGTGCAGGAAGCCGAGAAGAGCGGCGGAGTCACTCCGGAAACGCTCGAGGCGCTCTCCTGGCTTGCGCGCGGTGAGGCGGCGACCGGGCAACTGGCGGCGGCTGAAACTCACGCCTCGCGCGTCCTCCGGCTGTCAGCGGTTGAACTGGGGCGGCGCAAGCTCGACGCCGAGCCGCACCTGCCGCTGGCGCTCGGCGCGGCGATTGAAGTGAAGTCGGATTTGATGAACCGCCAGGGCCAGCGCACCGCCGCGCTCCAGTTCCTTCGCCGCGAGTTTGAAGCGTATCGTTCGACTTCCATTGCGCCGCGCATTCAGAAGAACATCAACCTCATCACCCTGACCGGGCAGCCGGCTCCGGAGCTGCGTTACACCAGTTACCTCGGCCCGCGCCCCGCGCCGCTGGCGTCGCTTCGCGGCAAGCCCGTGCTGCGGTTTTTATGGGCGCACTGGTGCCGCGACTGCCGGGCGGAGCTCCCGATTCTGACGAACATCAAGCACGAATGCGGACCCCGAGGACTCGCGCTAACCGGGCCGACGCGCCTCTACGGCTACACCTCCGAACAGGACGACGCTCCGCCCCAGCTCGAGCTGAACTTCATCGCTCGGGTGCGCCAGGCGTTCTACACGCCGCTCGCCGATGTCCCGATGCCCGTCGGCACCGAGAATTTTGTCCGCTACGGTGCCAGTTCCGTCCCCACTGTGGTGCTGATCGACCGCAAAGGAATCGTCCGTCTATACCACCCTGAGGCGATGACCGAGGCGGAGCTCCGCGCGGCCGTCTCGGCAATCATGTAACGTCCCGAAAAAGGAGAGCCCACGATGACTATCAGCCAGATGCTTTTGAGTGAGTTCGACTCGGAAATGGCGAACACCCGGAAAACCCTCGAGCGTGTGCCGGCCGGCAAGATGACGTGGAAGCCGCACGAAAAATCCATGGCGATGGGCCGGCTGGCGGGTCACATCGCCGAGATGCTGAACTGGGCGAAGCTGACGATGGAGGCCGACTCGTTCGATATTGCGCCGGTGGGTGCACCTGCTTTTCAGCCGTTCACACCGGCATCGACCGCCGAGCTTCTCGCCGCATTTGACGGCGCGCTCGCGCCCTTGCGCGAGGCCATCGCTTCGGCCGGCGACGATCATTTCCTGAAGCAGTGGACGCTGCTGCAAGGCGGGGCAACGCTCATGGCGATGCCGCGCTTCGCCTGCGTTCGCGGGATGATTTTGAACCACATCATCCATCACCGCGCCCAGCTCGGCGTCTATCTGCGCCTGAACGATATCCCTGTCCCGGCGGTCTACGGGCCCTCCGCCGACGAATCTTAAGGCCTAATCGAGCGCCGCCAGCACTTCCTCGGCGTGCCCTTCCACCTTCACTTTGGGAAAAATCTTCCGGATTTTTCCGTCCTTGCCGATAACGAACGTGGTGCGCTCGATGCCCATGTATTTCTTGCCGTACATGCTCTTCTCTTTCCACACCCCGTAAGCCTCCGCTGTCTCATGTGCGGTGTCGGCAAGCAGCGAAAACGGAAGATCGAACTTCTCTTTAAACTTCATCTGGGCGGCCGATTTGTCAGGCGAGACCCCGACGATCACGGTGTCCCGCTTGGTGAACACTTTCCCGTGGTCGCGAAAGTCGCAGGCCTCCTTCGTACAGCCCGGCGTGTCGGCTTTCGGGTAAAAGTACAACACGACGTTCTTGCCCTTCAGCCCCGACAAGGTGAAGGGATTGCCGTGCTCGTCTTCCAGACGGATCTCGGGGGCGGCGTCGCCCTCTTTCAACTCTCGTTTCGCCATATGCCGGATTGGATTATTCTACCGGCACCGCGGCGCCTTTTTGTTGCTTGCCGCCCTTGGAAATGTGCTCGATCCGGAGATCGACCATGGCCCGGACGCCCTTCCAAAATTCGACCCGGGACGCGCGAAAATGCTGGCGCACGTTTTCCGGAGGCAGAACGCTTTCTACAAACTCGCCGACTTCGGCCACGAAATCGGAGAACCGCGGCCGGGGACGCGTGGAATCACCTGTCTGTTCGGTCATCGCAGCCACCTCGCTCCTTCTCCCTCCAGTATCCTACGGCGCGGAGGGCTCGTCGGGGAGGATTTCGAAGCTCGATGTGATTTCGGCGCCCGGCCGCAAAGAAGCTGAGACGCTGCAATATTTGGTTTCGCTGAGCTCAATCGAACGCGCCACCGCCTCCGGTGTGATTCCGACGCCCCGAACGATGTGGTGAACGTGAAGTTTGCGGAATTTTCTGGGATGTTCCGGCTCACGCTCGGCACTCACCACGGCCTCATAGCCAGTGACTTTCATCCGCTTCTTTTCGAGAATCGAAACCACATCGACGCCGGTACACCCGCCCAGGGCGAGCAGCACCATCTCCACCGGGGAAACAGCGCTCTTCCGCTCCGGGTTGGTGTCCATCGCCATCGCGTGTCCGCCCGGACTGATGCCCACCAGCAGTCCGTCCCCGGCCCACTTCACCGTCGCCTGCATGCTCCCACCCGCCATCACGCCACCTCCCGAAGCTCAACCGTCAACACCTTGTTCTCCAGGCGCGCCCGCGCCGGCACGAGTCCGGCCATGGTAACCGGCAGTCCGATGTGCCGCCGCAAAGTGCCGATCTGCACCACCAGTTCGTCTCCTTTTTTGAACAGGCCCACCTCGCCCTTCGTCGCGAAAGGCAGCCGCAGGCGGACCTGATACTGTCCGTCCCGCTTCTCAAACGTATAGGGCCGCTCGAGGCTGCTGACCGCCGCCGGATCCTCGCCGCTCCCGTACAACACATCCGCCACGCGCTCCAGCAGCGCCAGCCCCATCACTTCCTGCTGAAACAGCGGCACTCGTTGCACAGCCACCGGAGCGAAGTATTCGTCGATCTCTTTGAGCAGTAGTTCCTGCGACCGGCGCCATTCCATGAAAAACGCGTCGCTCACCGCTTCCGGCAGGACGCGGTTCACCAGAATGCGGTCGACGGTCAACCCATGGAGGGAGAAGTAGACAAACGCCCGCTGCGTCTCGCGCAGAACCATTCGCTCCGGATTGGTCACCAGCCGAACGCTGGTCCGGAGCGGATCGTCGAGCAGCTCATCGATGCCGTCCAGCTTCTGGAACAGGTCGAGCATGTTGGCGAAATAGCTGTCGGAGGGAAGCTCCACCGGGGAGACGCGATTGGCAATCGGCCGGACGGCCTTCATCAGAGTCCGCTGCATCGGAAACACGTGCTTCATGTACCAGTCGAGCGTTGTCGGCATACTGACGAAGCGCAGCGACTCGGCCGTGGGGGCGCAATCGAGAATCACCACCTCGTATCGCTCTTCCCGCCGGTATTGATTCACGTACATCATCGCGCTGAGTTCTTCCATGCCGGGAAGAATGGCCAGTTCCTCCGCCTCGACATCGCTCACGCCGGTGGCCCGGAGCACCGACACAAGATAGGACGACACCTCGCGCCAATGGCGCTTGATCTCGCGCTGGATGTTGACCTCGTGAATATCGAGAAAGTCGTTCACGCGGTAGGGGTCGGAGGTCGCGTTGGTGAACAGGTCGACGCCGAGGTTGAACGAATCGGCGAGGCTGTGCGCCGGGTCGACGCTCATCACCAGCGTCTTCACGCCGCGCTGTGCGAGTCTGACCCCGGTCGCCGCGGCGAGGCTCGTTTTGCCGACTCCGCCCTTGCCGCTGAACAAAAGAATGCGCATAGATCCAGGATACCGGACGCTTCCCCGCCTTCCCCGTGCGTGGACTGGCGGAATCCGTGGGCCACTCTCCCCCATCGACAGGATGTTCTCTCCAGGGCCGGTCCGGATACGCTGGAACGGTAGGGAAGGATCGAACGCAATGGCAGATTTTTTCCAGACCGGCCCCGTTACAACGCTCCACAATCTGAATCGAGTCGACACCCTGCGGTTGGAGCAGGAAATGGAGGCACTCGCCTCCGCCGCTCCCATCGGTCTCGCGCTCCCGGCGCTTTTCTCCGAGTTCGAACATCCGGCGATGCGCGGCATTGTCGCGCAACTGCGCCGGCATCGTTATCTCCGGCGCATCGTCGTGGCCCTCGGGCGCGCCGATGCAGCGCAATACCGAACCGCGCGGTCCTTCTTTGAGGGCATGGAGACGCCGGTGACATTTCTTCAGGTCGATCATGAGCGCATCGTGCGCCTGTTCGGCCTGCTTGAGGAAAACGGCCTGGCCATTTGCGGGGCCGGCAAAGGGCGCACCTGCTGGCTCGCGGCCGGCTACCTGCTGGCGCGCGGAGACACCGATGTCATTGCGTTTCATGATTGCGATATCCGCAACTATGACCGCGGTCTTCTGGCGCGGCTCTGCTATCCGCTGACTCATCCCGGGCTCGGCTTCGAGTACGCTAAGGGCTATTACGCGCGGGTCTCGGATCAGTTCCACGGCCGCGTGACGCGCCTGTTCTTCACGCCTCTAGTCCGGGCGCTGCGGGCACTGGCGCCGGGCGAGCCCTACGTCGAGTACCTAGACAGCTTCCGCTACGCTCTGTCAGGCGAGTTCGCCATGCGGGCGCCTCTGGCGCGGCAATGCCGCATCCAGGCCGATTGGGGACTCGAGATCGGCATGCTTGCCGAGGCATTCGATTACTGCGGCCCCTCGCGCATTTGCCAGGTGGACATCGCCGACAATTACGAGCACAAGCACCAGCAACTCAGCGCCGATGACGCCTCCGGCGGCCTTCGCCGGATGAGCCTGGACATCGCGCAGGGAGTGCTTCGTTCCGCCGCCGCCCACGGCCTGAGGCTCGGGCCGTCCGAGTTGCGCTCGCTTCAGAGCCGCTACTTGCAGTTCTCGCGGGAGGCCGTCCGCGGCTACGAGGCCGATGCAGTCTGCAATGGTCTGAGTTACAACCGCCATGCGGAGGAGACGGCGGTTCAAGCCTTCTCCCGGAGCCTCGGCGAAGCGACCGCCGCCGTTTGCGATCAACCTCTCAACGGCGTGCAGTTGCCCTCCTGGAGCCGTGTATTGTCCGCCGTACCGGAGTTTTTTGAGCTGCTGCTCGATGCTGTTGCTGAAACCGATCCGCTGCGTCCCGTTCTGGTGCCAGGTTGGGACGAACCGCCGGCAATGGTCAGGGCTTCTTCGGGAGGTCCACGCCCGTTGGCCGTCCATGAGAGGCTCCGCCATCAGCTCCAATAAAGCGTCGTTCCAGCCGGCCGAATCAGTTTGCCGGGTAACGCGAGCGCCCGGCGGCGCTCTCCGCATCTGCTCATCATGCGGAGAGCGCACTCTAAAAGGTAATAGCGGCCGGACCGAGAGGCCCGATGCCGCGCAGCCCGTCGCGTTTGCTCGCCGTGATCATGGCACGGTGCCGATGCCAGTTCCAATCACTGAGGCGCTTCACCGCGCCCACCCTGCCGCTGGGTCCCACCTCATGATGGAAGAGCCCGACTGCCGTCCATCGTGCGCCCAACTTCGTGATGAGTTTCAGCATTGCCTCAAATCGGCCTGGCGCCACAGACGGTTCGTCAACCTCGCGCTGTCTCGCCAGTCCCGCACCCACGAGGCGGAGCCCCGCCGCGGCCCTCACCTGCGCGGCGCTCCAATCGCCGAACCGCCGCGCTCCCGTGTTGCTGCGCCGGGGCGTCTCCCGCAGCGGCACCCCCAATTCCTGAGCATCGGCGCCCGTCAGAAGACCTGCCAAGCTGTTCTGGAGGACGATCAGATGCCTGCGGCCGAGGCGCCCGCTGCACACATGCAGGTGGGTCCGGGTCCTGTTCGCGCACAACAACAGCGGCCAGCCTTGGCCTTTCAGCCGTTCCATGGCCGACCTCGCGGTCCAGAAGCGTTTCGTCCTCGTGGCTTAAAATGACGAGCACCTTTTGCCCACCGGCGCCTAATACACATCCGGCAGCGCAACACGGCACAATGGAGAGTAGTATGCGCTTGCCGTCATGGCTGGTTCTGACTCTCGCCTTCGGCAGCCTGCTGGCGCTTCTTCTGGTCTCCGGTCTCGCCAGCATCCGCCGTTCTCGCCAGGTCTACGCGCGCCTACTCGAATTGAACGAGGCGTACCGCCGCAATGAAGATTGCCTGCACCGGATTCGGAGCGGCATCAGCGAGTCCAGCCTCTACGTCCGCGATTACCTGCTGGACCCGACGTATCTACGGGACGAGTATTACCGGAATGCCCTGCGCCAGTTCCGCGACAGCACTTCGCGCCAGTTGGAGGAACTCCAGCGGCTGAGCGGCGCCGATAACGCGGGACGCGTCGCCAACCTTGCCGCGGAGGTCAACGTCTACTGGGAATCGCTGAACCCCGTATTTGAGTGGACGCCCGTGAAAAAGCGCGCCATGAGCTACATCTTTCTCCGGAACCGCGTCATGCCTCGCCGCGATAACGTGCTCCGGCTTGTCGATCGCGTCGAACAGATCAACAAGTTCGACCTCGAGCGCCAGAAGCAGGACATCGCCGAGAGTGAGCAGGATTTCAAGACATACGCCAAGCGCACCCTCGCCATCGCCGAACTGCTCGGCTTGATCATCGCCGTCGTGTGCGTCTACCGGGTGCTGACCCTGGAGCGGCGCTCGGAAGGTGAACGCAGGCGCGCCGAGCAGGCCGAAAGCGAGCTGCGGGACCTCTCCAACCAACTCGTTCACGCCCAGGAGGCTGAGCGCAAGTCGATTTCCCGCGAGTTGCACGACGAGGTCGGCCAGATGCTCACCGGCCTGCGGATGGACCTTCGCGCCCTCGGACGCCTGCACGACGCTCCGCTCGATCGGTTTCAGGTGCGGCTCAATCAGACCAAGGAACTGCTCGACCGCACGCTGAGCGCCGTTCGGGACATTGCCATGGGACTTCGCCCATCGATGCTCGACGATCTCGGCCTCATCCCGGCGCTCGAATGGCAGGCACGCGATTTTTCGCGCCGCTTTGACATCCCGGTCACCCTCGATCTTGACCCCTGCCTCGATCGCCTCGCCGATCACCACCGGACCAACGTCTTCCGCATCGTGCAGGAGGCCTTGACCAACTGCGCCCGCCACGCGCACGCCTCCAACGTCAGGATCTCGGTCTCCGAGTCGGCCGGCCTGCTCCGCCTCGTCATCGCCGATGACGGAGCCGGTATGGCACCCTCCGCCGGCCGCGCGAGAAGCCTCGGCCTGCTCGGAATGCAGGAGCGTGTCCGGGAACTGGGTGGACGCCTGACCATTCAGACCGCTCCCGGCCGCGGCGCCAGTCTCACTTTCGAAATCCCCTCCAGCCTCCTTACGCAGGCTGCCACCGGGGAACCCGCATGAGCGGCGCCCTCACGGTTCTGCTGGCCGACGACCACGGCATCGTAAGGAAGGGTCTCCGGGCAGTGCTCGAGGAGGAAGGCCTGGTCGTCGTCGGCGAGGCGGCCAACGGTCGCGAAGCCGTGCGCCTCTGTGCCGAGCATCGGCCAAACGCCGCTGTCATCGACATCGCCATGCCCCAATTGAACGGCATCGAGGCAGCGGCACAAATCCAGAAAGTCAGCCCGGCAACCGGAGTCATCATGCTCAGCATGTACTCCGACGAGACGTATATCATGCGGGCGCTCACAGCCGGCGCCAAAGGCTACCTCTTGAAAGACACAGCCGGCGAGGACGTGCTGCCGGCGGTGCGAGCTGTCTGTCAGGGCAAGAGTTATTTCAGTCCCGGAATCGCCAAAACACTACTTGAGGATTATGTACGGTACCTGCGGCAGCGCAAGCTGGAGGATTCCTACGACCTGCTCACGGAGCGCGAGCGCGAGGTTCTCCAGCTTCTGGCCGAAGGCAAATCGAACAAAGAGGCCGCCAATATTCTCGACCTCAGCCTTTCCACTGTGGAGACCCACCGCACCAACCTCATGCAGAAGCTCAACCTCCACAGCACGGCCGGGATTGTGCTGTACGCGGTGCGCAAGAAGATCATCTGCGCACCGGAATGAGTCTCAAATTCGCCTGGATCGCCGCGCCGGGACGCCTGTCAGGATATCTGCGGGATCCAGGACGTGTCGCGGCTGAAATAACGCAGCGCTTCTACGGCGCAGGCCACCAGTAGGCGCGCGGTGCGCGGATCTGCCTGGGCCACGGCGACGATCTGGCGGTGCAGCAGCGCCGCGTCCCCGGTGGCCAGGGCTCCGCTCCACGCCTTCCGCCGCGATTTTCCGTAGGACCTTGACGCGCGCGTGACCGCCCGGTTCAGAAATCCGACCGCCTGCAGCGGCGGTACCCCGCCCAGCCTCAGGCACTCTTCGGCGCCGGACAGCAGCGGGAACAGCAGGCTCTCTGCCAGGGTGAGCGCCGCAAGCACCAGCGCCTTCGCGTGGGGCTCCACAGTCTGCACTCGAAAGCCGCCCCGATGCAACAGCCGCTTTGCCTCCACCAGGGCTTTCCTGTTTCCCTCAACCAGACACCGACCTTCCGCAGGCGCCTCCGCATGGCACATCGAGCCGGTGTCGGCGCCCAGGCGCGCCAATGGATGAAGCATGCTCGAATCGAGCCAGGTGTCCAGCAGCAGCACCGTCTTCCCATCCCAGTGCACCGCCGCCGAAGCCAGCGCCGTTACCACCGCCGGCACCTCCTCGTCCGGGACTGCGATGCAGACGATCCGGCAATGCGCGAGATCTTCATAGCGGCGCACCGCGTTGCCTGCTCCAATGCCGTTCGCGATGCGGCTGGCGAAGCGAAGCGAGTGTGATTTTACCGGCCCCAGGCGCTCGGTCAAGCCGGGCAGCCGGGCGAAAGCTGAACTGGTCACCTTACCCGACCCGATCAGGCCCAACGGCTTGGTCTTGCTCATAGATGACACTCGCTTTCATCGCCTGGATCCGGTCCCGGATCTGCGCCGCTTTCTCGAACTCGAACTTCCGCGCCGCTTCGCGCATCCTGTCTTCGAGTTCTTCAATGAGCTTCCCGCGCGCCTCACCGCTCAACTCCAGCGACGCGTCGTCTTCCACATCCGGAACCGTGACGTAGTCACCTTCGGCCACGGCGATCAAACTCATGTCGATCGGCTTCAGAATTGACTGCGGGACGATCCCGTTGTCCTCGTTGTACTGCCGCTGTATGCTCCGCCGTCGATTCGTTTCGCCGATCGCCCGCTTCATGCTTTCGGTCATCACATCGGCATAAAGAATTGCTCTGCCGCTCAGGTTCCGTGCCGCCCGGCCCATCGTCTGGATCAGCGAGCCGCTCGACCGTAGGAAGCCCTCCTTGTCCGCATCCAGGATCGCCACCAGAGACACCTCGGGCAGATCCAGGCCCTCACGTAGCAGGTTTACGCCGATCAGGGCGTCATACACACCTCTCCTCAGATCCCGGAGTGTCCGCACGCGGTCGAGCGTGCTGACCTCGGAGTGCAAGTACGCGCACCGAATTCCCGCTTCGGTGTAATACTCCGCCAGGTCCTCCGACATCCGCTTGGTCAACGTGGTCACCAGCACGCGTTCGTTCTTCGCCGCCCGGTCGCGGATCTCATCCAGCAGGTTGTCCACCTGGCCGCGGATCGGACGGATCTCCACCTCCGGATCCACCAGGCCTGTAGGCCGGATGATCTGCTCGACCACCACCCCGGCCGATTTGGTCAGTTCATACGGCCCTGGCGTCGCCGAGACATAGATCACCTGGTTCACCCGATTTTCGAATTCCTCAAACGTCAGCGGCCGATTGTCGCGCGCGCTCGGCAGCCGGAACCCGTACTCAACCAGCGTGTCCTTCCTCGACCGGTCGCCGTGGTACATGCCCTGGAGCTGTGGAATCGTCTGGTGGCTCTCGTCGATGAATACCAGCGCGTCCTGCGGAAGATAATCGAGCAGAGTGGGCGGCGCCTCACCGGGCAGCCGCGCGGTGAAATGCCGGGAGTAGTTTTCGATCCCGTGGCAATAGCCGATCTGCCGGATCATCTCGAGGTCGAACATCGTGCGCTGGTACAGCCGCTGCGCCTCGATCAGTTTTCCGCGGCTTTCGAGCTCCTTGCGCCACCAATTGAGCTCCATTTCGATGCTCTGCAGCGCCTGGTCCCGGGCTTCCGGAGTGAGTACGTAGTGGGTCTTCGGATATATCGGCAGCCGCGAGTAGGTCCGGCGTACCTGCCCAAGCAGCGGATCGATCTGGCTGAGCGATTCAATTTCGTCGCCCCAAAGCTCGATGCGAAGGGCGAAGTCGTCGTAGGTGGGGAACACCTCGATTGTGTCTCCGCGCACCCGGAACGTTCCGCGCCGGAAATCCTGGTCGTTGCGCTCGTACAGGATCTCCACCAAACGCTGAACGATCTGCTGCCTTGACACCTTCTGCCCGCGCTCCAGCATCAGCAGCATTCCGTAATACGCCTCCGGCGAGCCAAGGCCGTAAATACAGCTCACGCTCGCCACAATCACGCAGTCGCGGCGCTCAAACAACGACCGCGTCGCCGACAGCCTCAGCTTGTCCAGCTCGTCGTTGATCGTGGCTTCTTTCTCGATATAAACGTCGCCGGAAGGAATGTAAGCTTCGGGTTGGTAATAATCGTAGTAACTGACAAAGTATTCGACGGCGTTTTCGGGAAAGAATGTCCGGAATTCGTGATAGAGTTGCGCGGCCAGAGTCTTATTATGGGCCAGCACCAGCGCCGGCCGGGCGGCGCGCTCCATCACCTTTGCCATGGTGAACGTTTTGCCCGAGCCAGTGACGCCCAGAAGCACCTGGTGCTTCTCGCCGTCGGTGAGGCCCCGGGAGAGCTGCTCAATCGCCGCCACCTGGTCGCCGCGCGGACGGTAATCGACGGCAACGCGAAAAGACATGCTCACAGGATAGCCGACCCCGGGCGAACCCGCCCGCCTCAGTTCGGCAGCCGGGCCAGCGCCTGCCGGATCTGGTTCCGAACCTCGGCCTCGCGTCCGCTGTCCGGAGCCCCGCTCGTCCTCGATATGACGGCGCCCTTTGCGTCCACAAGTATCAGATACGCCGTGTCCGGCTCGGAGAATCCGGCGAGCGATTTCCATTCCTTCTCGTCGTGAAAAAGCAGCAGAAAGTGGTCTCTCTTCTCCGGCGCGATTTCCCGTCTCATCGAGCCGGTCACCATTCCCCGGACCAGGTGCGGCACGTCCTCGAGCACGGCAATCTGATAGCACACCAGTCCCGTATGCGCCGCGCATTCCGCCGACATCGCTTTGCCCCACGCCGATGTCGGCTCTTTAGATGCATGTGTGAACCCCACCACCAGCAGCTCAACCTTGCCCTGGCCCGCTTCCGGCAGCGTCAGCTTCCCTCCCGCCCGTGTCGCGAACTCCGTGCTCGGCAGCGTCTGCGCCTCCGCG
>VFSW01006862.1_pt1 | contig 16646 bp, 13 predicted proteins | sample 5358111 | NCBI WGS metagenome assembly VFSW01 (sample SAMN11554181, study PRJNA540505) | mine drainage metagenome | isolation source: sediment from site ElyBrook_90M | place: USA: Ely Copper Mine, Vershire, VT | collected 2017
CCAAGTACAGCGGCGACATGTACAACGCAGCGAATGCAGCCGCCGCAGGTCCCGCATATACAGGCACCAACCTCATGACGTTAGATCTGGCATTCGGGTTCTGATCCGCAGCAAGTCTGGCGTGCCGGGTCAAACCGGCAAGACTCACAACCCGCCACCCTCAACAGGTGGCGGGTTTTTTTCGGTACGTCACTGTAATTGCCAGAAGCCGAAACCATAAAAATTGGCAACTTGAGGTCACTTCAGACAATTTTTACTATGCTAGATATTGGTTTCATCAATGAATTTCTCACTCCCGCTAGAAAATCAATTCCAAGGTTTTATCACGCACAATTACAGGGCGCGCTTGCACAATACATGTGCGCACATGGCGCACGTGCAATATTCACGCAGGTCTCTACTCGCGCAGAATGGTAATTCGGTACGTTGGCACGATAGCTGCTACAATTTAAACCAAGGGTGCCGGTCTTGCAGATCGGCCACTTAGAGAAGAACTAGGGTTCCGACCGTCAAATGAAGTCGACGGTGTCTGGTCCGAGAGTTCTCGGTCTTGTTGATTACAAGGCTCCACGGAGGGATAAAAGCCCGGGAGGATGTGACCAAGTGTCTTTGGCGCCCTCCCGGGCTATTTTTATTTCAGGAGTCTTGCAATGCAATTTCGACAGCATCCAATTGGCAAATTAATTAATTCGACGTGTGTCGGATATCATCTTGGCGTCGATACATATAGAGTAAAAAGCGAGGCGCCATGATCAAGAAAATACTCAACCAAGACATGCTTTGGGAAGAAACCATTCCAGGAGGTGCGCATTGGTCATTTTTGATGAAGCGCGGATCCGCACTGCGTATCACTGATCTGGAAGGTGGGGCGAATCTGTCAACGCTATTCTACAACCATGAAGAGAAATTGGAACGCTACAACATGGCTGACACGCTGAAAGCTCAGCATACGGCGCATCTCACCAAGGGTTTCGTGTGTTATTCGGACATGGGCCGCGTGCTGGCGTCAATCATCGACGACAGCTGCGGCTGGCACGATACGATCTGCGGCATGAACAACGCGGCGCTGGTGGAGAAGAAGTACGGTAAGGCCGATTACCAACAGCACCGCAACGCCATGCACCGCAACGCGCGCGACAGCTTCCTCATCGAACTTGGCAAGTGGGGATTAGGAAAGCGCGACATCGTGCCCAACGTGAATTTTTTCAGCAAGGTCAGCGCAGACGATGCGGGCAACCTGTGCTTTGCAAGTAACCATTCAAAGGCTGGCGATTTCGTCGATCTTCGTTTCGAAATGAATGTGCTGGTCGTCATGTCGGCGTGCCAACATCCTTTTGATCCCAATCCGAAGTACGTTCCCAAGCCAGTTCATCTGCAAGCCAGGCATTGCGGGACCGCACAGGGCAATGACTATTGCCGAAATTTCCGACCGGAGAACAAGCGCGGTTTTTACAACACTGAATTGCTGTTTCGTTAAGCGCGGGAGAAAACATGGCTATCGTGGAAAGTAAATTTACGCCGCAACAGGCAAGTTATGACTGCATCTTGCCAGCCGGTGAGTCCTGGCTGCACGAAGTGAAACTCGGACAGATCTTCCGTATTCTCGATCTAGAGGGTAATCAGGCAGTGGATACTCTGTTCTACAGCGCGAGCAACACGGAAGAGCGTTACAGCGCGGTGGATACCATCCGCGAACAGGGTAATCTGTATCTGACTGCCGGTACGCGTTTATTGTCCACCGAAGGCAACGTGCTGGTGACCATCGTCGCCGATACTTGCGGCAGGCACGATACGCTCGGCGGTGCTTGTGCGGCGGAAAGCAACTCTGTGCGCTATGCCATTGACAAAAAATATATGCACAGCTGTCGCGACAGCTTTTTGCATGCCCTCGGTCACTGCGGCTGTGGAATGGACAAGCGCGATCTGACTGCTAACGTGAATTTTTTCATGAATGTCCCGGTGACGCCGCAGGGCGAGCTCACTTTTGCCGACGGCATCTCTGCTCCCGGAAAATACGTGGAAATGCGCGCAGAGATGGATGTGTACGTGCTGATCTCCAATTGCCCGCAGCTGAACAATCCCTGCAACGCCTATAACCCGACACCGGTGCGGCTGTTGATCTGGAACGAAGCCGCACATTAACAAATTGAAATCAGGATCCGGACGACCGAATGCCTAATAACGATGCAGGACGACCTGCTATTCAGGTGAGCTATGTTTAATACAGTGTTGATTGCCAATCGCGGTGCCATTGCCTGCCGCATCATCCGTACTCTGAAGAAGATGGGTATCCGGACTGTTGCGGTGTACTCCGAGGCAGATGCTCGCTCATTGCATGCGCAGATGGCGGATGAAGCCGTGTGCATCGGGGCGGCCGCAGCAGCTGACAGTTATTTGCGCGGCGAGCGCATTCTGGAAGTCGCCCGCAGTACAGGTGCTCAGGCTATCCATCCCGGATATGGATTTCTTTCCGAAAACGCGGCATTTGCCGAGCAGTGTGCAGAGGCGGGTGTGGTGTTTATCGGCCCCACGCCGGATCAAATGCGCCGTTTCGGTCTCAAACATACTGCGCGTGAAATAGCAGAACAGATCGGTGTGCCGTTGCTGCCGGGTAGCGGACTGCTGATTGATGTTGGCCATGCACACGCCGAAGCGTCACGTATCGGTTATCCGGTAATGATCAAGAGCACCGCCGGTGGCGGTGGCATCGGCATGCGTCTGTGCTGGAGCGTGGACGAACTGAACGAGGCATTCCAATCGGTAGAACGTCTGGCACGCGCCAACTTCAAAGATGCCGGCATCTATCTGGAGAAGTACGTCGAGCAGGCGCGCCATATCGAAGTGCAATTGTTCGGTGACGGCAAGGGTAAGGTGATTGCCTTGGGTGAACGTGACTGTTCGGTGCAGCGCCGCAATCAGAAGGTCATTGAAGAAACTCCTGCGCCGAATTTGACTTCGGAAGTCCGCAAGCATCTGCTGGAAACCGCCGTGCGTCTTGGCGAAGCCGTGCAGTACCAATCGGCGGGTACTGTTGAGTTCGTGTTCAATGCGCTCAACGGCGAATTCTATTTCCTCGAAGTGAATACGCGGCTTCAGGTTGAACATGGCGTCACCGAAGAAGTTACCGGTATCGACCTGGTCGAATGGATGATATTGCAAGCCGCGGGTGAGTTGCATTCGCTGGATACCTTGCAGATCAATCCCAAGGGAACTTCGATTCAGGTACGTTTGTATGCGGAAGATCCTAACAAGAACTTCCAGCCATCCAGCGGTGTGCTGACTGGAGTCAAATTCTCGGAAGATGCGCGCAACGAAACCTGGGTAGAGCGCGGCAGTGACATTCCGCCTTATTACGATCCGATGATTGCAAAGATCATCGTCAAGGCGATGAACCGAAAGGGGGCGCTGGAAAAGATGCGCGATGCGCTGTCTGACACGCGTGTGGATGGCATTGAGACCAATCTGGAATATTTGCGCCAGATTGTGGCCGATGAAGTGTTCGTGGAAGGCCGCCAGACGACACGCTACCTGAACGGTTTCCACTATAAACCGAAGACCATCGATGTGCTGGAGTCCGGCGTGCAAAGCACCATTCAGGATTATCCGGGTCGCCTCGGCTACTGGAACATCGGCGTGCCGCCGTCGGGCCCTATGGATGCATTGGCGTTCCGGCTGGGTAATCAACTGTTGGGCAATGCTGAAAACGCAGCCGGACTAGAACTGACCGTTTCCGGCCCGACGCTGAAATTCAATCACGACACTGTCATCGCACTGACTGGTGCAGCGATGAAAGCCGAGCTGGATGGGAAGACACTGAAATTCTGGCGCAGCCATGTGATCAAAGCGGGCAGTGTGTTGCGGCTTGGCGCGGTGCAAGGTGGTGGCTGCCGCACTTATCTGGCCGTAGCCGGCGGCTTCGATGTGCCGGATTATCTTGGCAGCAAATCCACTTTCACGTTAGGACTGTTCGGTGGGCATGGCGGTCGGACTTTGCGCACTGGTGATGTACTGCACGTTGGTGCCGAATCCTCAGCGCGTGTTCAACGCAAGTTGCCTTCAAATCTAATACCTTCATATAGCAAACAATGGGAGCTTGGCGTTCTTTACGGTCCACATGGCGCGCCAGATTTCTTCACAACATCGGATATCCAGACATTCTTCGCCACAGATTGGGAAGTGCACTACAACTCCAGCCGCACCGGTGTGCGCCTGATCGGCCCCAAGCCGCAATGGGCGCGGCAAGATGGCGGCGAGGCCGGTCTGCATCCGTCCAACATTCACGACAATGCCTATGCCATAGGCGCAGTGGATTTCACCGGCGACATGCCGGTGATCCTCGGCCCGGACGGTCCCAGCCTTGGAGGTTTCGTGTGTCCGGTGACCATCGCCCACGCGGAATTGTGGAAGATGGGGCAACTGCGGCCGGGCGATACGGTGCGCTTCCGTTGGATGACCCTGAAACAGGCAAATCATCTTGAACAACTGCAGGAGCAGTCCATCGCCAATTTAAGTTTGCCGAAGGCGCTATCCTTGTTTCCTGTTGCCAAAACGATGGGCAGCCCCGTCATCCACCGCATTCCTGCCAAAGGTGAACAGGTACAGGTCGTGTATCGCCAGTCCGGCGACCGCAACCTGCTTATCGAATATGGTTCTCTGGTGCTTGACATCAATCTGCGGTTCCGCGTGCATGCACTGATGCAATGGGTGCAAAAGGCTATGGATGCAGGCAGATTGCAGGGCATCCTCGATCTTACCCCCGGCATCCGTTCGCTGCAGATCCACTTTGATGGTCGCGTGTTGTCGCGCGAGGAATTGGTGAAGCTACTTATCCAAGCAGAGAAGAAGCTGCCACCCATCGCAGACATGGAGGTGCCGACACGCATCGTGCACCTGCCTCTGTCGTGGGATGACTCTTCCACAAAACTGGCGATCGAGAAATACATGCAATCGGTACGCAAGGATGCACCATGGTGTCCGAGCAACATAGAGTTCATCCGCCGCATCAACGGGCTGGGTGACATCGAACAAGTGAAACGCATCGTGTTCGACGCGAGCTATTTGGTGCTGGGTCTGGGCGATGTCTATCTCGGTGCGCCGGTGGCGACACCGCTCGATCCACGTCATCGTCTGGTCACCACCAAATACAACCCGGCACGCACCTGGACGCCGGAGAACGCGGTCGGCATCGGCGGCGCCTATATGTGTGTGTATGGCATGGAAGGCCCCGGTGGTTACCAGTTCGTCGGACGCACGGTACAGATGTGGAACCGTTACAAGCAGACGGCAGATTTCGAACGGGGCAAACCCTGGTTACTGCGCTTTTTCGACCAGATCCGCTTCTATTCGGTGTCTGAGCAGGAGCTGCTCAAGATGCGCGAGGACTTTGTGGCCGGACGTTTCCAGCTTAAGATCGAAGAGACCACCTTCAGCCTGAAGGAGTACAACCTGTACCTGGAAACCAACGACAAGGCGATCACTGCGTTCCGCAACACGCAGCGTGCCGCGTTTGCCGCAGAACGCGAGATGTGGAAAGCCAACGGTCAGGCCGAATATGCCACAGACAACATGGTTGCGAAAGCTGGCACAGATAGTGAACTTGACCTGCCACCTGGCAGTCGTGCCGTGGCCGCTCATGTCGCGGGCAATGTGTGGGCTATCCCGGCCGAGATTGGTAGCAAGGTTAAAGCGGGCGATACTCTGGTGGTCATCGAATCGATGAAGATGGAGATCGCCGTGCTTGCTCCCTGTGACGGCGAGATCATCCAATTGCACTGCCGCACGGGTGGGCAAGTCTCTTCCGGTCAGGACCTGTTGGTTATCCAGGGCGATGAGTGAGGACACGATGAAAAACGATCTGAACATCGCTTTACTCCGTAAACGCTACCTGGCGGGTGATTTGCATCCACTGGCTGTGATGGAAGATATCCTGACCCGCATCGGTGACGACCCGCATCACGTCTGGATACACCGTTTGTCGTTGGCGGAAATCAGTGATTACGTGTCAGTCCTGCAGGACAAAGATCCCGTAGCGCTGCCTTTGTACGGCATTCCATTCGCCATCAAGGACAATATCGATCTGGCCGGTGCGCCGACCACGGCAGGTTGTCCTGAGTTTGCCTATCTGCCGCAACAGCATGCGACGGTGGTGCAACGTCTGATCGATGCAGGAGCTATTCCTGTCGGCAAGACCAACCTGGATCAATTCGCCACCGGATTGAACGGCACACGTTCGCCCTACGGCGCATGCCGCAATGCCTATGATCCAGGCTACATCTCAGGTGGCTCCAGCTCGGGTTCGGCGGTGGCCGTCGCACTGGGGCTGGCCAGTTTCAGCCTGGGTACCGATACCGCCGGCTCGGGCCGCATACCTGCCGCATTCAACAATCTGATCGGCGTAAAAGCCACGCGCGGCTGGTTGTCCACACATGGCGTGGTACCGGCCTGTCGTTCTCTGGATTGCGTGTCAATTTTTGCACTCAACACAACGGATGCCGACAGAGTATTGTCTGTCGCGGCCGGGTACGACGAACAGGATGCCTACTCGCGACAGGTGCTGCCGCACGGTTTTGATTTCGGTCGCGCCGAAACCTTCCGCTTCGGGGTGCCTCGCACAGAGCAATTGCAGTTCTTCGGAAATCGACAAGCAGCTGCCTTGTTTCGGCGCAGTTGCGATAGGCTGCGTGTCATTGGCGGCACGGCGGTCGAACTCGATTTCGCCCCGTTTCTGGAGGCGGCGCGCCTGCTGTACGAAGGACCATGGGTGGCTGAACGCTACGCCGCGATCCGCGAATTTTTTGATGCAAATGCTGTGCACATCAATCCGGTGGTACGCGAGATCATCGCCGGTGCAAAGAAATTTTCCGCGGCCGATGTCTTCAGCGGCATGTACCAGATGGAAGCACTGCGCAAAGAGACCGCTTCGGTTTGGAGCAAGATCGATTGTCTGGTCACGCCGACCGCCGGAACCATCTATCGAATCGCCGAGATGGAGGCCGATCCGATCCGCCTGAATTCGAATCTGGGCTATTACACAAACTTCGTGAATCTGCTGGATTGCGCGGCGATTTCCGTCCCTGCAGGTTTTCAAGATAACGGACTGCCATTCGGGATCACGCTGGTTGCGCCGGCGCATCAGGATGTTCCCTTGCTGCATTTGGCTGATCGACTGCTTCATGATGCTCAAGAATCCCCTGCACAGAACGAAACTTTGCTGGCTGGAAGGGTGCGCGTTGCAGTTTGCGGCGCACACCTTGAAGGCTTGCCGCTCAATCACCAGCTCACCAGTCGCGGAGCGCATCTGATCGCGCGTACTCAAAGCAGCGCAGACTACCGACTGTACGAACTGCCGGGCGGCCCTCCGTATCGGCCTGGAATGATACGGGTATCGGCCGCTGAAACTGGCACCGCAATAGAAGTCGAAATATGGGAAATGCCCGCGCGTGAATTTGGTTCTTTTGTCGCCAGTATACCCGCACCACTTGGTATCGGAACCATTACGCTGGCGAACGGCGAATCGGTTCAGGGCTTTGTGTGCGAGCAATACGTCGTGCAACATGCGACGGATATCTCCAGCTTCGGCGGCTGGCGCGCCTACCTGCAACAAATAGGCTGATGCCATGGAGTTGCAATTGTTCAAAACGCTGTGGGGTCACAACGACTCGCTGAATAAGGCTGCCTACCAGGCTGTTACAGCGGGATTTGTCGGCCTGGAAGGGAATGCGGATATACCGCAGACACGTCGCGATGAATTGCAGTCAGTATTGCAGACATGGGGGTTGAGCTACATTCAGGAGATCGTGACGGCAGGCGGTTATGTGCCGCGACGCCAGGCGAGCGTAGAAGAGCATGTCGCTGACGTTGAACGCCAGCTACAGCTCGGACGATCTTTGTCACCGCAATGGGTGAGCATTATCGGCGGATGTGATGCGTGGCCGTTGGAGAAAAGCGTGCGCTTTTTCGGTGAAGCGCAGGAACTCTCGGCACGCATGAACGTAGCATGCAGCTTCGAAACGCACCGCAGTCGTTCCTTATTCAACCCGTGGGCCACGCTTGATATTCTGCAACGACTGCCGGAATTGAAGCTCACTTGCGACTTCAGCCATTGGGTGGTGGTGATGGAACGGCAACTGGGCGATGACTGGGATGTGGTCAGCGAAGTTGCGCGGCACGCCGGTCACATTCACGCCCGCGTGGGTTACGACCAAGGGCCGCAAGTAACTCATCCTGCAGCGCCGGAATTTGCGGGTGCGCTGACATCGCATCAGCGCTGTTGGGAAGCGATCTGGTTGGTTCAGCGCGAGAACGGAAATTCCCTCACCACAATGACACCCGAGTTCGGTCCCGACGGCTATTTGCATACCATGCCATTCACCCAGCTGCCCGTTGCCGATTTGTGGGAAATCAATGAGTGGATGGGAAGAACTGAACTCGATCATTTTGAGACTTGGCGCAGCAACGGTCGTCTATCCGACAGCAGTGTGGAATGACAATGTTTGGCCCGACCCTTCAAACGCGGAAAAAGGGCATCTCTGCGCTGCTTGTGGACCCGGCATTTTGGGGTCTGCTCTGGTGGCCACTCAAATCCCTGGTTCTGTTCGGTATCCAGAGAAGCGTGGTGCAGCTGTATACGGTAACCATCTCTGCGTTGTTGCTGTTGCCATTCGTTTGGGGTGACCTGGCGCGATTGCGCGGAGAAATTTCATATTAGCACCAACTCTACGCTACGTTCGGTGAGTGTCTAGTCTGTTTGTGTATTCCAAAACAATTTTCCTTAAATGAATTAGGGGATAGATCTTGTAAGCAATGCAAACTTCAGATGAGCAAGTTTTGGTGCATGGTACGTTCAGTGTTGGTGCAGGAAGCAGAAACAGGAGTGCAATATCCATTTAATTCAAACAACCTTATTTCAATATAAACAAAGGTAATCGTCACTGTTTTATTTCTGGCATCGTTATTGCATATACGTAATCGAATATTACGAATATTCATTTTAGTAATACCTTCGACAACCGATATGGAGATGACCATGAATGTAAATAGACTTGGTAATGCAATGAAGCATTGGATGGCGAGTGCTCTGGTTGGGATGGCGGCCTTATGTTCCATTCCTGCATACGCTGCGCAACCCCTGATGATAGGTTACAGCGACTGGCCTGGCTGGGTGGCCTGGCAGATAGCGATTGACAAGGATTGGTTCAAGGAGGCAGGCGTTGATGTGAAATTTGAGTGGTTCGATTACTCAGCTTCAATGGACGCATTCACCGCAGGCAAGATCGATGGCGTATTTATGACCAATGGCGATACCCTCGTTACAGGCGCAAGCGGTGGCAGGGGCAAAATGATACTTATCACTGACTACTCCAATGGAAACGATATGATCATTGCCAAGCCAGGCATCAAGGCATTAACTGATCTGAAAGGCAAGAAAGTATCTGTGGAAGTGGGTTTGGTTGAACATCTGTTGCTGCGCAATGGAATGAAAAAAGCCGGCATGAAATCAGGCGACATTGACATTGTAAACGCCAAAACCAACGAAATGCCCCAAATGCTCGCATCCAACGATATTTCTGCCATCGGAGCTTGGGAGCCTATCGCAGGACAGGCAAGGAAGGCCGTACCAGGATCAAAGGCGATCTATACATCCGCTGACGAGCCTGGTTTGATCTATGACGTATTGGTAGTTAATCCGGCCAGTGTTAAAGAACGTCGCGTTGAATGGCAAAAAGTGGTCAAGATGTGGAACAGGGTGGTTGCCTACATTGATGATCCAAAGACCCAGCCAGAGGCTGTCAGAATAATGGCTGCACGCTCGGGTGTGAGTCCGGCTGAGTATCTACCTCTTCTTAAAGGCACCAAACTTCTTACGCTCGAAGAAGGCAAGAAGATATATGTCAAGGCTAATGGCTATCAATCACTATATGGCTCTACTGAGATTGCCAATACATTCAATTGGTACAACAAGGCATACGGCGTGAGTCAAAACGTTCCCAGCTATATCGACCCATCCTTTACAAATGAACAATGAGTATTTCTGATCAAATTAGGCATACACATTGACAACAAACTGATTCATGTTTTCAGAATCCAATTGGTGTCGTGATCCTGCATGCTTGGCAAGAGGCAACTTGTTGCCCCGCATGCAGCAATATTGATGTGCTTAACAGATACTTTACTTTTTTAATTTGAACCTACTAAAAAGGAGTCTTTCATGAAATCCAATAATTTTAAAGATACTTTCCAACCTTCGTTATCCAAAATCATATTGACTATATTTGCATTCGGTTTTTCGCTGTCAGCCCTCGCAGAAGAAGGTCCGGAACCTGACACCAGCCTGGTTTACAACGTAGGCGTCGTTTCTGACTACCGGGTTCGCGGAATTGATCAAACTTCGGGCGATCCGGCTCTTCAGGGTGGAATCGATTTTACAACCAAGGCTGGTATTTATCTGGGAACCGCATTTTCCAATGTGAAATGGGTCAAAAACCTTAATGGCGCTACAAAAGGCAGCTACGAACTTGACTTGTATGGTGGATACAGGGCCCAGATAACCGATACGGATTTTTCATACGACGTTGGTGTGATTACATACCAGTACCCGGGTAATAATTCCGGCGCAGCGGGTACCCCGGGAAGCGGCTTGTTTTCGAACGCCAGCACAGTTGAAGTTTACGGTGATCTGACTTACACCATATACACATTAAAGTACAACCGCAGTGTTGGCGATTTCCTTGGCAACCTCAACAGCTCGGGAAGTCAGTATTTTGACCTCAGCGCTGCGATCACTTTGCCCAACAGCTTTACGCTTGTGCCGCATATTGGACACCAGTACATCGCGGGCCAGAATGGGAATTTGGATTATTCCGATATTTCATTGACCCTGAGCAAAGACTTCGGCAATGGCTTGGTTGCCACTGCTGCTGCGATGGATACCAACGCCAATAAAACCTACTATACAGATTTTAATGGCAGGTATTTGGGTAACAGCACCGTGGCAGTTGGACTGAGATACAGTTTCTGATTGGGGATATCCAATACTAGAAGCTACTGGCAATTAAATAATCGGTGTTAAGGGAACAAGAATGAATACATCCTCCTGGTTTGTGGTGCGAAGAGAGCTTTCGCAACACAGGAGAACTATGCTGGGAATCGGTTCGTTCCTGTTTCCTTTGCTGATATGGTGCATGGTCAGTTATGTGCCGTTTATCTGGCACCCTAAGGTGCTAATCAGCAGCCCAGGCGATGTGGATTATTTTCAGGTAGGCATGCTGGTGGACAAATCTGTCTACCAAAATGAGTTAGCCAACATGCATGCTACGGGTAAGCTTGCGCCTCAAGGAAAACCAGCCAACCCCATCTATCTGCCCGCCCCGGATGAGGTTGCAAAAGCATTTTATACCAGCTTCACCACGGCGCCAGAACAGCAAGATGGGCAGTGGTTGCACCAGAGTCTATGGCACAGTATTCAGATCATATTCTGGGGGTTCGTTTTGTCTTCGGTTGTTGGTGTTCCACTAGGCGTTCTTTGTGGCACTTACAGTGCGGTTTCAAGACTGACTGAGCCATTTGTTGAGTTTTTCCGATATTTGCCTGCGCCTGCATTTGGTGCGCTTGCAGTGGCAATTTTCGGAATCTACGACGGACCGAAAATTGCCATCATCGTGATCGGTACGCTGTTTCAACAGATTCTGATCATCGCCAATACCACCCGCAAGCTGGATTATGCGCTGATTGAAGCTGCAATGACCTTGGGCACAAGCCGGATCAAACTTCTGTTTCACGTCATTCTTCCGGGGATACTGCCTGAAATCTACCGTGATCAGCGCATTCTGCTCGGATGGGCATGGACCTATCTGATCGTGGCCGAGCTAATAGGCACCTCGTCTGGAATTACCTGGTTCATCACCCAGCAGGCGCGCTACCAGCACTTTAATAACGTCTACGCAGCAATCTTCATGATCGGCTTTCTCGGCCTCGGCGGCGATTTGTTGCTCGCCGCTCTGGGCAAAAGGTTGTTCCGCTGGAACCTTTCGGCTAACAAGGAATAGATATGAACACGATCAGTCAATTGCCAAGCTACCTTGAGCAATCCGAATCTGTGCGGAGCCGGTTTGATCGCCTGAAATCGCGCGAGGTTATCCTTGAAGTCAATCATCTGTGCAAGGACTACAAGACCAACAAGGGCAATATCACGGCGCTCAAGGACGTCAATTTCAAGGCCCATCGACGCGAATTCGTGTGCGTGATCGGGCCATCCGGTTGTGGCAAGTCCACGTTGATCCGCATTCTGGCTGGGCTGGAATCTCATACTTCCGGAGATGTGCTGCTTGATGGCAAGCCTGTGACCGGACCGGGCCGTGACCGGGGCATGGTGTTTCAGGGCTACACGCTTTTCCCCTGGCTTACGGTAAAAAAGAACGTCATGTTCGGCCTCGAAATGAATAACATGAGTGCCGACGAAGCCAGTAAAGAGGCGGAACTCTGGCTGGAGTTGATCGGACTCGAGAAGTTCGCCAACGCGTATCCGCACGAATTATCCGGCGGCATGAAGCAACGCGTGGCAATCGCCCGTGCGTTGGTAAATCAGCCGCGCATTCTGCTGATGGACGAGCCGTTCGGAGCACTAGATGCGCAATCCCGTGTCAAGATGCAAACGCATTTGCTGGATATATGGCGCAACATCGACATTACTGTGTTGTTCATCACGCATGACTTGGATGAAGCCATTTTCCTGGCCGACCGAATACTGGTGCTGAAGTCGCATCCCGGTGAGGTGCAAGAGCTAATCGAAGTTTCGGTGCCGCGTCCGCGCAGTGCAGAACAGTTCGCCAGTCCGGAATTCCTGGCGACCAGGGCACGCCTGGAAGCACTCATTCATCCGCAGGAGCTGGTGACCGATCCCGATGCAGAAGTAAAACCTCACATGATCCGTTTCGTCAACGTCGCCGATAGCGTGGAGTGATCATGACGATGCAATGGTCACATACCACTTGGGACGAACTTCCCTCAGCGCTTAGTGCCTCGAACAGCAGTGCCATCCTGCCGGTCGGCGCAACCGAACAGCACGGACCACATCTTGGCTGCGGCATGGATTACATCCTGGCCGATATTCTTTGCCGCGCCGTGGCAGACAAGGTGCAGGTGCCGATGCTGCCCACCATGCCATACGGCTGTTCGATCGGTCACAGTAGGCGCTGGCCGGGCACTATTGCCGTGTCGCCGATTACATTGATCAACCTGATCAAGGATATCGGCGACTGGGCCTACCATAGCGGGATTCGACGCCTTTTTATTGTCAACACTCACGTCACCAATGCAGCGCCTCTGCGCTGTGCGGTGGAAATGCTGCGTGGCGAACACGATGACATGATGATGTGCGTGTTCAATTCCGGCGCGCTCAGTCCGCGTGTACGCGAATTCCATCACGCCGATGGCGATGACTGGCACGCGAACGACGCCGAAACTTCGCTGATGCTGGCCAAGGCGCCCGACATGGTGCGCAGCGACAAACTTGGGATCGCGGATGACCCGGACCGTACTGCCGGACTGGTGTTCTCCCACCCGGTTAACCGCACAAGCCTCAACGGTGTCACCGGAAAGCCCAGCATTTCTAATGCCGACAAAGGCGCAATGTGGTTTTCCTGGATGGTGGATGACTTGAGCCAGTTGATCAGGCAGGGTATGAACGAGGAACCTCCCCTTGCACATTCGTACTTCAGTCGTGTGCACGGCTAATAACCGATTTTTTTGAAGGGAATGGTATGACGAAATCTTTAGCGGAAATCAACAAAATTCAGGAGGACCTGAAGAACAAGGGTGTGAAATATTGCATCGGTGCGTATGTCGATATCCACGGTATTCCCAAGGCCAAGGTCGTGCCCATTGACCATTTGCCGCAGATGGCGGCCGGATCAGAGCGCTATACCGGTTATGCACTGGACGGCCTGGGCCAGGCACCGAGCGATGACGAATTGAATTCCATCCCGGATCTCGACCATATCATCCAATTGCCGTGGGAGCCCAAAGTTGCCTGGATGCCTGCCGACAACGGCTTTCAGGGAAAGCCTTATCCGCTCAATACCCGGGTGGCGCTCAAGAATGTACTGGCAACGGCGGCAGAAATGGGGTTTGGCTTCAATCTCGGTATCGAGTGTGAAATCTACCTGCTGAAACAGGAGGCAGATGGCCAGCTGGTTGTGCCCAACCCCGACGACAAACTGACCAAACCTTGTTACGACGTGCGCGGCTTCATGGACAACTTCGGCTGGCTGGACAAGATGGCCAGCGCCATCAACGGCCTCGGCTGGGATCTCTATTCGCTCGATCACGAGGATGGCAATAGCCAGTTCGAATTCGATTTCAATTACAGTGATGCGCTGACCATGTGTGACCGTCTCACCTTCTTCCGCTACATGGCCAAGCACTATGCCAAGGAGGAAGGTCTGCTCGCCACCATGATGCCCAAGCCCTTTGCCGACAAGACCGGCACCGGTGCGCACTTCAACATGTCGCTGTATGACATCAATACAGGAAAGAATCTGTTTGCCTGCGACCCCAAGGACGACCCGCGCGGCATCGGCTTAACCAAGCTCGGCTACCAGTTCATCGCCGGCATCCTCAAGCACGGTCCGGCGTTGTGCGCGACATTTGCGCCCACCGTCAACAGCTACAAGAGACTGGTAAGGCAGGGCAAGATGAGCTACTTCAGCTGGGCCCCGGTATTCAATTCTTACGGCTCCAACAACCGCACCAACTCGGTACGGGTACCGGCCGGCGGCGGGCGCTGCGAATCGCGTAACGCCGACGGTGCCGTCAACCCCTATCTGGCTGCAGCGCTGGCACTTGCTGCCGGGCTTGAAGGGATACGCGAGGGACTCGACCCCGGTAATCCAAACGAAGATAATCTGTATGGAATTTCGGAAACCGAGCGCGCCAGACGCGGTATCGATTTCCTGCCGCAGACACTGCAGGAAGCTGTCGCCGCTTTTGCTGCGGACCCACTGGTTGAGCAGGCGCTGGGTAAAGAATTGAAGGACGAGTTCATACGCTACAAAACGGATGAGTGGGAAACGTATCACCTCACCGTGAGCAAGTGGGAAATCGAACGTTACAGCTATATGTTCTGAAAGAATTGCAATGAAAGGCAGTAGCGAGAAGAAAATTTCCACATTGGTCAGCCGCGTTAGTATCTCGTTGCCGCCGCCGTTGCTGATCGAACTCGACCGCATGGTGGAAAGCCGTGGTTACGAGAGCCGTTCGCAGGCGATAGGCGAAATGGTGAATTACCAGCTCAGCGAGCATAAGCGCACGCTGGGTAACGAGGTGATGGTAGGGACAATCACTCTGCTCTATAATCGCTTGACGCGTGACCTGCAGAAGAAGCTGGCAGACCTGCAATTCAAGCATATCAATGAAGTGATCAGTTCGCTGCACGTGCAACTGACAGAGGATCAGTTGATGGAAGTCATTCTGGTGCAGGGCCCAGCGACAAGACTGCAGGAGGTGGCAAACGAGATGATCACCCTGCGCGGCATTGTTACCGGGCGTTTACAGCTACTCGCTGCAGTCATTCCGCCCGTCCACCCCTTATCTGATACCAAAAATGAGAAATCTTCACCACTCAATTTAAAAAAAGGTAAGTAGCGACAATATTGGTGTGATGTGACACACAACAAATCCAGTGCTGCAAAATTCGTCATCCTTAATGGCCTGTTTTGGAACACACGAGATATAGTCAAATCTGGTGTATGGTCTGTCTGTAGCATGATGCGTTAGGCGGCGAGTTTCTTCTGAACCGGCAGATCTTCCTGCACTGGTTCACCGTGCATTGGCAAGCATCAGGCCAATGCGTTCACCTTCAAAGGTAAACCAGTGCATCATGCGAACACCAAGGCTTGGCACAAGGCTTTAAAGCGGGTTGGCATCGAGAATTTCCGCTGGCATGACCTGCGGCATACTTGGACAAGCTGGCACATTCAGGAAGGCACGCCGCAGCACGTTTTGCAGGAGTTGGGCGGATGGTCTGGACCGGACATGGTGCAGAGGTATGTGCACTTATCCAATGAGCATCTTGCACAATGGGTTGTTCGCAGAAGTGATACGGTTTTTGCTACAGCAAACGAGTTAGGTGGAAAAGTTTCAGCCTAACTCATTGTTTGATTGGTGCGCCCGGCGGGATTCGAACCCACCACCCTTGGCTTCGGAAACCAATACTCTATCCAAATGAGCTACGGGCGCGTGTATGAAGTACAGAAGGCGCGCATTCTACCGCATATTACGGCTCAGGCGATTTGACATAAACGCATTCCAATCCGGATTTTCCTACCTGACGCATTCCTTTTTTATTCTGAATTTGAACGAATCGGAGAGGAGACCGGGATGAGGCAGACACAGGTCGTGTGGCGGTTGGAGTGCATGGCGTGCGCCCCACTTGGATATTTGCCGGTTTTTTCAGCAGCTAACCCATGGAATTGTCAGGGGCATTGATAGTTAAAATAATATTTACTTTGTTCTGCTGGAGGCCGCAGAACTAATATACACTTCAATTTGGCAATTTTTTAAAGAACGCCAATAAACGTCGATAGAACGTCCTTAGAACGTCAATAATCTAAAGGAGTCACTTATGGAAAATACAGGTATCAACTCAGCGG
>VFSW01006863.1_pt1 | contig 16646 bp, 18 predicted proteins | sample 5358111 | NCBI WGS metagenome assembly VFSW01 (sample SAMN11554181, study PRJNA540505) | mine drainage metagenome | isolation source: sediment from site ElyBrook_90M | place: USA: Ely Copper Mine, Vershire, VT | collected 2017
GTTCTAAATAGCTTACGAAACACCATTTATGTATCTTATTGATTTTTAATAAGTTAAACATGGCTTCCAAACCCTCATTCACCATTAATCCCATCCCTTTAAGGGGTCGGTAAGGCAGGCATGGAGCTCGTTCTAGAAAGAAAATGAAGGAAAAGATTGCAAAAGATCCTATGGAAGCAAAGAGAATGGAAACGAAACACTGCTTGATTTAGCGGCTAATTTAATCTACAATTCTTTTGATGCGCATCTTTAAACTCGCTTTATTTGTCGTTTGCTTTTTTAGTGCGGCTCGATTTGCAAGGGGCCAAACCGATGGATTTACCTGGGCGAAGGTACAATCACATCTCCCTTTTGACCCTCAGTGGGCCGTCGACGGCACCCCTCCCGACATCTTTAATCAAAAATTCTCCTACTTAGGCAAAGGAGCCCAGTCCTTCGTCTTTGCCTCCGAAGATGGACAGTACGTTCTTAAATTTTTCCGCCACCATCACATGCGCGCTCCTTGGATCATTCGATCCCTTCCTTTTGCATGGGCCAAAAAAACCACTCAAAAAAAAGAGTCGAAGTTAAGAAAAGATTTTTTAAGTTACAAAATCGCTACCCAAGAAATGCCTGCCGAAACCGGCATCGTCTACCTCCATCTCAATAAGACCGACCATCTCAAAAAAACGGTGACCTTTATCGACAAAATCGGCATCGCCCATGAGATCTCCCTCGATGGTATGGAATTCATGGTCCAAAAGAGAGCGACCCTTCTTTATCCCGCCATAGCACAGCTCATGGAAGAGAATCACCCAGAGAAGGCCAAGCAAGCCATCGCCGCTCTGGTGCACCTTCTTCAGAAGCGGTGCCAAAAAGGAATTTTTGATAAAGACCCCGATCTCAATACAAATTTTGGGTTAGCCGATGGCATGCCCATCCAAATCGACGTCGGAAGGTTCCGATACGATAAAGACCGTACCTCCCCCGCCGTATATAAAGAAGAAATTATTCGTATCACAGACCACTTCCATCAATGGATCATGATACTGTATCCTATGTTGGATTATTACATAAGAGAGAAAATCCATGAAATATAAAGATAACGAGACGAAGAGCCCGAAGGGTACTATTGGCAAGCATTCGGGAGACAAAAAGACCGAAAAGATGGGCTGTTCTCCTCGAAGGAAGAGCCGAGTTCTCGTTAAATATAGTATTTACATTCTCCTTGCTTGGTGGGGAGGGTTATCCCTGACTCGGTTTTGTATGAAGCAAACCGGACAGTTGCAGTTATCCCTTATCCATTCCACGAGGCCTTACGAGCCCCTTTTCGATACTCGGCCCCCTACTCCCCAGGAAAAGATAGAAACTGACGAAGCGCTTGACCAAACCTACACCTATTATGGCTGCGGCGGTCAAGCTTACGTATTTTTCAGCGCAGACGGCAAGTACGTCATAAAATTTTTCAAGCAGCACCACTTTAACCCTCCTACTCATCTTAATTACATCCCGGGCATCTCTAAGTACCGCGATCGGAAGTTCGCCAAGCGGAAAAAGCGCCTCGAACAGGATTATCTCAGCTACAAAACCGGCTTTGAAGAACTCCCCCTTGAAACAGAAATTGTCTACGTGCACCTCAACCACACCTCCCATATCAAAAAACAGCTCACCCTCGTCGATAAGCTAAATATCGTCCATAAAATCGATCTCGATACGACAGACTTTCTCATCCAAAGACGGGCCGACAACGTCCTATTCACCATTAAGGAAAAAATGCGCGCTGGCGACAAGGAAGGGGCCAAAGAGACGATCAACCAACTTATTACACTCGTCTTGACAAGATGCAAAAATGGATTTGGCGACGGAGACCCGAACCTCATCACAAACTGCGGTATCTACAAAGACCACGCCATCAAAATCGATATTGGCAGGTTCTCCCGCTCTCCTCGAATGAAAGAACCTCTCTTTTATAAACCAGAGCTCTATACGATAACCAGGCCCTTGCGCAAATGGCTTGTCCAAAACTCTCCCGAGCTAGCGGAGCATCTCGACGCCGCTGTCATGGAAGTGATCACCGATGCGCGTTCTTAAAATAATCCTATTTATTTGGGTATTTTTCCGCGCAGAATCGTTTTGCCATAAGCAAACAGGCGGCTTCACCATCTATCGCGTGCAGCCTTCCCAAATCAACCCCTCTTTCGACGTTGCCGGCCCCACATGGAACATTCCTCAGCAACGCTTTATCTATCAGGATTGCGGCAAGCAATGTTTTGTGTTCTTCTCCGAAGATGGCAAATACGTCCTGAAACTATTTAAACGAGCCCATCTTCTTCCCAGCGCCTTAGCAAAGCTCCCCCTCATCAACCACCTCAAACCCTTTCATCCTCAGAAAATGAAGCGCGAGCTAGACAAACAGCGGCGGGATTTCATGGGATACAAAGTCGCCTTTGAGCAATTTCGTGATGATACCGGACTTTTAGCCCTTCATCTTAATCCCGTGCCCGCCAACCTTCCGACGATCACGATCGTCGACAAAATAGGCATCGAGCATGCCCTCGATCTCAATATCACCAGCTTTGCCCTACAGCACAGAGCCCTCTCCTTCTCCGAATGGCTCGCGCAAAGCGACGACCCCACTATCCGCTCCGGAATTCAAGCAATGTTCAAACTCTTCCAAAAAAGGATCGCCAGCGGCATCCGTGACGACGACCCTTCCCACTACAAAAATTTCGGGTTTTATGAAGGCCGGCCCATTCAAATCGACCCCGGTCAATACGAACAAGTAGCTGCTCTCCATCCCGAACAAGAACTCGCCGCGATACGAAAACGCTTTATTAAATGGCTCAAAAAAAACCAACCTGAACTCATTCCTTATGTTGAAGCTTCTGTTGATTCTCGCTAGTTTATGTGCCCTCTGCTTCGGTGTCTACACGTACACAGAAGGATTCTCTATTGCAGGCATCGCATCAGGGCACGATTACGTGTTGGCTGATTTCGGCTCTAAGACACAGGCGATAGAGATTCTCGATCAACCCTTTCACTATATGGCTAGCGGAGGGCAATCCTACGTCTTCCTTTCCGACGATGGCCGCTATGTTCTCAAATTTTTCAAGGGACCGATAACGTTCCTCCCCAAAGTACGCGCTCGCAAAATACAAAAAATCTCCCGCACGCTTCTTGGTTATGAGCTTCTTCAAAAAAAACTCCCCACTCATAGTGCTACGATTTATGCGCACCTCAGCAAAAGCCCTCTTCGCAGCGTCACCCTCATCGATAAATGCGGGATCCGCCATACCGTCGACTTAAGCTCTATCGAATGTATCCTCCAACACCATGTGGAGCCTCTAAGCTCCGACGCTCTTCCTAAGGTCCACACCCTGGCCGACCTCATGGCCCAAGAAAAAATGACAGATACCGATCCGCGGCAACATAAGAATTGGGGCATTCTCAATGGTGAAGTCGTCATCTTTGATGCAGGCCGAATCGCCCCCGATCCGCAAGGCCGATTTCACCTCTCCAACAAATATATTTCCTGGGAAAAATCGTTACAATCTACTGACGACGGTGTCTGAAGGATTCGTACAGATCACCGAATACCCGTGCGCTTGGAGATGGGTCGTACACTCTAAATACCTCTCAAGCGTCATATGCATATGTTCAAACATAATGATTTTGGGTTGGATTTTGGCGAAATCGATCGAAAACAAAATCACGTCATCATGCCCCTCAGCATCGATCTGAATGACATCAACCCGCTCCAGTTTGTATTTATCCACAATATCTTGAAGAGTGACACACTCGACCTCAATCGACTTCACCTCGGTTTTCGTGATCATCGGTTTGCATTTGAGAACATGATGGATGTCCAATGAGCCTAGCTGATCGCCCCAGGGGCCTCCCGCTTCAGTCTTAATACCGAGATTTTGCTTAAAAAACTCGGCATTCCAATCGTTTATGAAAAACTCAGAGGTTTTTCTCTCATTGGAAATCGCCACATTCTCAAAAAATAAATGAGGACACCCTGCATAATTTTTTTTCAATTTCTCAAAAATATGCGGCACAGGCTCAATCAAAATACCCCGCCATTTATCTTTTAAAATAAAGTGACTCAAAGGGTCGGTCGCCATGACTCCTTCGTTGGATCCCACCTGAATAAAAATTACTTCTTTTCCAATCAAAACCTACACTAAATTGCTTTCCAAAAAGATGCAAGGATCTTACTATTTTGGTATAATTCCATTTTGTGAAAAAAGCTGTTTTAAGCCTGCTCATTTTTATTGCTGTGGCCTATCTTTGCCGATCGCAAACGGCGGGGTTCACCCCTACCAAAATCGACGCAGCCACTTTCCTTGCTACACCAGACTCTAGGTGGCAAACCTCGGAACAAAATATCGCCCCCCTTCTGAACCAACCCTTTCGCTTTCTCGGAGCCGGCGCCCAGACCTATGCCTTTCAAAGCGAGGATGGCAAAATTGTTCTTAAATTCATCAAGCAAAGCCACCGAAGACCCCTCCCTTGGCTCGCCCAGATGTGGGTACCCTCTTTTCTCGAGCCCTGGCGCGCCCACATCATTGAAAAACGCCGCCGCCATCTTCACAATTTGATGAAAAGCTGCTATGTCGCGCGTACCCTCCTTCCTGAAGAGACAGGCGTGTTCTATGCCCATTTTCAAAAAACTCATGAGCTCGAAGGAAAAGAGGTCACCCTCATCGATAACATTGGCATCGCCCATAGGATCCCCATCAATGAGACCCTGTTCGTCCTGCAAGATAAAGTCGACTTACTCCTCCATGATCTAACCCCCAATCGCATCGAAGCCATGATCGATCTCACGCATCGTCAATGTCAAAAAGGGATTGCCAACTCTGATATGGTTTTTAACCGCAATTTTGGATTTAAGGGAGATAAAGCCATCAGCCTCGACATCGGTTCTTTCCATTTAAACCCCCGACTGAAAGAACCAGGTAAGTTCAAAGAAGAATTTCTTCTCGAACTTCTCCCCTTACGTGATATACTATCGAAAGACCATCCTAACTTTTTGGAAACGTTTGATGATAAAGTTACGACTATTCTCCGTTCTTAAACTGTCCGTTTTTTTAACGACTGCTTGGCTCATCTACCAAGGGACAAAAAACGTCACCCAAGGCTTTACTGTCACTGCGATCGACCAAAATATTCCTTTGTCGGATACCCCTTCCTCCATTTCCCCAGAAGTATCCAACCGTCTTGCCCAACCTTTTTACTATTTTGGCGCCGGGGGACAATCATATGTTTTTTTAGGAAAAGACAAAAAAACCATCCTCAAATTTTTCAAAAAAAACCATGGCCTATCAGATCAAAGCGTCATGGGTGTCCAGGCCCTCTTCCCTTCTTCACTTGTCCCCTATCGTAAAAAATTCTTACCCACCCGTGACGAGCGGTTCAATTCAATTTTTACCGGATGTAAAATTGCTTACGACCACCTAAGAGAAGAAACAAAGCTTTTATATCTCCACTTAGACCCCGAAGCACTTCCTATTCCTTCTGTTACCATCGTCGATCCTATGGGCATTGCCCATAGTATTCCTCTAGAGGCTACCTCTTTTCTCCTGCAAGAACGTGCCGAACCCTTCTTTCCCCGCCTCAAACAACAGATCCGCTCCGGTAAAATCGATGACGCCAAAGCCTCGATCCACAGCCTCCTCTCCTACCTTGTAGGACAGTGCCGCAAAGGCATCCGCGACTGTGATAATGGTCTAAGACGCAACTATGGTTTTTTTGGGAATGATGTAGCTCTTATCGACACGGGCTCGCTCATGCTTGACCCTTCCATGGCCGACCCCCTTGAACTCAAAAAAGAAGTTACCCTCAAAAGTCACCGTATTGAGCGTTGGCTACGCCGCAACTATCCTTCACTCCTCCCCTATTACGAACAAGAATTGGAAATCATGACACAAATTTGATATACTGCCTCACCGGAGGCAACGTATGTCAAAAAAAATGATTCCCCGTTCATTTTGGTCATTTCCTATGTCCAGATTTCCTTTTTTTGAAGAAGATGGCGAAGAAGGCTGGCTCCCGGACATTTCGCAAACATCCGGCCTCAGCGTCTCCGAAGACGATGAAAACGTTTACATCGAAGCCGCCGTTCCTGGCCTCAAACCCGAAGAGATCGAAGTCTCCTACGATCAAGGCCTCCTTTGGATTAAAGGGGAAAAGAAAGAACAGACAGAAGATAAAACAAAAAAATTCTACCGCAAAGCGATGACAACTTTTTCTTACCGTATCGCAGTTCCCGGCAATGTCGATGAGAGCAAACCCCTCGAAGCCTCATGCAAACACGGAGTTCTTCGCGTCATTTTTCCCAAAGCTAAACAAACTTCCACAAAAAAAATCCCCATCAAGGCATCGTGAACGAACTAATTTTTCTCTTTCATATCTTAGCCGTCGCAGCTGCCATTCGATTTTCTCTCTACTTAGGGAAAGAAGCACTCGTCACGTTAGTGGCCTTGATGGCCATCCTCGCTAATTTTTTCGTTCTCAAACAAATCAATCTTCTCGGCTTCACCGTCACCTGCAGCGATGTCTTTGCCATCGGCGACATCCTCTGCCTCAACCTGCTTCAAGTCCGTTTTGGTAAAAAAAGTTCTAGCTCCGCCATCATCATTTCCCTAGGAGCCTTCCTCTTCTTCGCCCTCTTTTCTCAAATCCACCTTCTCTACACTCCGAGCTCCGTGGACACGATGCATCCGCACTATTTTGCCCTCCTCTCTCCTTCTCCTCGCCTACTCTTAGCCTCGCTCGTTACCTTCACCATCGTCCAGCTCTTCGATGTCCAATTTTTCGCTTATCTGCGCCGACGTTTCCAAGCAAATTGGCAATGGCTTAGCCTCCTGTCCATCCTCGTCTCTCAAGCGCTCGACACCGTCCTTTTCTCTTTCCTCGGCCTCTATGGCCTCGTCGCCTCGATGGCCTCGATCATCCTCATGAGCTACGCCCTCAAAGCAGCCACACTATTGCTCCTTTCTTCGTTCCAATGGAGAACCGCCCGTGCTGTTTGAAATCCTTCACCGCTCTAAAAAATCAGCCGCCAGAGTCGGCAAGCTCCACACGCCTCACGGTGTGATCGATACTCCCAACTTCGTCGCTGTCGGCACCAATGGCACCCTCAAAGCCCTCGATAATGTCACCGTCGAAGAGATCGGCCTCCAACTCATGTTCTGCAACACCTACCACCTCATGCTCCAGCCTGGCACAGACGTGATCGCTGCAGCTGGCGGCCTCCACTCGTTCATTCAGCGCCGCTTGCCCATCATCACCGACTCGGGGGGATTTCAAGTCTTTAGCCTCGCCTACGGATCGGTCGCCAGCGAGCTCAAAAGCCAGGGAACCAAAAAGCACAACACCTCCGTCCTCAAAATCACCGAAGAAGGCGTCCTGTTCCGCTCCTACCGCGATGGCGCAAAAGTTCTGCTCACTCCTGAAACCTCCATCGCCGCTCAAAAAGACCTCGGCGCCGATATCATCATCCCCTTCGACGAACTTCCTCCCTATCACATCGGCCCCTACGCTCTGCGAACCTCTCTCGAACGCACTCACCGCTGGGAAGAGCGCTCCCTCAATGCCCATCTCCAAAATCCCCGTGGACAGTCGATCTACGCCGTCATCCACGGCGGCATCGACCATGACATGCGCCGCCAAAGCTGCCAGTTTCTCTCCTCTCTTCCCTTTGATGGATTTGCGATTGGAGGAAGCGTCGGCAAAAATAAAGAAGAGATGCAAGCGATGCTCGCCGCGACAATGCCTGCCCTTCCCCCTGAAGCCCCCACACACCTGCTCGGCATCGGAGATCTCCCCTCCATCGATGCCTGCATTCCGCTGGGCCTCGATACGTTTGACAGTTCCTACCCCACAAGGGCTGCACGCCACGGCATGGCGCTCACTAAAAATGGACCCCTCATCATCACCAAAGGAGAAAATGCGAAACGTTTTGCTCCGATCGAATCGGATTGCACCTGCCCCACCTGTCAGAAATATTCCGTCGCCTATCTGAATCACTTATTCAAAGCGCGCGAAATCGCCGCGCTTACGCTCACAACCATTCATAATCTGCATTTCATGGTCCGTCTCATGGAAGAGTATCGCGCAAAAATTCTGCGCGATGAAATTTAATTTTGTTTATTTTTTTCCTTGTAGCTTTATAATCTCTCCGATCCTACACAAACCAACTCAAAAAGGACAAATATGACAAGGATAACGACTGTAACTGGAACGAACTCTCAGCAATCTCAAACCGAAATAATACCAATCCTATCCCAAGCACCGAGCAGGATTGACATCATTTACATAACTCTTTTTCAAATGCCTTCACACTATCCTTTAGCAAACCTTCCCGACCCCTATGAAAGCGAATATTCTATTCAGATAGACCCCAACCAGACCGTTACTATCTCCTATGCTTTACATCCACAAGCATTTTTGCCGAATGTCATTGTAGGAATCATGGCTTCGGATAACAATTCTAATTTGGTAGCACAATGGGGAGGACCCGCTTCATCCCTCGTAGGCCGGACAGTTCCCCTTATCCTTCAATAATAAACGACTTTTCCCCAGAATTCACTGAGCTCTGGGGAAAGAAATTTCCACGACCCAACCGCCTAGAAAGCTGAGCCAAAATCCCTCGCCAAAGTTCCACAATAATTCAAGGCTGGGAAGGACTCGCTCCATGGCAAATAGAATGGCAAGCCCCCCTATCACGCTGCAGACCTGACAGGCGCGCAGGCGCAGGTTTTTAATTTTACGTACTTTCATTTTGTCATAACAAATGAGACCCGCGGCTACACCTAGGGTCGCAAAAAATATATAAACAATCCAAGCGTGCGGCAGAGGAAAAAGCTCACCTAAGAGCCAAAGAAAAAAAGGAAAGAGTACGGCAAGTATTTTCCAGTATTTTTCCATGAGAGGAAACCCCTTGCTATAGATCAGCAGTAGGAGTAACCCGACAGCAACCCCACCCAATATATCGATGGGATAATGCAAGCCGAGATAAACTCGAGAAAAGCAAAGTAAAAAAGCAAAAACGAGCGCCAGTCCGCGATAAAGAGTCTGCTTGCATTCGATAAACACAAGACCAGCAAGAATGGTAGCCGTCTGAGCAGCCCCGCTGGGAAATCCCGGAGAGCGGCTGCAAATAATCCCGACTAACGGATCGACCTGGCAAGGCCTAGGAAGATCAAAAATCCCTTTCAGAATTTTATTCACGGCAAGACTGATGATCAGAATGTAAAAAAGACGAATGCCGATACGCCGGTCCCATAGGTACCAGATGAGAGAGATCACGATAATCGAAAAATAGACGGTGTCGACAAGATCCCAGACCTTAAAAAAGCCATCTAGCCAGGGTGAGCGCAGGGCTTCCTGAACATGTCTCACCCACTCTAATTGCCCCTCAAACATTATACCGAGACGAGGCTTTCTTCTTTCTTAGCGCTCTCGAGTTGCTCACGATAGCACGCATAGCAAACGGGGAGATATTTTTCCTCGGCGCCGATTTGGACTGTCGGGCCATCGAGGGTGGGCTTTCCATCGACGTGCTTGAGGTTCATGATCGATTTGCGGTTGCAGAAAAAACACGTCGCTTTGATCTCTTCGATCGAATCAGCCAGCTCCATCAGGCGCATGGAACCAGGAAACAACTTAGAACGAAAGTCCGTACGGAGGCCGTAACAAATCACAGGAATGCTCTTGAGAAGAGCGATGTCGCGGAGTTGCTGGACGTTTTCCGGTGTGAGGAATTGTGCCTCGTCGACGAGCATGCAGCTCACGCCTTCGAGATCGAGTTCGAACAGATTGGTGGTAGGAGAGACGAGAACATCGGCTTCCATCTGCAGACCTGCACGGGATTTGATATTTTGTTTCCCAAAGCGCGTATCAAGATCGGGCTTCAAGAGAATCACCCGTTTTCCTTGTTGACGATAGCTATGCGCTACCGCTAGTAAATTGAGCGTCTTAGCGCTTCCCATCGTTCCGTGTCTAAAATAAAGCTTGGCCATAATTTTCTCCTCCGAGTAAGGTTATATCTTAAGTTAGATGATTCCCTCATTTTTGAGGAGCTACTTGTTGTGAGCTCGAATATAAAAATCAGAACGTTTACTGGGACGGCGGCTAAGACCTACATCCCTAGCATTGCAAAACTTCGAACAGAAGTATTTCGTGAATACCCCTTTCTCTGTATCCAAAGCCTCGAATATGAAAAACGTTATCTGAAAAAATTCACGCAGTGTAAAGAAGCCATCATCATACTCGTCTTTGACGGCCCGAAAATTGTCGGCGCTTCAACGGGACTTCCCCTCGAAGAAGAAGGCCTCGAAGTCCAAAAGCCCTTTTTAGCGCAGGGCTTTAACCCAGCTAGTTATTATTGTTTTGGCGAATCAGTCCTTCTCAAAGAATATCGCGGACGCGGACTGGGACATCATTTTTATGAGCTGCGAGAAAATCACGCAAAAAGTCTCAAGAGATTCCAGCATATCTGCTTTTACACGCTCGTGCGCCCGATGAACCACCCTCAACGTCCCCCCGATTATATGCCGCTCGAAAGCTTTTGGCGAAAACGGGGCTATATCGTCCATCCCGAACTCAATTATGAAATTTCGTGGCAAGATGTGCACGAAAAGAAGCCGACCCCCAAACCGCTCAATTTCTGGATCAAAGACATCGCATAGAGGTCTTATTTTTTGAAGAACGTGTCCCAGTCTATTTGAGAAAGCTTATACTCAGCATCTACCACCGAAAGCCTCTCAGCAGGATTTATTCTGAGGAATCCCCAGATCAGATGCATGGGAGAATTTTCGTCCTTAGGCTTCTCTATCGGGTCTTTTTGGAGATTTGCGAGCGCTTGTAAAGTTCGTAGTGGCTCCAGAAAGAACCAATGAGCTGATTGGAAATATGTCTCCTCATCTAAAAGCCAAAAGAGCGTCATACCTAGGGCCCAGATGTCTCTGGCTAAAGTATTGACTAAGACATATTCCTCATCGCTAATTTTTTCTCTGCGGAGCTTTAATAGTAATACTGCATATTCCGGCGAACAGTAGCGACCTGTCCCACCATAAGTCTGAGGCCCTAGCGGCATGACTAGGTGGCGTATCGTTGCTAAATCACCAAGGATCGCCTTTAGATGAGACCCGATTTGTTTTAAGAAAATATTTTCGGGCTTGAGGTCTCCATGCAGAAGATTCCACCTGTGCAAGGCAGCAACAGCTCGGATCACATCTTTAAACACCTTTTGCTTCTGTCGAGGATTAAGCCGTTTCTGCTCGAGCCATGGTTGTAAATCGCCTCCATTGCAATATTCCACCGTCAGGCGCTGCTTGGGAAGTTCAAATTCAGATCCGTTTCTTAATTTTCCTAGATAATAGGATAAGCTGTTGAATTGTAAAATATGCGGCAAACCTTGCAGTTGTTGAAGAACTGCCACCTCTAAATTCCACGAAAGCGAGATTTGAGCTTGGCCAATCGATGCAAAAATGTTACCGGTACGCAGATCCACAGCTAATGTCACAGTTTTGAGTGGTGTAATACCCAAAACCCTATCCCCTAGTTTTTTGCGGTTGAAATGAACAAGAATCTGTCTTTGCGGGGTAATTTCTATGGTCCTCGCTAGATTCGTTATCGACCTCTTGAATAAACGGCTTAAATACTGGTGGGGCCATTTTGTTTCATTTTCACAAACAAAAAGACACAGTTTTTGGATTTCCGGAATAGAGATGCCATTACATTCGTTCTCGGAAACAAACCTACAAAGATTGTTGTAGTAAAAAACATTATTAATCATATTTTGCATACGTTATATAAGCAATGTCATTAAAAATAAATTAAATAATTATCTTACAATGCGAACATTTAGAACTAAACCTAAGTTGCTAGTTGAATCTCGAGAGAGGTTGGCCTAGGGAAGGCGAGATCTAAGAAGGCCGATGTAGCCAACCCCTTTATGGGGTTGTCGAAGGAGGCCGCCGCCAGAGGTCGCTTTCCCTATGGCCGAGATCTCCGAGAGGCAACTGGCAACTTAGGTTAGAACTAAATTCTGAATTTTAATCAAGCTGATCCATTTTTGATAACGACATCCACTTTTCGTAGAGATAGAACAGATGCGTCTTAGTCACATCCATGTTTGGATTAAAGCGCTGGATGAAACCGATCTCCGCCTTCATTTCTTTATGATAGTCGATATCCCGGGGCAAATGAGTGGCGACTAAATTTAATAAATCAATTTCAGCTGGAGTTTCGACGAGAGGAACATCCAACGATGGCTCAACTTCGAGAGCCGATTCCTTCAAAAATTGCTGAGCATGACCGATATAGGTAGCGAGAATCGACCAAAAGACATACTCCAAACGTTGCTCATGAGGTAGTCGATATCCCTTCAGGGTCAGAATTTCTTGGCGATACTCTCCAAAATCCATATCGATCAGCAATTCTTTATATTGCTCCGCAAGCTGCGTATCGATTCCCTTGTTTTTTTTCGTGACGATGTAATCTTTCACTTGCTCCACAACGGCCATATAACGATGGGCATGATCAAAAGGAACTTGACTAACCATAAACAAATGGTAAAGCAGATCGTGGAGGGTAAATAAATAGCCTGGAGCATTTTGATTATCTGCTGTTGTTGGAAGGGTCGTACCAGGAAAGTGGAGTGCGACATCCCTTGAACCCGTTCTATTGTTTTTTTCGATATCTTCACTGGAGGAAAGACCAAGAACCAAATTAATCTTAGCAGCCTGGGCGCCAAACTTCGTTTTAGTAAAGCTCCTAACAAGGCCAATGCTGGGAATCATACAACCGCCTTCAAATGTATGAAAAATGTTGATTCCGCTCCCCTTAATTACATCGGCGATATTGCCTTGAGCATAATCCTTTTGACGAATAAAAATGAAACGTTCGCTAGTGGGAAGTTTTTTTAGTTCAAGGATTGTTTGTCTCAAATTTTCCGAATCTAAATAAGAATGTGTTTGAGGAATGGCCGGGAGATTAGGAATAGGTGAAAGTCCAGTCGCCCACATCGTGCTTTGAATGATCTTTTCAGCGCGTTCGTTGACAGTGCCATTCTCATTAAAAAGAGGGATAGCTTCTATCTGATCTTTGCCAAAATCCCGGCAGTTGACCCAATAGAGCATCACGGTGCCAAATTGTTCAGAAGTAATCAGCCCTCGTTTATAAGCTTCTAGCGCAACATATGGATAATTTTCTGATCGAAAAGCAGCCGCATTCCAGTCGCCTTGATTCAGCGCAAAAAGGAGCGCTTTTATCTCGAAATCGGTAACTTGCCCCAACTTGGAATTTAATACCTCAAGCTCTTGTTTCGGGAGGCGTCGTGTCATCTCATGAAATCGCAGCTTGTCGCTTAAGGGTGCCGCTTTAACGGCCTCTGCAAAAATAGACTGCTTAGATCGATCAAAAATAGAAGATAATCCTGTCATCGAAAAAGATGGATATCTGTAAGTTGATAAAACAATAATTGGGGCATTTAATATATTAAACATGCAAACATGTTATCAAATAATGAACAAATAATCAATTATATTGATTAATCAATAAGTTGCTTATTGTCAGTTAGTTATTTTGCGGACTGAATATCAAAGGAATTAAGAAAAGCTTCGTGGTTTTCATTTTTGGGAATACCATGCGGATGGATAACCACCACTTTATATAGACGGCTTCCGACAAGAATCAATCGCCCTTCGATCTCTTTTTCCCCTTCTTTCATGCTAAACTCGACAGCTGGGTAGCTCTTAAGCTTAACCATTTTTTTATCGACAAGTTGAGCGGACGGCATATGGTTGAGAACGACTTTCATCGCACCTTTAAGTAAAGTGCTCGGGCTAAAAATTCTCCAACGCTTAGGAAGCTCTAGATAGCTCACTGAAAAAGTATGGTCAGATTGTTTGGCCTTCACTTCGTTCAAATTCAACGTTTGATCGGAATTGGGCACAGGAACCGTCTCAGAAGCAACTTCGGGCTCTTTGGGGAACTGGACGGTAAATTTTCCATCATCGGAGGCATATTCCATCCATCCGGCTGTCGTCACGCCCTCTTCATAGCGGATCGCGACATCCGAAAGATTTTTTCCCATAAAAAGAGAAGAGCCGGAGACCAGCGCGAGGGCAAGGGCGACGATATAGCGCCATTTGCCGATAGGCTGTGTAAGAGAAGTTCCTGGGCGTTTCGGCAGAAAACAGGCTCGATGCAGGCTTTCTTGAAAAGAAAGGTTAGGAATAGAAATTCTAAAAAGACGTTTGCCTGGCGTTGCCCCCCAGCGGGAGATGAGATACGCTTCGATGGGCACCCAAAGTAGAGGAGAGGCAAGAGCAAAAAGGAAATAAAAAGATTCATCAAACTCGAAAGGCAAGACGACAGAAAGAAGAACGCCAATTAAATAAAAAATTCCGTAATCTGTAATTCGCGCAAAACATCTTCGCCAAAAGTTTAACATGGCATTCATTATAAGATGATTTCCTCTTTATATCAATGATGGAAATCGTTTTCGATATAGTTAGTTTTTGAACACAAAGTCTTGCATCTGAATCACGCTTGAGGTATATTGCTGAAGTTCTATGAAAAGATCTCTCTGCACAGTAACTCCCGCGGGCTGTATGGCCGGGGAACAACACACTTTCGCCTTCTCCTACACGCCGGCCACAAACCTTCCTAAGGGTGCCAAGTTAAAATTTGACTTGATGAATCAGAGCCGTCCGATCGATTGGGAAACGCCGCAAACGGATCTCAAAGAAAAAAACAACCTTATCTGGGCTGAAATTCCTGGCGGCAAGCAACTCGCCGCAAAAGCCATCGAAAAGCCCGACCAACTGACACCTCTCTACGAATTTGTTCTCCCCTCTGAAGTGAAAGCAGGCGATACGATCACCATATTCCTAGGCACTCCCTCGAAAGCCAAAGACCAGAAAGCTAAGGAAATGGGAAGCCGCGCGCAGACCTTTGTACAGCGCCGCCGACCTTTCCATCTCTACATCGATCCACGCGGCAAGGGAGATTTCCGCGAGCAAGAGGCCTTCCATATCGATATCCGCGGCAACGCCTTAAGCAACATTCGGATTTTGGCACCTTCGCTTGTCGTGCGCAACAAACGATTTGATGTGATGGTCCGTTTTGAAGACAAGTTTGGTAACCTTTCCAACTTAGCTCCCGAGGGAACGCTCATTGAACTCTCCTATGAAAATTTAAGGGAAAATCTTAATTGGAAGCTCTTTGTCCCCGAGACCGGCTTTTTAAGCTTGCCCAATCTATACTTCAATGAACCAGGCATCTACAAAATCCAATTGAAGAATCTCAAGTCGGGAGAAAAATACTACTCCGCTCCCATCAAATGCCTCTTCGAATCCCCTGTTAGCCTGTATTGGGGCCTGCTCCATGGAGAGTCTCTCAAATACGATGCGACCGATAACATCGAAGGGTGCCTCCGCTACTTCCGCGATGAACAAGGGCTTCACTTTTTTGCAACATCCCCCTTTGAGAGCACCGAAGAGACTTCCAACGATACGTGGAAAACCATCACCCATCATGTTGCCGAGTTTAATGAGCAGCAACGCTTTGTCACTTTCCTGGGATTTCAATACCAAGGCGAAGAAGAGGATGAAGGGCTGCGCCATGTCCTTTATTCCAAAGATCAGAAGGGTATTCAGCGTAAAAAAGATGCAAAAACCAGCTCCCTCAAAAAACTCTCCAAAGCCGTTAACCCCAAAGAAACACTTTCCATCCCCTCCTTCTCGATGGCTAAAGGGCTGATGACCGACTTCACCAACTTTGATCCGACCATTGAGCGCGTTGTCGAAATATATAACGCCTGGGGATCATCGGAGTGCACAGTCAAAGAAGGCAATCTCTTCCCTATTAAAACAACGGGCAAAGAGGGATATCCTGAAGCACCCGAAGGTTCCATCCTCAAGGCCCTCAAAAACAACTGCCGCTTTGGCTTTGTTGCAGGGGGACTCGATGACCGCGGTGTTTACAGCGATCTCTACGCTGGCGATCAAGTGCAATACTCTCCCGGCCTCACCGCCGTCTTAGCTGTCGAGCAAACACGCGACGCCATTTTCCAAGCACTTTCTAATCGCGCTTGCTATGCCACAACAGGCCCCCGTATCGTTATCGGCCTTACGATTGCCGGAAGCGGCATCGGAACAGAGCTCGATACAAAAGTAAAACCCGGTCTCATGCTCAATCGCCATATCGTCGGCAATATCGCCGGGACAGCCACGATCAAGGAAGTCACTCTCATGCGCAATGGAGTGCCGATCAAGACGTTCCATTCCAAAAATTACATGCTCGACTTTGAATTCGATGATTCAGAACACCTCAGCAAGATAGCGCTTTCTTCTCCTGATGAGCGCCCCCCGTTCGTCTTTTACTACCTGCGCGTCTTGCAAGAAGATGGTCATATGGCATGGAGCTCCCCTATTTGGATCGATAGCCCTGATCTCATCGATACGACTCCCAAGAAAGCAAAAAAGAAATGAGGATCATCCTCGGCTCTCAGTCCCCGCGCCGCCTGGAAATCTTAGATTTTTTTGCCCTACCTTTCATCCAAGTCGCCTCGAATTTTGATGAAGAAGCCGACCCCTACGGCGGCCACCCCCAACAGCACGCCCTCCAGCGTTCGCAAAAAAAAGCCG
>VFSW01006865.1_pt1 | contig 16644 bp, 16 predicted proteins | sample 5358111 | NCBI WGS metagenome assembly VFSW01 (sample SAMN11554181, study PRJNA540505) | mine drainage metagenome | isolation source: sediment from site ElyBrook_90M | place: USA: Ely Copper Mine, Vershire, VT | collected 2017
GTGCCGGAGCCGAGGAAGGGGTCGAGGACTAGGTCGCCTTCGTTGGAGGAGGCGAGGAGGATGCGCTCGATGAGGGCGAGGGGCTTTTGCGCGGGATGCTTGCCGAAGCGCTTTTCGTCGGCGGCGGGAGGCAGGATTTCCCAGACGGATTTCATCTGGCGGCCGGCGTTCATCTGCTTCATCAATTTGTAATTGGAATTTGTGGCGGGACTTTTTGTCGTTGAGCAGCTTGAAACCGAGCTGCTGCATGGCGAAGCCGACGGAATGAATGACGTGGCTGGTGCCGCTGACCCAAATGGAGCCGTCGGGTTTGAGGACGCGTTGGCAGGCGGCGAGCCAGGCGCGATTGAATTCATGATTTTCAGCGGCACCGCGGGAGCGGTCCCACGCGCCTTTGTTGACGCTGACCATTTTGCCGGCGTGGCAGGTGATGCCGCCGTTGGAGAGGAAGTAGGGCGGGTCGGCGAAGATTAGGTCGACGCAGGATTCGGGAAGCGCGGAGAGGATTTCGAGGCAGTCGCCTTGGTAGATTTTGATGTGATGGCGCGGGTCGTGAAAGACGGGAGCGGGCAGGCCAGCAGGCGCGACTCGGGGAGTCGCGACGGGGGACCCAAGGGTCGCCCCTGCGGCGGACGGCGATGCGTCGCGCGCGGAATCAGATGCGGGCGGCGATGGATTTGCGGCGCGGGTCATTTGGGTGACGGATCCGGATCGTTGATCAAATCGGGGCGTTGATCAAGTGGTATCGGAGCCCACGCGGCATTGGCGAAAACTTTTCGTTAAGGTATCCTCTTGGCCCATGCTGGATTTGAGTTATTTTCGCGAACACCTGGACGACGTCGAGCGCATGTTGCGCAACCGCAACGCTCGCCTCGACCTCGACGCCTTCCGCAAACTTGACGCCGAACGCCGCCAGCGCATCACCTCCGTCGAGCGCCTGAAGGCCGAACGCAACAAGGGCAGCGAGGAAGTCGGGCGGCTGAAAAAATCCGGCCAGGACGCCGCCGCGCTCATGTCGCGCATGAAGCAAATCGCCGACGAAATCAAACAAGAAGACGAACAAATCGCCGGGCTCGATGAAAAGCTGCGCGACTTCATGCTTTCCGTCCCGAATATTCCGCACAGTTCTGTTCCCGTCGGCACGGGCGCGGAAGGCAACGTGGAAGTCCGCCGCTGGGGCGCGCCGCCGAAATTCGATTTCGCGCCCAAGCCGCATTGGGAACTGGGCGAAGCAGCGGGAATTCTGGATTTGGAGCGCGCGGTGAAAATCGCCGGCACTCGTTTCGCTCTGTATCGCGGAGCCGGCGCGCGCCTCGAACGCGCCCTCGCGAATTTTTTTCTCGACGTGCACACGCGCGAGCAGGGTTACACCGAAGTCCTGCCGCCCTTCATCGTCAACACCGCTTCACTCATCGCTGATGGCAAGCTCCCGAAATTCGCCGGCGACATGTTTCATCTCGAAAACACCGATCTGTGGCTCACCACCACCGCGGAAACGGAATTGACGAATCTCCATCGCGACGAAACGCTCGACGACGCTTTGCTTCCAATAAAAGTTTGCGCGTGGACTGCCTGCTTTCGCTCCGAAGCGGGCGCGGCGGGAAAAGACACGCGTGGCATCAAGCGCCAGCATCAATTTCAAAAAGTCGAGATGTTCAAGTTCACGCGGCCCGAGGAAAGTTACGATGAACTCGAAAAAATGGTGCGCGACGCGGAAGAATTATTGCAGCAGCTCGGCTTGCACTATCGCGTGATGCAGCTTTGCACCGGCGACATGGGATTCGCTTCGTCGAAAACGTACGACATCGAAGTCTGGGTGCCTTCGTCAAAAGAATTCATGGAGATTTCGAGCTGCTCGAATTGCGAAGCCTTTCAGGCCCGCCGCGCCGGCATTCGCTACAAGCCAAAAGGCGGCCCGAAAAATCAAAAGTCCGAATTCGTCCACACGCTCAACGGCTCAGGCCTGCCGACAGGCCGCACCTGGATCGCCATCATCGAAAATTTTCAACAAGCCGACGGCTCCATTGTAATTCCCGAAGTTTTGCGCCGCTACATGGGCGAGGACCGCATTCCCGCGCACAGTTGAATTTGCAAAAGTCTCGCAAAATAAAAAGGGCGCGGCGTCTCTTAATTACGAAGAGAATGCGCCGCGCTCTTGAAAAGAAGAAACCGCGAAATCTACATCCCCGAGGCTTTGATGCTGTCCACCTTGATCGAGCCGTCTTTGCTGACGTCGCCAGTGACCGTCACTTCCTGGCCCAGGTTGGCGTCCGTCACCGCGTCCTGGTTCGAAATCGGATAGACTTTCTGCGTCTTGGTATTCACGAACACGTACGTGGCGCCCTTTTCCTTGATGCACTTAATGGTGCAGTCCTTCGCACCGGCATTTGCGCCCTTGACTCCGCACGCGCTATCACTGATCCAGCCCATCCACGTATGCGACTTCGCATTCGCGGTCGTGGCCAGGCCGAGAGCAAACAGCATCGCGGCGGCAAGGCCGAGAACGTTCGACAGCTTCTTCATGTGAATCCTCCCTGTGAATTGTGGGGTTGTTACCGGGCTTCCGCCGGCTTTCATCCCCGCCAACGGTGCTCCCCGTGTCGCTAGAAGTACGCAGGGGCCAGTAGGTTTGGATGCCGGAGAATGGGTTTAAGGTCGTCGCTACATCAAAATTAACGCACGCACTAAAGGGTCCCCACGAGCACCTTCGGCCCCGTCGGCGCTGACTTGCCGCCCTTTGGTTCCACGGTGACGCAGAACCATTTGCAATCCATCCCTGTCGGGACTTTCGCCAGCATTTGGCCGTTGTGAGCCGCTGCGGGCATGAAGACTCCGGCGCTCACGGGATTTCCGGTCATTGGGACGGCCCACATCTGATACACCTTGCCAGGCGGCGGCTCAGGCAGGTCGGCGATGTAGCACATCATTCCCATGCGCGGATTGTATTTCACGGAACCCCACGCTTTCGGCATCGCGGGCGTGGCGTCGAGTTTCACGGTCACGGTGTCCTGCGCCGCCAGCACATTAACGAGCGCTTCCGCGTGCTGTGTTTGCGCCTGATATGTTTGCGTGGCTTGCTGAATCTGGTGCAACTGCTCATCCAGATGGCGGTCGCTGATCCACAGAAAAATCGTCGCGATGGCAAGCGCCACAGCCGCTGGCGCCCAAATCGTGTTCCACCAGGGCGCGGACGGCCGCGTTTCGCGAACCCGCGCCGGCGCAATGGTCGAAGATTTTTCCGCGTGCACTTTTTCGAGCAGGCGCTGCTTCACAACCGTCGGCGGATTTTGTTCTGGTGCAGCGAGAGAAAGCATCGCGATGCGGCCGCGCGCCTCTGCGAGTTTTCGCGCGCATTCCGGGCACGAATTGACGTGCGCCTGAATCGACGCCCGCTCTTCGCCGGGAAATACGCCGAGCGCGAAAAGCTCGAATTCTTCTGCGCGAATTGGATGGCCGTTCGTCACGCGAGCGCCTGTTTCAAAATTTCCACCGCGGAGCGAATCCGCGTTTTCACCGTGCCGAGCGGCGTTGCCAGGTGCTCGGCAATTTCGCTGTGCGTCATGCCTTCAAAGTAGGCCAGCTCGATGGCTTCGCGCTGGCCATCCGGCATGCCGCTGAGAATTGTCTTCACGCGTCCAAGCAATTGATTCTGCGCCGCCGTGGTTTCCAGATTGCATGGCAGCACGACGCTGTTCTCGGTAAGTTCTTCATCGTCGCGGCTGCTCCGGCGTCGCAAACGCGAAATGGAGCGGTTGCGCGCGGCAACCAAAAGCCATCCGGGCAGAGAACCGCGCGCGGGATCGAATTTTTCCGCCGTGCGCCACACTTGATAGAAGAGATCTTGCAAGACTTCCTCGGCTGCCCCCGAATCGCGAAGAATGCGCGTGGCCTCCGCAAACACCAAACCGCTGTATCGGTCGTAGAGAGCAGCGAGCGCCGATTCGTCCTTTTGGACGACTCGCTCGAGCAGCGACCAATCCGAATCGTTTTGCTGTTCAGCGCGTTGCGCTCGACTCACATTCCCTCAACCGCTCTTATTGGAATTACGCCGTTCGCGGTGCAACCGGATGTTCTTAACCATGGGCCGCTTTTCACAAATTCCACGGGCGAAATCACGCGCAACAGGGTAGCTTCCGGCGACGCGGGGGTCAAATTGTGTTTGGAAAATGGCACCGTAGCGGGGCCTCAAACCGCTGTTTTTGCCGCAAAGTTCCTATAACTGGCTTGTTTCGAGTATTTTACAGTATACGTGCCGAGCTAAACCCTTTGAATTCTGCAGCTTTAGCACCTGCACACAATCTTACGATTTTGCCTGCTTTCAATTGACTGCCCAGGGCGGGTTGAATAAACTTCCAGCCGGAACCTACTTACAATACGTGCCATAGAGTTCACGCCGCGACTGCAACGGCGGTGGACAGATTGCGGCAGGCCATCGTTGAAGTTTCTGGGACGGATTTTTCGCTACCTCATGTGGCTCATCGTCACCGCGGGAATCGCGTGGGTGATGAAGAAGGCCGTTGACAGGGCGTCGCGGACACCCTCTTACGGCGGGCCTGAACCTGCGCACGTTCCGCCGACAACGGCAGCGAAGGAACTTTTCCGCGATCCCGTTTGCGGCACGTATGTGGCGGAAGATATTTCTTATCTTTACGAACATCTTTACGAACAAGGCAAACAGACGTTGCATTTCTGTTCGCGCGATTGCATGGAACATTATCAACGCGATCTTCGCGATGCTGACGTTCGCGCGAACCGGCTCGCAGCCGGAGCATAACAGCAGCCGAGGAGGAACGACCGAATGGCCATAAGCGCCAAAGCGGCTCCCCAAGCGATTCCGCGGATTGCGCCGCGCGAAGATCTGAACATTTTCCGCATTTCGCAAATTCAGTTTGATATCGCGGCGGAGCATTTGAAGCTCGACGCGGGCTTGCGGCAAGTATTGCGCACGCCGAAACGCGTGATGGAAGTCTCCGTGCCGACGAAGATGGACAACGGGCAAGTGAAAGTTTTCAGCGGCTACCGTGTCCAGCACAACATCGCGCGCGGCCCGGCGAAGGGTGGCGTTCGTTATCATCCCGGCGTCACGCTCGACGAAGTAAAAGCGCTGGCCATGTGGATGACGTGGAAAACGGCGGCGGTGAATATTCCGTTTGGCGGCGCGAAAGGCGGAATCATTTGCGACCCCAAGCGCATGAGCAAATCGGAATTGGAGCGCATGACGCGGCGCTACACCTCGGAAATTCTGCCCATCATCGGGCCCGCGCGCGACATTCCCGCGCCGGATGTTTATACGGACTCGCAGACGATGGCGTGGATGATGGACACGTATTCGATGGTGGTGGGGTACTCGTCGCTGGGCTCGGTGACGGGCAAGCCGGTATCGCTGGGCGGCTCGGAAGGTCGCAACGAAGCGACCGCGCGCGGATGTTTATTCGTGACGGAAGAAGCGTGCAAAGTTAAAAAAATGAACTTCCGCGGCGCGACCGTGGCCATTCAGGGATTCGGAAACGCTGGCTCGATTGCAGCGCGCCTCTTCACGGAGAAAAAAGCGAAAGTGATCGCCATCAGCGATTCGCGCGGCGGCGTTTACAATACGCGCGGGATCGATCCGTACAAAGCCGCGCGTTACAAGGAACGCTCGGGAACCGTGGTGGGAATGCCGGGGACTTCGCGCATCTCGAATGACGATTTGCTGACCATGAAGTGCGACATTTTGATTCCTGCGGCGCTCGAAAACGTGATTACGCTGAACAACGCCGACCAAATCAAGGCGAAAATTATCGCCGAGGCGGCCAACGGTCCCACTACTCCTCATGCAGACGAAGCGCTGGCGAAACGCGGCGTCATGGTGCTGCCGGATATCCTCGCGAATTCAGGCGGCGTCACCACCAGCTACTTCGAATGGGTGCAGGATCTGCAGAACTTCTTCTGGACGGAAGCGGAAGTGAACGCCAAGCTCGAAACAGTGATGAAGCGCGCGTTCCACGAAGTGCACGAAAATGCGCGCAAGCATCACGTCCACATGCGCACCGCCGCTTACATTTTGGCGGTTGGCCGCGTCGCGGACGCAACCGTGGTGCGCGGCCTTTTCCCGTAGATTTTGCTTGCCGTCGGCAAGAGTCACTATTCCTTCACATTCTTGGGATGAAGTGCCTTCACGAAACCCATGCGGGCGAAGAGTGTGCGCGCGGATGATATAATTCTGGCATTCAGATGGAACGGACCTCGACACGAACGGCGGCGGCAACCGTGGAAGGCGCGCGGCAGATTCCGCCCGAAGTGCGCGCGCGCTACGAGAGCGTGATCGGCCTCGAAGTGCACGTGCAACTTCTGACTGCGACGAAGGCATTCTGCGCGTGCTCCACGCGATTTGGCGATCCGCCGAACACCAATACTTGCCCCGTGTGCCTCGGATTGCCGGGGGCGTTGCCGGTGCTGAACAAGCGGGCGTTGGAATTGGCGACCCGCGCGGCCCTGGCTTTGCATTGCACGGTGCAGGAGCGCTCGCGATTCGCGCGGAAGAATTATTTTTATCCCGATTTGGCGAAGGGTTACCAGATTTCGCAATTCGAGCTGCCACTGGCAACCGGCGGCTGGCTCGAAATCGAATCGGGCGCGTCGAAAAAGCGCATCGGCATCACGCGCGTGCACATGGAAGAAGACGCCGCCAAGAATCTCCACGAAGGATTCGCCGACGCGGATCGCTACAGCCATGTTGATTTCAATCGCGCCGGCGTCCCGCTGATCGAAATCGTCGGCGAACCCGATTTGCGTGCGCCCGAAGAAGCGTACGCTTATCTGACGAATTTGAAGCAGGCGCTCGAATACACGGCGGTGAGCGATTGCAACATGGAAGAAGGCTCGCTGCGGTGCGACGCGAATGTGAGCGTGCGTCCGCGCGGGACGGAGAAATTCGGAACGAAGGTGGAAGTGAAAAATCTGAATTCGTTCCGCTATTTGCAGCACGCGCTCGAATACGAAATCGAACGGCAGATTGGGGCTCTCGAAGCGGGCGAGACGATTGCGCAAGAGACGCGGCTGTGGAACGTTGCGGCGGGACGCACGGAATCGATGCGCTCCAAGGAATTCGCGCACGACTATCGCTATTTTCCAGAGCCGGATTTGCTGCCCGTGCGCATTGCGGAAAGTTGGAAACAAGAAATTCAGCACGCGATGCCGGAGCTTCCGGACGCGAAGCGCGCGCGATTCGTGGCGCAGTACGCAATCACCGCCTATGATGCCGGGGTTCTGACCGCGACCGCAGCACATGCGGATTATTTCGAAGCTGTCGTCCGCGCCGGCGCTACGCCGAAAATTGCCGCGAACTGGATTCAAACGGAATTGCTGCGGCGGCTGAATGACGCGGCGAAGGATATTTCGGAATCGCCCGTACGGTCCGAGGCGCTCGCCGAGCTTTTGCACACAATCGAAAGCAACGAAATCACGGGCGCGATCGGGAAGCGCGTGTTCGCGAAAATGTTCGAGACGGGAAAACTCGCGGGGCAGATTATCGCATCCGAAGGCCTTTCGGCGATCACGGATGCGGAGAGCGTCGAGAGCATTTGCAGGGAGGTGCTTGATAAGAATCCGGAGAATGTGGCGAAGTATCGCGCGGGAAACGAAGGCGTATTCAAGTTTTTTGTGGGGCAAGTGATGCGCGAGACGCGCGGGCGGGCGAATCCGCAAACGATTAACGATATTTTGAAGCGGCTGCTGCAACAATCGTAGGAATTAAAATGAGCGACATACTAAAAGTCGGCGAGCGGGCTCCGGAATTCAATTTACCGGCCGATGACGGCAAGCAAGTGGCGCTCGCGGATTTCCGCGGCAAGAATGTGGTGCTCTTCTTTTTCCCCAAAGCGCTCACACCGGGTTGAACGAACGAAGCGTCCGAGTTTCGCGACGCCAAGAAAAAATTCGAGAAGCTGAACACGGCGATTCTGGGATGCAGCGCGGATTCCGTGGAACAGCAGGCGAAATTCAAGGCGAAGTACAATTTGAATTTCCCGCTGCTTGCGGACACGAACTTCGACGCGATCGAAGTCTACGGCGCGCGGCGCATGAAAAGTTTTCTCGGGAAATCATTCCTCGGAATCGTGCGCATGTCCTACTGGATTGGACCGGACGCAAAAATACGCCGCGTGTGGGAGAAGGCGAACGCGAAAGGCCACGCGGCCGAAGTGCTTCAGGAAATCGCGAAACCGTAAGTCTCTCGCGCCGCGCCAGCGCAGCCTGAAACTGCCATCCAAATGCCCCGCAATTTTTCTCGCGAGCACTAGTGCACTCGCAGGCTGGTTTTCAATCGAAAACTGAGCACCGTCGCGGGCTCAAAGTTGATGTCTTTTTTGTCGGCGGCGCCTGTTTTGTCAGCGCCAAAACCCATGGCTCCGCCACTTTTCCCTGCAGCGCCGGCTGCACCGTCGCCGGAATGCTTCTGCTGTTTACCATCGTCGCCGGCGAGATTCGCGGAGACAGGATAGGCGCGCCCACCAACGGTCACTGCGTCGAGCCGCAACAGGAGTTTCGCGGGAGTCGCGGATTGCCCGGATGCAGCACTTTCCGTGACGTAAACTGCCGCGGGCGAGCCGCGCGGAATCAAAACTTTTCCGTGAATTACCACGTCCTGGGCGACACTTGCTTTCACTTTTTGATTGGCGGCGCTTTTCGAATTGACGGATTGCTCCAGACGAATCATCACCGCCGTTCCAGCCGGGACAATTTTCTGAGCATGCAGCGGAGCCGCGGATAAAATTACCAAAACAGATAAGACGGACGAGGGGAAGATGTTTCGCACGAGGATCTCCTTGGGAACATCAAGGGCAGGGGATCTCATTTTACCAGAACTCCGGCGCGTGTCAGAGTGAAACGGCAAAATTGCCGCCGCGCTCTTCCACAAGCATGTTGTCGATCAGGCGCGTGGAACCGATGCGGGCGGCGATGAGAATCAGACAACTGCCACGAAGAAAATTAATTGGCTCAAAGGAATCGGCGTCCACGATTTCAGCGTAGTCGAGTTTCGCCACGCGCTCGGAGGCGATCGTCGCGCGCAGAACATCGAGCAGCGCTCCAGTTTCACGCGCGCCTGTAGCGATTTTGCGGCGAACAGCATCGAGAGATTGAAAAAGAATTTGCGCGGCGCGACGGTCGCCATTTTTCAAATAAGCGTTTCGGGAAGACATGGCGAGGCCGTCGGGCTCGCGTAGAATCGGGCACACCACAATTTCCGAATCCAGATTCAAATCCGCGCACATCTGGCGAATGATGCGCGCCTGTTGCGCGTCTTTGCGTCCAAAATACGCAAAGCGCGGGCGGACGATTTCAAAAAGCTTCAGAACCACCGTGGTGACGCCCTGAAAATGGCCGAGGCGGACGCGTCCCTCGAATTTCTCGCTCAAGCCTTCGACATGAACGCTGGTGTGAAAATCGCGCGGGTAAATTTCCGCTGCGTCGGGGCAAAAAAGATAATCGACGTTGAGATTTTCCAGTAGCGCACGGTCTTTTTCCAAATCGCGAGGATATTTTTGAAAATCCTCCGACGGCCCGAATTGTTTTGGATTGACGAAAATGGAAACGATGACGGGGGAGCAGCGTTCGCGCGCGGCGCGGACGAGCGAAAGATGGCCTTCGTGCAATGCGCCCATGGTGGGAACGCGGCTGATCACGCGGCCCGCTGCTTCCGCCTGGCGCGACGTTTGTTTCATCCATTCGACGGTGCGGATGATTTCCATCTTAGCAATTCGTGTGGAAGGCGAGATCATCGGTCAATTGTGCGGCTGGCCGGATTGCTCGCGATAAAAGGCGATCATGTCGGTAGCGACGGGAGTGGCGCCGAGCTGGCGCAGCAACGTGGTGATCTGCCCGCGATGATACGTACCGTGATTCACGACGTGCTGGAGCATCTGCCACATGCGGTCGGAAAATGGATTGCCCTTGGTGTTGCGATACGTGACGATGCGCTCGAGATCCGGCGCGGAGAGTGCGCGCACAAATGTCAGCAAACCGTTTTCGATTTCCTGCCAGCGTGCTCGAATTGCTGCCAGGTTGGGAAATTCACCAAGAGGCGGACCGGTGGGCGAGCGACCGTGCCAGCGTTCGAGCCAGAGCCATTCGACGAACATGATATGCGTCAACGTGTCGCGCACCGAGGGATAACTCGAACCGAGCTTGCGCGTGAGTTGAGCCGGCGCGAGCGGCGCGCAAGCGTCGAGGACGCGGCGGTTGGCCCAGGAGTTGTAGTCATAAAGATGTTGAATATCGTCGACGGTAATTTTTCACCTCAATGGATTTGGGTTTTGCGCGGTTCGGCGGGCCATTGCTGCGCGTGAAATGATTCCGCGTCGGAGGGGAAGCGGCCGTTGTGGACATCGTCGCAATATTCGCGAGCGGCGCGCGAAATCTGTTCGCCAAGATTGACGTACTGGCGGGCAAATTTCGGCGTGCCGTTGACGCTCAAGCCAACGAGATCGTGGAAAACGAGCACTTGGCCGTCGCAGTCGGGGCCAGCACCGATGCCGATGGTCGGGATGCGCAGTTCCTGCGTGATGCGCGCGGCGAGCTCGCGCGGCACCGATTCGAGGACGACGGAAAAAGCTCCGGCGGCTTCGACGGCGCGCGCGTCACGCATCAGACGTTCGGCGGACTCAACCGATTTTCCCTGAACGCGAAAGCCGCCCAGTTCGAGGACGGATTGCGGAGTGAGGCCGATGTGCGCCATCACGGGGATTTCCGATTCGACGAGGCGCGCAATTGCTTCCATGCGTTTTTCGCCGCCTTCGAGTTTCACGGCTTCGGCGCCGTCTTTCACAAGACGCAAAGCGTGGCGAACTGTCTCCTCGGGCGACACGTGAAACGTGCCGAAGGGCATGTCCGCGACGATAAGAGCGCGACTGGCTCCGCGGCGGACGGCGCGAACGTGATGCAGCATTTCGTCGAGCGTGACGGGAAGCGTGTTGTCATAACCGAGGACCACCATGCCGAGCGAATCGCCGACGAGAAGAATGTCGACGCCAGCTTCGTCGAGAAGGCGCGCGGTGGGATAGTCGTACGCAGTGAGGCAGGTGATTCGCTGCGTTTGATTTTCGAATTCGCCTACGGGAAATTTACGCTGAAGAATATCTGGGACGGTGATTTTACCGTTGCCCGCACGGGGAGTGACGCTCATGTTGACCTCCGGTGCCGCCCCCATGGAGGGGTGCAGCCCAACAACATCAACAGAAGGATTATAGCAGGAAATCGGGCGCGGCGGCGTAGGAGCGAAGGACCGGCCTCTTGACACAAAGTACTTTGTAACATAAAGTACACGCATGAACGATACAAGTCAGCGCTGCTTGCCGTCACCGCGGCGCCGGTGGTGCCCGCCGGAGATGACTCAAGCGCCCAGGCTGGACCCCTTCGCTTGCGCGGGGCCGATAAAGCCGCGCTATGCTCTGCTGATCAATCCGTTTTATCCCAAGGATCCAAACGCCAGCTTCGGCAAGCACGTGCTAACGCCGACACTGGCTTTGACCAGTTTTGCAGCGACGACGCCTGAGCACTGGGAGGTTCGCTACTGGGACGAGAACTTGCTAGACGGACGTCCGCCATTTGCAACCATGCCCGAAGTGGTGGGGATCACGGTTCACCTGACGTTTGCGAAGCGTGCGTTCGAGTTGGCGCAATGGTACCGAAGTCGCGGAAGCAAAGTGGTGCTGGGCGGACTGCACGTGCTGTCGTGTCCGGAAGAGTGTGCGCCGTACGCGGATGCTCTTGCCGTGGGCGATGGCGTGCAGCTTTGGCCCAGAATTCTGGCGGATGTGGAGTCGCGCTCGCTGCAGCCGAAATACATAGCGACTTATGAGAGCGATTATCGCAAAGATCCTGCGCCAAGGCGCTCGATTATTCCGCGAAGCAGTTTTCTGACGACCACTAGTTTGATTGCCACGCGAGGGTGTCACAACCGCTGCGGCTTTTGCTATCTGGCAACGGATGGTTTGCGTATGCCTTATCGAATGCGGGAGCCCGACCAGGTCGCTGCGGAGTTCCTGGCCGATGCGCAAGCTTACGCTGTCTTCATCGACAACAATCTGGGATCCAACCGGCAATACCTGCGCGCCTTGTGCAACGCACTGCAGCCGCTCAACAAGATTTGGAGCGCGGCGGTCTCCATTGACGTGACCGACGATCCAGGATTAATCCGCTGCATGGCGCTGAGCGGGTGTACCGGAGTATTCGTGGGATTTGAGTCGCTCACGGATCAGAATCTTGCTGATGCGAGAAAGAAAACACCGAAGACTGCCGATTATGCGCGCCGCGTCCGCCTGCTGCACGATAACGGCATTCAGGTGAACGGCTCGTTCGTGCTGGGATTCGATCACGACCGCAAAGATGTTTTCGCCACTACTGCCCAGTGGATCGAGGAAAACCGTCTGGAATGCGCGACGTTTCACATTCTTACGCCGTATCCGGCGACGCCACTGTTCCGGCAAATGGAGGCCGAAGGGCGTTTGTTGCATCGCGACTGGACTCTATATGACACGGCGCACGCGGTGTTCCGTCCGAAACACATGTCGCCGGAGGAACTGGAAGAAGGTTACGCGTGGATTTACCAGCGCCTTTTCTCTCACGCGTCGATTTGGCGGCGCCGGCCCGAGGATTGGCGAGCCGTCGCGCCGTATCTGGCGATGTCGTACCTATACAAACGTTCCAACCGGTTTTGGCGGCTACTCATCAAGCACCATTTGGTGCATGCCGCATGGCGGCCGCTCATCGAATTGACGCGGCTCCGGCATCTATCGTATCGCCGGAAGTTATCGGCCGAGACGCAACGTCGCCCCGGGGCGAACGTGGTGTCCGCCGGCGTCTAGCGCGCTCACAGTGTGAATTGCATCCTCTGTCCAGTTACGGCTCATCCTGAAACGCTGTTTTGTGTCATCCCGAGTCCGGCCCGTAAAGAGGGAATACTTCGCGCGGGTGAAACACGCGAAAGGAAGAAGTGAAGCGGGCCGTCTTTTATGTCGGAGCCCTTCGTGCCTCTGGGTAAACTGAAGCTCCGACCCCCTAAGAGACGAAGGGCGCGGCAAGCAGCGCCCCTACGAAGCGAACCTAAAGACGAAGCAGATTCCCTGCCTGCCCGCCACGGCGGGCCGGCGGCAGGCAGGCTCGCCGCATGGCTCGTCGGAATGACAGCGTAAAAAAGAAAATGAAATGCCGCACGTTCGTGCGGCGCGGGCCACCTTAGTCGGCTCCTACAGAGGCGATGGCGCGCCAGCTGGAGGCGCTTAGGGTGTGTCTGCGAGTGTCGAGGGGAGGTTGAACGTGCCTTCGACTAGCTAGCCGAAGTTGCGCTCTTCGCGGAGGATGATGCGCTTGGATTGCGCCGTGGCAAAATTCTCGAGGGCTTCGGGATCTGATTTGAGGCGCGCCTTATAGCGTTCGTACGAGGCTAGGCTATCGAAGGCGATCAGTCCCCACGCCACGTCGTTGGTGCCTTCGTAGGGAAGGAAATATCCGACGAGGTGGCCGCCGCATCGAGGAATGATACGTCCCCAATTCTCGGCGTAGCGCTTGAAAGCGTCCCGCTGGAATGGATCGATCTGGTAGCGGATGACGCACAGGATCGTCATGGTTGTTTTTCCCTTCGTGGTGGCAAGGAATGGCGCGCCGCAAACGCCGCATGATGATGACACAAAACGTGTCAGGTTTGGACAAGCGGGGCGGGGATTTCGGGCTTTTTGGAGTTTGCTGCCTGGAAGGAAAAATACTTCGCGCGGGTGAAGCGCGCGAGCGGAAGAAGTATTTCACCAGCCTTTTTCGGCACGGCTGAAGCCGTGCCCTGACGAAAAACGTGTCAGGAGCGGGCGACCCAATGGTCGCCCCTACGAGGACAAAGCAGATTCGCTGCCTGCTGGTCACGGCGGGCCGGCGGCAGGCCGGCGCGTCGCATGGCCTGCCTGCGGCAAGCAGGCTCCTTGGAATGACAACGAAAATTGAGCCACGCGGAGTGCGGAAGCATGAAGGGTCAGGCGAGATCCTTCGACTCCGCAGAAAGCACTCCGCTCCTTTCGCCAAGGCACCCTCAGGGCGGGCAGGATGACACACAAAGGCAGAAGCAGATTCCTCGCCAAAAGCGCTTCGGGATGACAACGAGAAGCTAGAAGCAGGTCCCTCGCAGAATGCGCTCGGGATTGACGCAAAGGGCGCGTCAAGTTTGGGGGACGGGGGTGGGGATTTCGGGCTTTTGGGGTTCGACGCCGCGCCAGCCTACGGGGCGGCCGTGCACGGCTTCCTTGAGGGCGCGGAAAAGGACGACGTACATCATCTGACGATAATAGAAGCGCTGGATGAGAAGCGGCGCGAGAAGCGACCAGTCTTCGTTTTTTTCTAGGGCGAAGGCGATGACGCAGGTGAGCAAGTCGATGAGCATGAAAGCGGCAAAGAAAATGAGCGAGCGAATGACGTCGTCGCTAGTCCAAAGCAGCGGGAGATGCGTGATACGGAATTGCGCGAGTCCCCAGAGAAGAATCGAAAATAGGAAAAGAAAATCGATCACCGGCGAAACAAGCGGCAACAAAATTTGGAAGAGGAAAACGTTTGGCAGAGTGATCCAGCCGAGCGTGCCGTAGCGCGGGCGGCCGATCGCGTCGCGATGTTTCCAGACGGCCTGGAGTGTGCCGAAGGTCCAGCGGAAGCGCTGGCGAATCAGGCTCTCGACCGTGTCGGGAACTTCGGTGTGGCCGATGGCGTCTTCGTCGTAGAGAATTTTCCACCCGTGGCGGCGAATGGTGAGGGTGAGGTCGGTGTCTTCTGCGACGGTGTCTCCCGCGAAACCGCCGCAGGCGCGCATGACCTGCGCGCGCCAGGCTCCCACCGCGCCGGGAACCACAGGAATGCAATTCAGCAAATCGAAGGCGCGCTTTTCCAGATTCTGGCTGGTGATGTATTCGAGCGCCTGCCAACGCGTAAGCCAGCGATTGCGGTTCATGACTTTGACGTTTCCGGCGACGGCGCCGACACGCGGGTCGGCAAAATGGCGGACAAGGCGCGGAACGGCGTCGGGATCGACGATGGTGTCGGCGTCAATGGTGACGATGACTTCGCCTGTGGCTTCGCCCAGGGCGTGATTGAGCGCGGCGGATTTTCCGTAATTGGCCTGGCGAATCAGGCGCACGCGCGGATCGTGCGCGAAGGATTCGAGGACGCGGTCGCTGGTCTGATCGGTCGAGCCGTCATCAACCACGATGATCTCGAGTTTCGCGTAACGCGAGGCGAGCGCGGACCGCACTGTGTCGGCGATGACAGCCTCTTCGTTATAGGCGGGTATGAGCACGGTGGCGACGGGCTGATACTCGGGATGATCTTCCGGCGCGGCGCGAAGTTTTTCCGCAAGAGCGAGCAGGCCGATAAATAATGCGCGTCCACTGACAAGCGCGATGCCCGCGACGAAGATGAAAGCGATCGACAGACGCAGCCAGTGAAACAGGTTAAAAATAAATGAATCGGCCCTGGCAAAAAGTTTTTCTTCGTCGCTGAGGGGAGGCATCACTTGCGCGCGGGTCTGATTCAGGAGCTGCGACACGGTGACGAAGGAGTAGCCCTGGGCCTTGAGCTGTTCAATGATTTGCGGGAGCGCTGCGACGGTGTGGCTGCGGTCGCCGCCGCCGTCGTGCATGATTATGATGTTGCCAGGAACTTTGTGGACCTGGTCAACGACGCGCTGAACGATGGTCGCCGTGGGCGGAGGAGGCACGCCGCCCTCTTCTCCCCAGTCGTGCGGGTCAATGTGGCCCGCGACAAGCAAGTAACCCATGGACTGCGGTATCGGAAGATTGGCGACTTCCTCGGCTGTTTCCGGTTCTTCATCGATGCCATACGGCGGGCGAAAAAGCAGTGTCTTCACGCCAAGGTTGCTTTCGAGCAGGCGCTGCGTCAGATTCAACTCAAATTCGATTTGCGCCTTTGAGGCCATATCGAAATCGGGATGGGTGTACGTGTGGTTGCCGATTTCATCGCCGGCGGCAAACTCCTGGCTCACGATGCTGGGATATCTGTCGACTTCGACACCGATAACAAAAAAGGTGGCGGGGACATTTTCCCGCTTGAGAATTTTCAAAACGTCGGAAGTCCAAGGAGTGTCCGGGCCATCATCAAAAGTGAGCGCCAGCTCCTTTTTATCAGCGCCGCCCATGCGTTCGATGCGCCACGAGAGCGGATATTTCGTGAGGCGTTCGTCGGTGAAGGTGTCGGATGCTTCGTCGTAATGGAAAGTGCGCTGGCCGCTCTGCGGAGTCGCGGTGATGCGCCAGAGATCGCCCTCGCCTTCCAGAATCAAATCGTAGCCCGGCGGAATGGCCTGAAGTTGCGCGCGGGTTTGATCAGTAGGACGCGTGGCGTCCCAAATGTCCCAGATGGATGGATCTTCCGTGCCGAATCGCCACAAAGCCGTGCCATAAAGACCGGCTCGCTCTGCCGCGCGAATCTCGTTATACGCGGTAAGGGCGTCAAGCATCCACACGTTGTGAACATTGTTGTTCTCGTCCTCATAATTATAAAAAGGACTGATGGACGCAGAATCGAATTGAATTGTGGCGTCGGATTCAAGTGCGCGCACGCAGGCGGATTGGAAAGACAGCGCGTCGGCGACAGGATGCGGGACGGCCTTTGTGGGCG
>VFSW01006866.1_pt1 | contig 16643 bp, 12 predicted proteins | sample 5358111 | NCBI WGS metagenome assembly VFSW01 (sample SAMN11554181, study PRJNA540505) | mine drainage metagenome | isolation source: sediment from site ElyBrook_90M | place: USA: Ely Copper Mine, Vershire, VT | collected 2017
CAGAGGAAGTCGCCCGGCTCAAGTCGGCACCGCCCGGCGGGAGCGCGGACCGCCGCTACCGCACGAGCGCCACGAAGTTCTTGAGCAACTGGAGGCCGATCTTCTGGCTCTTCTCCGGATGGAATTGCGTGGCGAAGACGTTGTCGCGCCAGACCGAGGAGGCGAAGGTCTCGCCGTACGTCGTCCGCGTCGAAATGATCGCGGTCTCGACCGGCCGTGGGAAGAAACTGTGGACGAAATACACGTAGCTGCCGTCGGGGATGTCCCGGAGAAGCGGGCAGTCCGGCCGCGTGATCTCAAGCTGGTTCCAGCCGATCTGCGGGATCTTCAGGCCCACCTGGGCCGGGAAACGCACCACGCGCCCGCTGAAGACGCCCAGGCCGGCCGCACAACTATGAAATTCGTCGCTGCCCTCGAACAGCGCCTGGTAGCCGACGCAGATGCCGAGAAAGGGTTTCCCGGACTGGATGAATCGGCGGCTCGCCTCCAGCAACTCCTGCTGCCGCAGCGCGTGGATGCAATCGTCGAACGCGCCGACGCCGGGAAGCACGACGGCCTGCGCGCCGGCCATCTCCTGCGGACGGCGGGCGATGCGGACGTCCGCGCCGACTTTCAGGAGCGCCTTGTGGACGCTGCGCAGGTTGCCGGAGCCGTAGTCGATGAGCGCGATCACCCGCAGAGACTAGAGGCGCGGAACGCCCGCTGCAACCAACGGGTTCGCCGGCGCCGCCCGGCCCGTCCGCCGCGTTGCGCTTTGGCTGGCGGCGCGTAACTTCGGCGCATGACGATTGCCGAGATTCTCGCCAACGAAGAGCTGCGCCGGCACGAGTTTCCCGTCTGCCGCGACCGGATCTTCCTCGCCCACGCCGGGGTCTGCCCGTTGCCCCGGCGCGTGGCCGAGGCCATTTCGACGTACGCGAGCCGCTGCACCACCAGCGATCAGGAGGAACTGGTTTTCCCCGAATTGCTGACCCGCGGCCGGCAGCTCGCCGCCCGCCTGCTCCACGCGCAGCCGGACGAAGTCGCCTTCGTCGGGCCTACCTCGCTGGCCCTCAGCTTCATCGCCGCCAGTCTCAATTTCCGCAAGGGCGACAACGTCCTCGTCTATTTCGACGATTACCCGTCCAACGTCTATCCGTGGATGGCACTGGCCGCGCGCGGCGTCCAGGTGCGCTACCTCAACACCCGCGGCCTCGGCGTCATTCGCCCGCAGGACGTGCTGGGCCAGGTGGACGAGCAGACGCGCCTGGTCGCGCTGGCCACCGGCCACTTCATCAGCGGCTACCGCCTCGATCATCAGGCCATCGGCGCGCACCTGGGCGAGCGCAACATCCTCCTGTGCCTCGACGCCATCCAGACGCTCGGCGCCTTCCCGACGACCGTCGAACACGCCGACCTGCTCGCCGCCGACGCGCACAAGTGGCTGCTCGGTCCCTGCGCCGCCGGCCTGCTCTACGCGCGCCGGCCGGTGCTGGAGCGAATGACCCCGCCCGCCTTCGGCTGGGGCAACGTGCGCTGCCCCGAGTTCGTGGCCCAGGAACAAATCGTCTTCCGCGACGGCGCCCAGCGGTTCGAGGTCGGCACGCATAACTTTCTCGGGCTGGCCGGCCTGGTCGCGGCGCTGGAGTTGGTCCTCGAACTCGGCGTGGAGGACATTGCCCGCGAACTGGGGCGCAAGCGCGCCGGGCTGGTGGCCGCGTTGCAGGCCAAAGGCTACACCGTCCCGCAGGCGGACGCGCCGCCGCGGGCCGCCAGCGGGATCGTCTCCTGCACCCGCCCGGTCACCGACCTGCCGGGACTGCACCGCAAGCTGGCGGACGCCGGCGTCGTCACGTCGCTGCGCACCGACCGCAAGGGCCAGCGTTACCTCCGTTTCTCCCCGCATTTCTACAACACGGACGCCGAACTGGCGCGGGCCGTCGAGTTGCTGTGACGCGGCGTTTTCGCGGCGAACGCGCCGGGGTGCGTCCCGGCCTCGGGCCGCCCGTCCGTGAACTTCCCGCCCTCCTCGAAGCGGGCGAAACCATCCGGGCCGGCGCCCAGGCCCGGCGGCGGGCGCTCCCGCGGCCAGCGGAGCCCGGTGCCGTTTCGGCCCGCTTTTTTGGTTGTCGGCGGGCTTTCTTTCGGCATAGTCGCCGCCCAGATGCAGGCCAGCCACCCCGGCGGGGCGGGGAACAACCGCGCTTTGAGCGTTTGTTCCCGGACCCGTTCCCTGGAACAACCACCGAAACGGCGGTTGTTCCCCGGAAAACCCGGAATCAACCGCTGGCGGTTGAATAGCTGTTAAGCCCGACTCGACCTATGCCGCCATCGAAATTCATTGGCCCCGCGTTCCGGCTCGTGCGGACCCTGGACCTCCTAATGGACCAGGGACACCGAAAGCTTCCGGTCCGTGTGGAGTTCTTTCAGAACCCCCAGGACCCAACGCAGTTTCGGTATCGGGCCTGGTGCTTGGAGTGGTTCAAACTCCAACCGCAATATCACGGCGAGCCGCTGGTCCACGAGGTGTGGACATCATTTTGTTTGCCGAATTGCGGAGCTGGAGACTTCTTCGTAGCAGCGGGCCTCGATGCAGCCGAAAGCAAGTTCTATGAGGACTTTCAGGAACGATCAGGGGAAATGCCATAGGGGGCTTAACCAGTCGCGTCAGCCAACGCCGGGAGTTCGCGCTCCTGTTTCCCAAACGGCCGTGGCCCGGCGTGGCTGCGCTTGTCGTTGGACCCGCCAGAAGAAAGTCCTTCGAGAAAGGACGACCTAGTCATGCACACTGATGCTTCTTCTACGAGAAAGATGGATCGAAAGCGCATTGCACTACTTGCGCTCTTGCTCCTCGTTGCGGCCTATGCTCACAACCTGTTTCACGAGTTCGGCCACTGGCTCGTGGGAACAATCCTTGGCAATCAGATGAGCATGAGCTTGGACGGCACTTGGCCAACCAGTGGCGGCTATCATCAGGAATGGCACTCGCCTGCCGTCGGAATCGGAGGCCCCGTTTTTTCGATCCTGATGGCCTTGATTGCCTTAATCTTCGTTGAAAAGCGCAGGACGGTCTTTGCTTTTCCCTTCCTGTTCTTCCCCCTCTTTTCGCGTTTGTTCGCATTGACCCTCGGTGGGTTTGCGGCTCAGGACGAAGCAGGAATATCCGCATCGCTCGAATTTGGAAAATACACTGTGGCGATCATCGTTTGTTCAATCTTGCTTGCGCTAGTTTGGAGAGGCAGCCTCAAGCTCAAAATTGGTTTCATCGCTCTTAACGGCTGGATATTCGGCAGCACCGTTTGCATGCTGATGGTGATAAATACCCACAAACTATTCCGCTAATGATGGAAACGGTGTCCAACAAAATCACTTCAGCCAACGCCGGATGGCGCACTCAGTTCCGCTTTCGCGGTTCACGTCGTCGGCCCGGCGTGGCTGAGTTCTGCCGTTACGCCAAGAGGTCCTGGACCACGCGGCCGTGGACGTCGGTGAGCCGGAACTGCCGGCCCTGGTAGGTGTAGGTCAGCCGTTCGTGGTCGAAGCCGAGGCAGTGGAGCGCCGTGGCTTGGAGGTCGTAAACGTCCACCGGGTTCTCGACGATGTTGTAGCCCAGGTCGTCGGTGGCGCCGTAGGTGAGGCCCGGTTTGATGCCGCCGCCGGCCAGCCAGACGGTGAAGGCGTGCGGGTGGTGGTCGCGGCCCAGCTTGCGGCCGAGCGCGGGATTGGTCTCCACCATCGGCGTGCGGCCGAATTCCCCGCCCCAGATGACCAGCGTTTCGTCCAGCAGCCCGCGCTGCTTGAGGTCCTTGATGAGCGCCGCGGCGCCCTGGTCGGTCGCGCCGCAGTTGGTCTTCAGGTTGCCGACGACATCGCTGTGGGCGTCCCAGCCTTCGTGGTAGATGTTGATGAAGCGCACGCCGCGCTCGACCATCCGCCGCGCCAACAGACAGGCCCGCGCGAAACTCGCCTTGTTCGGGTCGCAGCCGTAGAGGTCGAGCGTGGCCTGGCTCTCGCTCTTGAGGTCCATCAAGTCCGGCGCGGAGGTCTGGAGGCGGTAGGCCATTTCGTAGCTGGCCAGGCGCGTCTCGATTTCCGGATCGCCCACCGCGCCGAGTTCCCGCTGGTTCAACGCGCCGATGAGGTCCAGGGAATCGCGATGGAGCTGCGCGTCCACGCCTTTCGGACGGTACACGTCGAGGATGGGATCGCCCTGGTTGCGGAAGCGGATGCCGGTGAAGACCGACGGCAGGAAGCCGCTGGACCAGTTGGCCGAGCCGCCGCTGATGCCCGCGCCGGTGGACATCACCACGAAGGCGGGCAGGTTCTGAGATTCGGTGCCGAGGCCGTAAATGACCCAGGAGCCGAACGAGGGCCGGCCCGGTTGGGCGAAGCCGGTGTTGAAGAAGATTTGCGCCGGCGCGTGGTTGAACTGGTCAGTCCGCACCGAGCGGACCAGGCAGATGTCATCGACCACCTCCGCCAGATGCGGCAGCACCTCGGACAACTCGGCGCCGCTGGCGCCGTGGCGGGCGAACTGGTATTGCGGCCCGAGCACGCCGGCGTCGGAGCGGATGAAGGCAAAGCGCTGTCCGCCGATGACGGACTTGGGCAGCGGCTGACCTTCGAGCTTGGCCAAGTCCGGCTTGTTATCGAACAAGTCGAGTTGGCTGGGCGCGCCGGCCATGAAGAGGTGGATGACGTGCTTCGCCTTGCCGGGAAAATGCGGCACGCGGGGGCGGAAGGCGTCGGCGGCGGAGATGGGCGCCGCGCGTCCTGCTGCTACGAAGGCGTCGGTCAGGAGCGAGGCGAGGGCGATTTTGCCCAGGCCCAGGCCGCATTCTTTGAGGAACCAGCGGCGGGTGTTGGCGCGACCGTCGGTCCAACGATAAACCGAGTCACAGTCCTGGCAATTCATGGCGATGGGGGTGGTTTGGATTCTTGTTGGAGAAATCTCAGGAAAAGGTCTTGCAGGCCCTTTCGGCGGGTGGCGCCGACGTGAGGGGAAAGGGGACGCCTGGCGGACGCGACATCCACATGCGCAGAGACCCCCGGTTAGGATTTCGTGATCGCTTCATCCAGATTCAACAGGACGCGGGCGACCATCGCCCAGGCGGCCGGCTCCGGCGCGCATTTCTCTTCCTTCGCGCCGAGGATTTCGCCGGCCTTCAGGTCGCCGGCTTTGAAGCGCGCCAGTTGCTTCGCGGAAACCGCCACCACTTGCCGCAGTTCCGCCGCGGCCGGCGGCCGCGTGAGGCAGCGCCGGAACAAGCGGCGCGCGCGGTCCTCGTCGCTGCCGTCCATCGCCGCCGTCTGCCGGCCCAGCGCGCGGGCCAGGTCCAGGAACATTTCGTCGTTGAGCAGGGTCAACGATTGCAGCGGGGTGTTCGAGCGGTCGCGCCGCGCCAGGCAGGTTTCGCCGCTGGGACCGTCGAAGGCGTTGAACATGGCAAACGGCGCCGTCCGCTTGGCGAACGTGTAGAGGCCGCGCCGGTAGCGGTCCGCGCCCTCGCTCACGGTCCAGGTCAGCGGTCCGTAGGCGCCTTCGGTCGTGACGCCGGGCGGCTGCGGCGGGAACACGCTCGGTCCGCCGATCTTCTCGGAGAGCAGACCGCTGGCCTCGAGCGCCGCGTCCCGAATCAACTCGGCGTCGAGCCGGAACCGCGGGCCGCGCGCCAGCAGCACGTTTTCCGGATCCTTCTCGCGCAATTCGGGCGTCACGCGGCTCGACTGCCGGTAGGTGGCGCTCATGACGATCAGCTTGTCCATTTGCTTGAAGGACCAGCCGCGTTTCACGAACTCGAGGGCGAGCCAGTCGAGCAACGCCGGATGCGACGGCAACTCGCCTTGGTAGCCGAAGTCCTCCGTCGTGCGCACCAGGCCGCGGCCGAAAAACGCCTCCCATTGCCGGTTCATCACCACGCGGGCGGTGAGCGGGTTGTCCGGCGACACCAGCCAGCGCGCCAGCCCCAGCCGGTTGTGGGGCGCGTCGGGCGGCAGGTCCGGCAGAAACGCCGGCACGCCCGGCTCGACCCGCTCCGTCGGCTGGAGGAACTCGCCGCGTTTGTGGACGAACGTGGGCCGCGTGTGCCCGGCCGGCCGTTCCTCCAGCACCAGCGTGGTCGGGTACTTCGGCATCTCGCGGCGCAGCCGCTCCAGCTCGTCCCGCTGATCAATCAACTCCGGCGCCAGCGCGGCGAAACACTGCTGCAACGGCGCCAGGTCCGCGGCGGCGGGTGTGGCCCGCGGGTCGCCGGCCCGCGCGCGCTTCAGCCGGCGGAGCGCGTCGAGGATGTCATCCGGTTCCGCCTGCGCCAGCGCGTTGGTGGCGCGGGTCACCCAGACGCGGAACCGGCCCAGGGCGGCGGCGTAATACTTTTCGAAGACCAGCTCCAGTTGGAGGGCGTCCGCGGTCGCCAGCGGCCGGTCCAACACGAACACGGCGTTGTGACAGTGACCTTGCCCGCCGTCAATGGACCAGCCGGTCAGCGGGTCGTCGTCAATCGCGTTCGCGGCGGTGTTGCCGCCGCTGGCGTAGCTCGCCGTCGCCGAGGCGAACTTGACGGCGTTGGTGCCGGCCAACAGCCGCAGATTCGAGAGGAAAAAGTCGCCGAACGGCCCTTCGTAGGCCACGCGGCCCGGCCCGCCGTTGGGCAACCGCTCGTCCGGCAACACCTCCAGCCGGATCGCTCGGACGCCGTTCCAGTCGCCCTGGAACCGCACCGTGTAAACGTCGCGCTTGGCGAAGTCGCCGCTGGCGAAGACGGAATCGTCCGGCTCGACGGTGAGCGTCGGCACGTTGGCCGTGGCGCTCGCGGGATGCAGCGGCGTCCACGCCACGGTGCGCTGGACTTCGTGGTCGAGCCATTGGGCAAAGTGGCGGTCCAGGTTCTCCCGGCGGCGTTCGACCAGCGGGCGCTCGTCCGGCAGTTCGCGTCCCAGGCGCACCCGGAATCGGCCGAGGGTCAGGTGTTTGCCGGCCTGCTGGCGGAGCGTGACGGTGAACCGTGTGCCGCCCGGCGCGCCGACGGGTCCATCGAACGCGACTGTCAGCGTTCGCGCCGCGTGCCAGTCGCCTGCGCCGTGGACGGCCCAGCCGGTGTCGTCCTTGCCGTCGATGGCCTTTCGGGCCTGATAATTATCCTGCCAGACATTGGCCCAGGCCCGGCGCAACTTGACTGGCTGACGCTGGTCCGGCGCGGACGACGGCGCGTTGGAAACGGTGATTTCGCTCAGGACGAAGTTGCCGTCATCGGCGCGGCCGGGGCCGTGGGCCGGCAGGGAATTATCCGGCAACACTTCGAGTTGGAGATGCGTCAGGCCGTTGGTGGGCACGTCCAGCGTCAGCGTGTAGTCGTCCTTCTCCGGCCGGTCCCCGGACACCAGCCATGAGCCGTCGCCCTGGCGCTCCGCCTTCGCGCCGTTCTTCGACCGGAACTCGCCGCCCGCCGGTGTGAGCCATTCGGCTTTCAACTCCGCCGGGAACTGGTTCGTCAGGTCGGCGAGCAGGGCGTCGATCTTTGCCTGTTGCTGGCGCCGCTTCTGGGCGATGTCCGGTTGGGGCACGTCGATCCACGGCTCGTCGGCGTTGTTGAAGAAGGCCATGAAGCGGTAATATTCGCGCTGCTGGATGGGATCGAACTTGTGGGTGTGGCACCGCGCGCACTGCATGGTCAGCCCCAGCCAGGTGGTGGCGGTGACGTTCACGCGGTCCACCACCGCGTAAAAGCGGTACTCCAGCGGATCGACGCCGCCCTCCTCGTTGAGCATCGAGTTGCGGTGGAAGCCGGTGGCGATGCGATCGGCGAGCGCGGCGTGGGGAAGGAGATCGCCGGCCAGTTGCTCCACCGTGAATCGGTCGAACGGCAGGTCGGCGTTGAGCGCGTTGATTACCCAGTCGCGCCAAGCCCAGATGGAACGCGGGCGGTCCTTCTCGTAGCCGTTGGTGTCGGCGTAGCGCGCCAAGTCCATCCAGCGCCGCGCCCAACGTTCGCCGTAGTGCGGCGAGGCGAGCAGCCGGTCCACCAGCTTCTCGTAGGCGTCCGGCGAAGAATCATTCGCGAAGGCGTCGGCCTCCTCCGGCGTGGGCGGCAGGCCGATCAAATCCAGCGAAACCCGCCGGACGAGGGTGTAGCGGTCGGCTGGCGCCGAGGGCGGCAAATTCTCCTGTTCCAGCCGCGCCAAGATAAAACGGTCGATTTCATTCCGGCACCACTCCGCGTGTTTCACCTGGGGGAGCGGCGGGGGCACGGGCTTCACGAACGCCCAGTGCGGCGGGTATTCGGCCCCGTCCGCGACCCAGCGGCGCAGGATGTCCTTTTGCTCTGCGGTCAACGGCAGGTTCGCCGCCGGCGGGGGCATGAGCGCCTTCGGGTCTGGCGCCGAGGTCCGGCGGACCAATTCGCTCAATTCCGGCTTGTGCGGGACGACCGCCGGTTTGCCGGATTTGCCGCCCTGGAGCGCCCCGTCGCGGTTGTCCAGCCGCAAGTCGGCCTGCCGGGCGCCGTCATCCGGGCCGTGGCACTTGAAGCAATGACCCGCCAAGATGGGGCGGACCTCCTGCCGGAAATCCACCGGCGGCGCGGGTTCCTTCCCTGGGGCCGCACCCGCAACCATCGCCACGGAACCGGCCCACAGCGCCAGTGCGGCGCAGCGCGCCAGCCAACGATGGTGACGCCTGCGACCGAGCGGAGGCCGGGCGTGATGCCCGGCGAAGCCGTTAGGACTTGCGAAGATCACTACCGGGGATACTAATCGGCCCTCCGGGGCCGGATGTCCAGCGCGGATTGCCGGCGAACGGGGAGGCCGCGGCCCAGACCGGCTGCCGCCGCCGGTTTAATTCCCGGTCAGAACCGGCGCGACCATTCCTTGGGCCAGCGTTCGACGACGACTTTGGTCTGGGTGAAGAACTCGATGGCGTGGCGGCCTTGACCGTGAAGATCGCCGAAAAAACTCTCCTTCGCGCCGCTGAACGGGAAGAACGCCATGGGGGCGGCCACGCCAATGTTGATGCCGATGTTGCCCGCCTCGACTTCGGAGCGGAATTTGCGCGCACGCGCCCCGCTGCTGGTGAACAGGCAGGCCATGTTGCCGTAGCGTCCGCGGTTGGTAAAGGCGATGGCCTCCTCGATCGTGTCCACCTCGACCAAGCCCAGCACCGGGCCGAAGATTTCAGTGCCCGTGATCTCATGATCCGGGTGGAGATTGTGCAGGACGGTGGGCCGCACAAAGAAGCCCTGTTCGCAGCCGGGAACGGCCGCGCCGCGGCCGTCCACGAGCGGTCTGGCTCCCTGGTCGATGCCTTGCTGCACAAGCTGTTCGATCCGCGCCTTGCTGTGCGCGGAGATGACCGGACCCATTTGGACGCGCTCGTCGAGGCCGTTGCCCACGACGCGGCGCGAGGCCGCCTCCACGAGGGCGTCGGTGAACCAGTGCCGCGCGTCGCCGACCGTCACGACGAGCGACGCCGCCAGGCACCGTTGCCCGGCGCAGCCGAAACCGCTGTCGGCGGTGATGCGCGTCGTCATTTCCGGATCGGCGTCGGGCAGGACGATGATCGGATTCTTCGCGCCGCCCTGGCACTGGGCACGCTTGCCGGCGGCCGTCGCCCGCGCATAAACGTGTTTCGCCACCGCCGTCGAGCCGACGAAACTGATCGCGCGGACGGCGGCGTGGTCGAGGAGTGCGTCCACGGTTTCCTGGGCGCCGTTGACCAGGTTGACCACGCCTTTGGGAAAGCCGGCCTGATCAATCAGGGCAAACACCTTCTGCATGGTCAGGGGGACCTTCTCGGACGGCTTCACGACGTAGGTGTTGCCGCAGGCCAGGGCGTAGGGCATGAACCAGAACGGAATCATGCCGGGGAAATTGAACGGACAGATGCAGGCGCAGACGCCGAGCGGCTGCCGGATCACGAACTCATCGATGCCACTGGCGATGTCCTCCGAAAACTCGCCCTGCAGGAGAATCGGCGCCCCGCCGGCCACTTCGACGTTTTCGATTGCGCGCTGCATTTCCGCGCGTGATTCGCCGATCGTCTTGCCGCATTCCGCCGTGATGGTGCGGGCCAGCTCCTCCAGGTGTTGTTGCAGGAGAGTCCTGAGTCGGAACAGGCCTTGGATGCGATCCGCCACCGGCACCCGGCGCCACGCGGGGAACGCCGCCTCCGCGGCGCGCACGGCCCCGTCCACCTCGGCGGCCGGGGAAAGCGGCGTCCGGCCAAGGACCTCGGCCGTGGCGGGATTGAGGACTTCGACAAAATCCCTCGCCGCGGATTCGCGCCACGATCCGTTGACGTAGTTGCGCACGCAGTTGGCTTTTGGCTCACTCATCATCGGTTGTTGGTTTCAGGAGACGCCGCCAATTGCGGAATTGGTTTTCCTCGGGTGACGTGCGGTCGTTTGTCGGCGTTCACAGCCATCACCGGCTACCGGCCCCCGGGCCGGGAGTTTTGACGAACGCGGAAATTTTCACGTGGCGGAGTCTATCCCGGCTCGCGGAGTTGGCACGCCGAATCGCATTCCCCCGAGCCGGGCAAGGCTGGCCGATTGCGTTTTGCCGGAAACTCCCTTTGACAAACAATCCGTCCGTCGCCGAATACTTTGCCGCGCATGGCGACGATGGGCACTCCAGCAACACTCCGGTGGGGACCGGGGATCGGGGCCGCGGCCTTGGCGCTGCTGCTCGGTTGCCGCACGCCGGGCGAACGCGCCCTGCCCGCGCCGGTCGGCGCCGACTGGCACGTCCAGCAAGGCCAGGCGGTCTGGTGTCCGGGCCGCGGCCGGCCCGCGCTCGCCGGCGAGGTGCTCGTGGCGTCGGCGTCCGGGGACCGCTGGCTCGCCGAGTTAACGAAGACGCCGATGTCCCTCGTGGTCGCGAGCCGTTCGGCGGGTCGGTGGACGATCCAGTTCCCCGGCGCGGGCCGGCGGTATTCCGGACGCGGCGATCCGCCGCCGCGGTTTCTGTGGTGCTATCTCCGCCCGGCCCTCGCCGGTGAGACGCTGCCGGGACGTTTGCGCTTCGAGCAGAAGCCCGAGGGACGCTGGCGCCTGGCGAATCCCGCGACCGGCGAGTCGCTGGAGGGCTTTCTGGAGCCATGAAGCATTGGTGGCGTCGCTTTGGGTGGTGGTTCTTGCTCCTGCCGGTCGGCCTCGGGCTGGCCCGGCTGCGGTTCGACACGGACGTGCTGAACTTGCTCCCCGCCGGCCAACCGGCGGTCCAGGGCCTGAAGCTTTACCAACAACATTTCGCCAACGCCCGCGAACTCCTCATCACGCTGCGCGCCACCGACGCCGAAAAGGCCGAGCGTCTGGCCGGCGCCCTGGCGGCCCGGTTGCGCGCCCAAACCAACCTGATCGCGGGGGTGACGTGGCAGCCGCCCTGGATGGAGCAACCGGCGCAACTGGCGGAATTGCTGGCCTGCCTCTGGTTCAATCAGCCGCCGGAGTCGTTCGGCGCTCTGACGCAGCGGCTGGCGCCCGACCGCCTCGCGCCGGCGCTGGCCGAGACGCGGGAAGTGCTCACCACCTCGCTCTCGCCGGTGGACCTCGCCCGGCGCGCGTTCGATCCCTACGACCTGCTCCGTCTGCCGGGGATCACCAACGTCAGCGGCCTGTCTCTGGAGCAGGGCCAAAGAATGTTCTCCTCGCCGGACGGGACGTTTCGCCTGCTGTACGTGGAGGCGCGGCCGGAGTTGACGGGGTATCGCTCGTGTTCGCGCTGGCTCGAGGCCGTCCAGAACACGGTGGCGGGCGCGCGCACCAACGCGGCGGACTGGGAGGGCGTCGTGGTCCGGTACACCGGGCGTCCGGCGTTCGTGTCGGAAATTGCCGCCAGCATGCAGCGCGACCTGAGCGGTTCGGTGGTCGGGACGGCGGTGATCATCGCGCTGCTGTTTTGGCTGACGCACCGGCGCTGGCTGCCGATGCTCTGGCTGCTGGCGTTGCTCGCGTTGATCTTGGTCGCCACGCTCGCGTTGGGCGGCCTGGTCCTGGGCGCCGTCAGTGTGGTGAGCCTGGGGTTCGCCGCGGTCCTGCTGGGCCTGGCGGTGGACTACGCGGTGGTCCACTACCAGGAGGCGCTGGCGCATCCGCGCCTCTCGGTGCCGGAGATCCGCCGGGCCATCGCGCCGAGCATCCTGTGGGCGGCCATCACCACGATCAGCGCGTTTCTGGCGTTGAACCTCGGCGGCCTGCCCGGCTTGGCGCAACTCGGCACCCTGGTCGCCATCGGCGTCGCTTTGGCGGCCCTGGTGATGGTGATGTTCTATCTGCCGCCGCTCTTTCCCGACCGGCGCAAACCGGGGCCGGGAGCCGCCCGCTTCGGTTGGCGGTCCTTCTTGATTCCGCCGAACGAACCGCCCGTCGCCCCGTTCGCGCCGAGCGGTCAGCCGTATCGCCGCACCGCCTTCGGGGTGACCGCTCTGCTCGCGCTCCTGGCGGGCGCGGTGCTCGCGGTGCACCGGCCCGCGCTGGACAAAACGGCGGACGCGCTTCGCCCCCGGCACAGCAACGCGGAAGTCGCGCTGGACGAAATCACATCCGCCGTGGGCATCCCGCAGGATCCGGTGTGGCTCATCGTCGCCGGCGATGCGGAACGGGAAGTCTATCGGCGGTTGCGCGCGGCGGAGACGGTGCTGGAACACGCCGTTTCGAACCGGGTCATCAGCGGCTACCTTCTGCCCACCGCGCTGTGGCCCCGCGAGGAGCATCAGGAAGCGAACCGCGCCGGGGCGCGGTGGCTCGGCGCCCAATGGCCGGAACTGCGCGAAACGGCGCTGCGTGAAGGCTTCAACACGAATGCCCTGGTCCTGACCGAGGAGATGCTCCGCACCTGGTCCCGCGTCGGCGCCAGCCCCGGCGTGGCCTGGCCGGCCAACGAGGTGAGCCGGTGGTTGCTGAAACGGTTCGTGGCGCGCACGCCGGACGGTTGGCTGGCGTTGGGCCTGGTTTATCCGGCGGCCGACCACGCCGAAGCGGAGGCGCTCGCCGGGTTGTCGTCGCAGTTGTCCGCCGGACACGTCCTGCTGTCGGGCTGGAACCTGCTGGGCGGGGCGACCCTGAAGCGCGTGCGGAGCCGGCTGGGACTGGTCGTCACGCCGATGGCCGCCTTGGTGCTGGCCTCGCTCTGGCTGGCGTTCCGCCGGCCCACCGAGGTGCTGCTGGGCGTAGCCGTCCTGGCGTTGAGCGGGCTGTGCCTGCTGGCCACGATGGCGCTGGCCGGCTGGTCGTGGAATCTGCTCAACCTGATGGCCCTGCCGCTGATGCTCGGCACCGGCGTGGACTACAGCCTGTTCATGCAACTGGCCCTGCGCCGCCACCACGGCGATCTCGCGGTGGTCCGCCGCTCGGTGGGCCGTGCGCTGCTGCTCTGCGGCGCGACGGCCGTCACCGGCTTCGGCTCGCTGGCGTGGTCGGGCAACGCCGGCATGGCGAGCCTGGGAAAAGTGTGCGCCGTCGGCATCGGCGCCAATATGCTCATCGCCGTTTATCTGCTGCCGGCTTGGTGGAGTTACTTCCGCCCGGGGGCCGGCGTTCCAGGTTCGGAATCGGCGCCGGCCGTTCGGGGACCGTCGCCCGTCGGGGCGCGTCCGTCGGCGTTTTACCGTGCCGGCGTGTGGCGGCTCGGGCTGACGCTGGTGCGCGTTGTCCCCCGGCCGGTGCTCGACGCGCTCTTTCTCCTGCTGGCGGAGATTTATCATCGGTTCCGGCGTGCGCGCCGCGAAGTTGTCGCGGCGAACCTGCTGCCGGCGCTGGCGGGAGACCGGGCCGCCGCCGAGCGGGCCGCCCACCGGCTGTTCCGTCAGTTCGCGCTGAAGATGGCCGACCTCTTGCGCTACGAAGCGGGGTTGCCGGGCCGGGGCTGGAGCCTGGATTCCCGCGAGTGGGAGACCTTCCAAACGCACTGCGCCAGCGGACGCGGCGTGCTGTTGATCACGCCGCATCTGGGCAACTGGGAACTGGGCGGGCCGTTGCTGGCGGAGCGCGGCGTCAAGCTGCTGGTGATCACCCAGGCTGAACCCGGCGCGGGCTTGACGGAAATGCGCAGCGCGTCGCGGGCGAGGTGGGGCGTCGAAACCCTGGTGATCGGCGATGACGGCTTCGCCTTTGTGGACATCATCAAGCGTCTCCAGGCCGGCGCCACGGTGGCCATGCTGATGGACCGCCCGCCCGCCGCCAGCGCGGTGCCGGTGGAGTTGTTCGGCCGCACCTTCAGCGCCTCGATCGCCGCCGCCGAACTGGCGCGGGCGTCGGGATGCGTCCTGCTGGGGGTGACGGTCCTGCGCGGGGAGCGCGGCTACGCGGCCCATCTGTTGCCGGAATTCGCCTACGATCGCCCGGCGCTGGGGAAGCGCGAGGCCCGGCGGGAGCTCACGCAGCGGATCGTGCGTGCATTCGAGCCGGCGATCCGCGAGCATCCGGACCAATGGTTTCACTTTGTCCCCATTTGGCCGGAGGGGTAGCGGGCGTTGTGGATCGGTGTCCGCGCCGCGGCGTGTTGACCGCGCTGGCGCTTGGCCTGGGCGGCCTGATCGCTCACTCCGCCGAACCCAGCGTTGTGCTCGACGGCTGGTTTGCGGCGCAAACCCACCTCCACACCTGGACCGCCGGGGTCGTGCAGACACGCACCCTTACCGTCCTCACGCAACCGCTGGTCGCCACCGGCCGGGTCTGGGTCGCGCTGCCCGACCGCTTCCGCTGGGAACTGGGGCAGCCCGCGCAAACCATCGCCTTGCGGCGGCCCGAGGAATTGTTCGTCATCTACCCGCGGCTCAAACGCGCCGAAAAGTACCCGCTCGACGGCAAGCAGGCCGGGCCGTGGCGCGACGCGCTGGCGCTGCTGGACGCCAGTTTTCCCAGCAGCCGGGCGGCGCTGGAAGCGCGCTTCCAGTTGCTCTCCGTCCGGCCGACAAACACGGTCTTCCTGGTGACGCTGCAGCCGCTGAGTCCGCTCGCCCGGCGGATGATGAAGCAGATCGAGGTCGGCCTGCACACCAACGACTTCTCCCTGGCCTCGACGGAACTGACCTTCAGCGATGGCTCGACGCTACGCAACGACTTCGCGCACGCCGTCGCCAATGGGCCACTGCCCGGGGACATTTTCGACGCCAACCTGGCGCCCGACGTGACGGTGGTGGAACCGCTGCGCCAGTAACCCGCGATGAGCCTGCCCGCGTTCCGCTTTCCGGTGGCCCCGCGTCGGCCGCATCGGTGCGGAGACCCGGTGACCACGCCACTCCGCCGGCTCGAGGGCCCGCTGGCTGGGACTTCTGAATGAGCGATTCGCTCGAAGCCGCCCTGAAGCTGCTGCCGCACGGTCCGGAGTTCCGGTTCGTGGACCGGCTCCTCAGTCTGACGCCCGGCCAGGCCGGCGTCGGCGAATACCGCGTGCGGGGGGACGAGCCGTTTCTACGCGGACATTTTCCTGGCGAACCGATCTTCCCCGGCGTTCTGCTGGTGGAGGCCGCCGCGCAACTGGCGGGCGTCGTAGCGCAGAGCGATCCGACGCTCCCGCCGTTGCCCGACCTGAAGCTCACCGCGATGCGGGCCGTGAAAATCCTGGGCAGCGTCGCCGCGGGCGAAACCATCCGGCTCGAAGCGCGGATAACGGGGCGCCTGGGCCGATTGGTGCAAACGCAATGCGCCGCCTCCGCCGGCGGCCGGGCGCTGCTGGTGTGCGAACTGGCGTTGGGCGGCGCCGGGGAATGACGCGGTTCTCCCCGGCGATTCGGGGGGGACCTGGACGCGGAGCCGCCGCGCCCGCGCTCAAGGCACCAGGCAACAGGCCGGGTCGATCCAGGGACCGGGACCTTACGCCCAATCGCCCGCACCCGCCGCCAGCGCGCCCGAAGGTGGCCCCGCAGAGCGCCGGGGCACTGTCCTTGGCCTGCGCCGCGACCAATCGCATTTCCTTCCACGCGCGCGCGGCCGTTTGCCCTTCCTTTGCCATGGCGAAATCATCGTGCCCTCCGCCGCGGTAATGACATGTTCGTCGCCCACTCCGCCCTGCTGGTATTGCCCAACTGGCGTATCTTTTGGATCAACAGTCCCTCCACCTCATCGGCGGTCTTCAACGGGCCGTTGGCGTTGCGGGTCAGTTCGAGAATGCTTTATACCCGCGCCATCATCTCCGGATGTTGTCGGAGTTGCTTGATGAGCTGGACCTCTGATGAGCTGAACTCGTTTGTACCAACTGTTTGCTTCTTCATCAGGCTGGGACTGGGGATTTTTCATCGACACACAAAACCACCGCGCGGTTTTGTTCGGGTCGATAGAAATACAAGCCCGTCACATCCCACACTTCTCCACAAAAAACGATTGCCACCCTTCCCTGACTCCATTACCCCGTCACCGCTTTATGGACTGGCTGACAAATGTGCTCTTTCCCGGTGGCAGACTTCTCGGCATCGAATGGAGCGTCTGGAAGATCGTCGGCTGGCTGGGCAACGCGGTGTTCTTCTCCCGCTTTGTGGTGCAGTGGTACGCCACGGAGAAGCGACGCCAAGTGGTCGTGCCGGCGGCGTTTTGGTGGCTCAGCCTGGCCGGCTCGGGATTGCTGCTGAGCTATTCGATTCGCAAGCGCGACAGCGTCTTCATCTTCGCCTATGCGTTCACGTGGATTCCGTACCTGCGCAACCTCATCATTCACCACCGGCACACGCAGGCCCA
>VFSW01006867.1_pt1 | contig 16642 bp, 14 predicted proteins | sample 5358111 | NCBI WGS metagenome assembly VFSW01 (sample SAMN11554181, study PRJNA540505) | mine drainage metagenome | isolation source: sediment from site ElyBrook_90M | place: USA: Ely Copper Mine, Vershire, VT | collected 2017
TAAGAAGGGGGGCTTTGGAAAGGGAAGGGGGAGAAGGCCGCGTTTTGGAAAGAACGCCTAACCCAGGTAGAAAATGTGTTAGTAAAGCCTGATGACAAACTTTGAAACAAGGTAAAAGCCTGATCAGAAAGTATTTAAAGACTTTCGAATGCCCTTAAATGCTATATTTAAGGTGACTATGATGCCAAATCAAGGTAACCCGGGAGCTGCAAAACCAGGACTTGAAGTCCAGATAGAGCAGAACATCGTAAATAACATTAACAACAAGAGGCCGGAGGTGAGGGACGCGGCAAAGGACCTTTCAGACCCCATCCTTGCAGTGTACCACAGGTCTATGGAAGAGATAGAGAAGATGCCAGTCATCGAGAAGACGATGACGGTATGCCCGGAATGCAAGCTCATAGTCAACGGGACCATCTACAAGGACGGAGACAACGTAATGATAAGGAAGTACTGCCCGGAGCACAACTGGACGATCGAGAAGTACTGGGAAGACTACGACATGTACATGAAGATGAAGCGCTACAATTACTATGGAAGGGGCTTCGACAACCCCAATTATATAAGCGACACAAAGGGAGCGAACTGCCCCTTTGACTGCGGAATGTGCGAGCGTCATAAGTCTCACACGGGCCTTGCAAACGTGGTTGTCACGAACAGGTGCCACCTGTCGTGCTGGTACTGCTTCTTCTACGCAAAGGAGGGAGAGTCCATCTACGAGCCGAGCCTCGCGGAGCTGGACAAGATATTCAGGAACCTGAGGGCCCAGAAGCCGATACCTGCCAACGCCATCCAGATAACCGGAGGAGAGCCGACAATGGCCCCTGACATAATCGCGATAGTGCAGAAGGCTAAGGAGGCTGGCTTCGACCAGATACAATTGAACACCACAGGAATCAACCTGGGGCTCAACCCGGAGCTTGCGGTCGAGCTCAGGCATGCGGGAGTAAGCACGCTCTACATGAGCTTCGACGGCGTAAGCCCGAGGGCGAACCCGAAGAACCATTGGGAATCGCCATTGGCGCTCAATGCCGCAAGGAAGGCGGGCATAGGAGTGGTGCTTGTGCCGACAGTCATAAGGACGATCAACGACCACGAGCTCGGCGCGATGATCAACTTCGCGATGAACAACTCTGACGTTGTCAAGGCGATAAACTTCCAGCCCGTCTCGTTGGTGGGAAGGATGCCCTCAAGGCTCAGGGAGAAGCAGAGGATCACGATACCTGGAGCGATCAAGCTGATAGAGGAGCAGACCAACGGCGTAATAGGCAAGGACGCGTGGTTCTCCGTGCCTTATGTGGGCGGAATAAACAAGTTCATAGAGGCCCTAACAGGCGAGTACAAGTACGACCTCTCCATACACTTCGCTTGCGGGGCCGGCAGCTACCTGTTCATAGATTCTGACAACAAGATAATTCCATTGACCAAGTTCGTGGACGCGCAGGGGCTCCTCGAGCACCTGCAAAAGGCGGTAGACGAGATGCAGGGCAAGTCAAGGCTCGCAAGGAAGGCGATCGCGGTCAAGACGCTGCTTGGCCTGAACAGGTACATAGACAAGCAGTACCAGCCAAAGTCCGTCAACTTCTCGAAGATGCTGCTCTCGATACTTATGAAGCACGACTTCGCGTCCATGGGCAAGCTCCAGATGAAGAGCATGTTCATAGGAATGATGCACTTCCAGGACGAATACACCTACGACATACACAGGGTGGAGAAGTGCGACATCCACTACGCGCAGCCAAATGGCGAAGTAATGCCGTTCTGCTCGTTCAATGTATTCCCGGAGATGTACAGGGACAAGGTGCAGAGGCAGTACAGCATGCCCGCGTCGGAGTGGGAGAAGACCCACCCGAACTGGTCGTACAGCAAGGACAAGTACACAAGGAACATCAAGGAGCTCGAGGCCAGCCCGGAGTACATCAAGCACTACGGCTCGATGGTCGACTACTTCGCCCTGCCGGTAAACGGGGGCAGGGGCGTGGCTAACTTCTCAAACCAGAAGCCCAAGGCGGTAGTACAACCGATGGTCGTGCAACCTGTTGCCAAAGTGGCGTCTCCGGTGCACAATACCATAGAGGAGTCTGGTGACTCGTGCGGATGCGGCTCAGAAGGAGGCTCCTGTGGATGCGGAAGGAGCGCAGAGGAGAAGGAGGAATCCGGAGGCTGCGGGTGCAGCGGCGGATCCTGCGACTGCTGATCACACTTAAGGGTTTTGATAATGGACCACAGAGAGGCAGAGGGCGGCAGCAAGTACAAGCAAGACCTAGAGCGGGAGCGCCAGATGGGTGCCGTAGAAGACGACTACATCACAGACGAGCAGGGCAACAGGTACAGGATGCCGTATAGGACGATCAAGGAGGTGGTCTTCAGCGGGCTGAGCCAGAAAGACCTTGTGGACCCGCAGCACGCGGCAAGGCTGCAGTACAGGCTCTCGATAATGGACCCGATAATAAAGACCTCGGTCAACTTCGCAAAGTCGAGGATAACGGTTATCTACAACCCGAAGGGCGCGAAGAACAGGCGCGAGCAGATAAGCCAGCAGGAGCTGATAGAGGTGCTCGCAAGGGAGGGAGTCCACGTTGACATGAGCAAGGTATCAGATAGGGATTACGATTACGTAAAGGAGTTCTATTCCTACGCCTACTTCTCGCCGGCAATACGCGAGCACCCTCCGTACGGATACACAAAGGACGAGTGGGAGAAGATGCGCGGCGGCTGGGACGAGAAGATGGAAAAGATGCAGCGGGAGAAGCTCGAGAAGTTCCACGACTGGCAGAAGGACTACGCTGCCAGCATCGAGGAGCAGAAGAACCCGGCCGCCCCGGTTAAGCTGACCGCGTTGGACAGGCTGCTCGGGAGAAAGAAGGGCCCGAGGATGAAGAAGGGGGAGAAGGGCTTCTGGTTCCACGGAGTCTGATCTTTAGAAATGAGGCGGTACCATGGCAAAAGCTGAAAGGACTCAAGAAACACATGACATTAATTCTAACGAACCAAAAGCCGCGGGTCGCCATCATCCCCAGATTCGGGGGCAGGCCGCGGCACAGCCGAGGATGGATGTGATAACGCTGCCAAATGGAGTAGAGGTTCAGGTAATATCCGGATCCTCAGCCCCAAGCAGAAAGCTCGTCTGATTTTATCCGAGTGTGACGGCCACAGCTGTAGCGTCATCGTGCGGAGCATAGAGCCTGATGTACTTCTTAAGGTCTGGGTCGATGTTCTCCAGGCCCCTTACATATGCAAGCCACCCTTTTAGGCCGCCCTTTAGGTACTCCTTTACTATGGTCTGGAAGTCGTCCTTTGCCCTGGGGTCTTCCTTGGGTATCAGCATGCCGTCTGTGAAGAGGAGTATATGCCTTACGTCTCTCAAACTTTCCGTTCCGCTGTGAAAGAACCTTACCTCCTCTTCCCCGGCGACAAAGCCGTACGTTACGTTCAGCTGCCTTCTCTGGTAAAGCGTGATGTCGCGTATGCCGGCCTTTGGGTCTGGGTCGCCCCTGTCTGTCAGCTCGCGAAGGAGCGACAGGGTTTCCTGGTCGTGCTCATAATCGTCAACAAGCACCTTGTATGAACCGTCGTCGTAGATCACCAGGATTATGCTGTCCGAGACCCACGCCCAGTCAAACGAATCGGAGTGCACCCTGACTGCGGCCACCGAGGTCGCCCAAAGGTTTATCTTATCGGTCACGTCTATTCCTTCTTTTATCATAGCTTCTCTTATTCGTCCGTTCAGGGCAACGGTTAGATCCAGTAGATATTCCCCGCCTGCGCCAAACACCTCCCTTGCGGTATTTGAAGCCAGATATGCGCCGGTTCTGCCCTCTTCGTCTGCGAACGGGTTCAGGTCGCTGCCCCGTCGAAGACCGCGAATATGCCAGTACCAGTATTCGCTACCAATGCGTCTTCGTTAAGTTTGTGCGAACCCTTGTCTGTTATGGAGTCGACTGTAATGCGGATGCTCGCCTCTGCGGTCGAAGGCGTTCTAGGTTCGTTTAGCGACAGGTGTTTGTACATATAACTTTACCCGAATTATTTGACTAGTATCCGCCATGTGGACCATGGTCGAACGCGCTGATTCTGTTATGAACCCATGAGTCATGTAAAACCGTACCGGCAAGAACCGCTAATGAAATGCCAGCCGCTGCTGCGCCTGCAATAAATCCAATCTCTAGGCCATATTTTTCAGCAAAATAAGCGAATGCTGCTCCGCCAGTCGAGGCTGGTGAAGTGTAGGCTGTTAGCAGTACGATAGGGACCAGTAACCTCTCAAACATGGTAGCTGCCCTAACTGAATCTCTTCCCGACCAATCTATTTCCACCGAAACTTCTCCATATCTCAATAAGCTTTCCCGTAGGTATGGTGACTCCGCTGCTGCTTTTTCTGCTTGTGGAGTCCCAGCTCTGAGGAGCCTATCTCCACACATCAGCTCTATGAATCTGTTTGTCATTTTCTCACTTACATAATGTCATATTTATCCAGATACTTATACCTTGCGATTTGTCTCAACGTGTTAGTGAAACCTTGTTATTTTTTAATTACTATGGACCTTGCACGCGTGTTTTGGCGCTATGCCTCTTTCCTCAAGAGGAGTTGGTGCTCCAAGTATTCGCTTACTCCTAGGAATGGCTGAGTGAGTAGCCTGTATTCTATCGTTTGAGCCAACTCTTCCTGAGTCAGGCTGGTTATATTCGATATGACCCTATTGTATTCTGCGTCGCCTTCGCCGTACCTGATAAGCCGCGTTAAAGGGCCTTGTGCCGCTTCGTAACTAAACCTGCCGGAAACTCTTTCATTTAAGATTGCGTCGAGGATGCAGACCGTAGAGTGCTCGTCAGTGTACAAGCCTGCAAATATCATATCGTTCAGTGTTGGGAGGTCGTATACAGCGTTTGTTATATCGAATTCAGTTTCGTCTAAACCCTTTTTATTTATCTCCTGGAAAGCCTCCCTCGCTCCTCCCTCAATAGGAGTCTCTAGGCGGCTTTTGTCAGGCAGCATCTGCAAGGCGCCAGAAGAAATCTCGGAAATCCTGCCACCCATACCAGGGCGGTCCTGCGGTGTATTGGGCATTGTAGTCCTAGGCACCACTTTAGAATCTCCTATTGGGAATATGCCGGGCCTGTATTCCTCTCTTGTCAGGATATAGGGTTCGTCATCAAGCGCATATACTATAGGCAGGGTTGCTGACGGGCCTTTCTTCACTGTGTTAATAGAGAAGCGCCTGCCGTTGCTGTGTTGGAGGCTTTCAGAGAAGACGCTCATGCCAAACGATCCCCCTGTCTTGCTAGATTGTGTGACGGTAAGTTGTTCTCCGGGGAGCACCGTACCCTCGTACCTGCAGGGATCGCCTGGGGCAAATATGCCGTTGTGGGGCAATGGCTCTATTACAGGGCTAATTTTTCTTGGTTTCTGCACATATTTGATTGCTGCTGCAATCACCGCTATCTGGGTGTACGGAGAGGTTATCCCGCCAGAGTACACGGCCTCTATAGCACGCTCTATCGGAACCGGCTTTATCCAGCCGTTATCAGGAAGCTTTTCGTTGGTCTCGGCGAACCACGTCTTGTGCTCTATTGGAGATTTTGCCGGAGCAAAGTGGGTCCTTATTAGGTGCTCGGTTAATGCCGCTCGGGTGGCGCCCATGGATCTAAGCGTACAGGCTGCATATTGCGCAAGCAGCGAGTATCCAGCGCCGTGAGGAACCTCCATAGATGGAAGCATCACGACCGGGCCATGGGCCTCAGGCACCAACTGGTTTGCCAATACGATTGTTTGCTCTTCCGGGTTTACAAGGCCAACGTAGAGGTGGGTTGGCATTGTTAGCCAATGCCAAATGCCCCTCTTGGTGACCCTAGTTCCATCGGCCATCTCGACCCGTACGTTTCTATCATACTCCCTCAGCATAAAGGGGGAATCGGGCGTAGGCTGCGCCAGGGTCTTTGCCTCCGTGCCTGGGACTACGTCGCCAGGGACTATATTGCGATAATCTCTTGGTATAACACCTTGGAATAAATCATTTGACGTCGGAAGGGAAATTCTGTGGCTTTGGATAGGCGGCCACAGCTCAGCCCTTGGTGCACATTGGACTGCCTGCTCTGCCGGTCTACTCCTAACGCTCATGTAATCATATTATATGCGTCTTTCCAGATATTAATACATGCCGAATTGTTACAAAATGTGGGTGAAAGTTTATGATTTTGTAACCTTCTTGCCGGCACGCCTGCTTGACAGAAACGCTTATAAATTTCCGATAGGCTTGATAGAGCGTGGTTTGATGACGGAACAGCATGAGAAAACGATAAGGGAATACATGCAGAGGAGCTCCGAGATAATGCGCCTGCTGGACGGGCAGGCGCCAAAGCTGGCCGAGATCGTATCGATGCTCGACAAGGCGCGCGAGCGCGGCAGCACCATCTTTATCATGGGCAACGGGGGCAGCGCATCGACTGCGTCGCACATGGCGAACGACCTAAACAAGACGGCCTGCAAGGAGGGCGGCAAGAGGTTCAAGATGATGGCACTGACGGACAACGTGCCGATAATGCTCGCTATAGGAAACGACATCTCCTATGACGACATATTCGTGGAGCAGCTCAAGAACTTCCTCGGGAAGGACGACATCGTCATGGGGCTCAGCGGAAGCGGAAACTCGAAGAATGTGCTAAAGGCCCTCGAGTACGCCAACTCTAAAGGCGCATATACGATAGGATTGACCGCGATGGGCGGAGGCAAGCTCGCGCAGCTGGCGAAACTGTCGATAATCATACCAGATGGGGCCCAGGTTGGCAGTGTGCCGCAGGGCGGCCTTGATGGCAGGATACAGCGTGCCGAGGACATGCACCTGATGCTCACGCACATAATGGTACTTGCCCTTAGGAACAGCGGACCTTGAGTCTAGCTCTTCTGCTGGCCTACGAATATGACCCTGCTGCCGCTGTAGTCTATGGAGATTTTCTGCTGTGTTAATCCCATCTTTGCCATTTCGACGCCCAGTTTCTTGTGCCTGTCGGGCGGAGCAAGCAATAGCAGGAATCCCCCTCCGCCGGCCCCGATTATCTTGCCGCCTAGCGCGCCGTTCTTCAGCGCCAGTTCGTAGGTCCTGTCTATCGCGCTGTTCGATATCTGCTTTTCGAGGGTCTTCTTAAGCACCCAGTTCCTGTGCATGTGGGCGCCGAGCTGCCCGATGTCTCCCTTGCTGAGCGCGTCCCTGGCCTTGTACGCCAAGTCCCTCATCTCCTTGTAGGTATCGACGTGGTCGGCCGTGCTGTCCTGCTGTGCCTTGAGTATCGGGGCTGCGCTCCTCTGTATTCCAGTATAGAGGAGCATGAGGTGGTTCTCGAAGTCTTTCCTGTACTCCTCCTTCATTATTATCGGATCTACGGCTACGCTGCCGTCGCTCTTGAAGTGCATCAGGTTTATTCCGCCGTGGGCCGCTGCGTACTCGTCCTGCTGGCCTCCGGGCTCTTTGAGGGTGCCCCTCGCGATCTTGACGGCCTGTGCGGCCAGTTCGCTCTGGGATACGGCATCGCCGTTCCATGCGTGCAGGGCGTGCAACAGCGCTACGAGAAAGGTGCTGCTCGACCCCAGGCCCGTTCCCTTCGATGGAATGTCAGAGTGGCTCAGTATCTCCACTCCGCCCTCTATGTTCAGCAGCCTGAGCGCCTCCCTCACCGTAGGGTGCTCGATCTCGTCCACCTTGTTGACCTGCTCGGTCTTGGAATAGCTCACCCTTATCCTATCCGGGAAGAAGCTTTTGCTGACGAAGATCGTCACGTACTTGTCTATCGCGAACGGGACCGCGGCGCCAGGGCCGTACGCCTTGTAGAAGGATGGGAGGTCCGTGCCCCCGCCCACTGTGGTCGCCCGGAGAGGCGCGTGGGTTATGATGGTGCGGTTCCTCGACATTAAATAACCTGAAAGCTATAGCCCCGTCCAGATATATATACATTTTGTATGGGCATTTTTGGAGAATTTGGCCCGCTAGCGCCCGGCCCATTCGTTCAGCGCGATCTCCGCAGCGACGACAGGCTCCTCTATCTTGAAGTTCCTCAGCACTTCCGGGTGCACCTCCCCGAAGACCGCCGAGGCGCCATTATCGGCCACGGCCCTGGCGCACCTGCCAGATATAAATACCGGGTCATCGTGCGGTTCTATCCTGAAATCTCCGCCCAGCAGCTGGAATATCGCCTCCATCGCGCTCTTCGCCTCTGCAAAGTTTGCCTTTGAATGCACGCTTGCCAGGCCGAGCCGGGTGCCTTCCAGGGCCTTGCCTCCCTTGATCGAGAACACCTTCCCTATCTCGAAGAGCCTCTGCGGCATCGTCGCTTTTGACGAGATGCTCAGGTTCTGGAGCAAGTTCGGAAGAGTGCTTGTCCTCAACATCGTTATCGTTGTGGTCTTTGCGTCTGCTATGCTGACATATTCTCCGCTGTGATATGTCCATCGCATGTTCTTGAAGTTCATCTGCTCGTTGGTGAGCACGCTGTTTATCGCCTCGGTGTAGCCGAGGCCCACCATCAGGAGCGCCTGGCTGTTCTCCATGTCTGACATGTCGTTCGAGAGTCCGTACCCCGTGCCCGATACCGGCGACGGGTTTATTTTATTGTAGCCGTAGGCTATCGCGATGTCCTCTATGATGTCCTGGTCGTTGAGCACGTCAACCCTGTACGGCGGAACATAGAAGAGCACGTTGTCGCCGTACTTCGCGGCCGTGTATCCCATTCTGTTTGCAAGGCTTATCACATTATGCCTTCCGGTCTCCACGCCGATCGTCCTGTCCGCCTTCTTCATGCTCACCTTTATCTCCCTGTACTTCATTGCTAGAGCGGTGGCCGTGCCGGTGCTGTACTTCACGCTTACCGGGTAGACATCCGCCCCAGAATACATGAAGGAACACGCGATTACGTTGGCAGCGTTTTCTATCGCCAGCATTGACGTTCCCGTTATGTCTATGAACAGCTCTTTTGTCTTCTCTGTTACCTTTGTAGCCTCCGAGTTCGTTATCGGTATCATGGCAATTATCTTCTCTGAGTCAGCCAAGTACGGATAGGCCATCCTATCGTTGTCGTAATTGGGAATTGTGTCCCGGTATTCGACGCCCTTTTCGTGCTCCCTCATTATCTGGGCGAAGCTCGACTTGGTTGATGCGCCAAGGGGAGCAAAGCTTCCGTCTTTTGAAGCGGTGTATGTCAGGTCTCCCTTTATGGCGGAGAGGCTGTGCACGCCGATCGCTATCTTCTTCCTCTTCCTGCCGTACGTGTCTGCAAGCTTTTCCGTGAAGTTTATCAGGTACTTTAGCGAGTTGCCCGACAGGTCGACATTCTTGACAACGATTCCTGCAATGTAGGGTCTTACCTTTGATACCTCCTTCTTTACCGCTATGGTGAGTGCCGGTTTGCCGCTTATTTTATAAAAGTTATCCTTCGGCACTTTCTTCCCGACAAAGTTGTCCAGGGCCCTTGCAAACCCGACGAAGTCCAAGAGGTCTGGCCTGTTCGGGCTTATGTCGACCTTCATCTCCGAGCCGGTTATGCTGTCGATATCTATACCCATCCTCGTTATCTCGTCCACGAGCTTCTGCTGGGGCAGGCTGGTCTTCTTGAAATCCTTCAGGTCAAAAGCAACTATAGCCATCGTATCAAACCTTCAGGCTCTTCCTGCTCCTGAGCCATGCGACGTCGTTCTTGTACAGCGTGGGCAGCGAATCCGCGCCGAATATTCCTGGATGGAGCATCAGCCTGTCGAGGCCACTGCCCCAGGCTAGTACGGTCTTGTCCACACCCATCGCCTTTGTTATCTCCTTTCTTATTATTCCGCCGCCCGCAAGCTCTATCGATGCTCCGCGCTCCTTGTCGTAGTAGACGAGCTCGAGGCTCGGCTCGGTGAAAGGGAAGTATGCCGGCCTTATGTAGACGTCGTCCAGGCCCAGCTTTGAGTAGAAGCTTTTTAGCACGTATGTCAGGTTCGCGAATGTCAGGTTGTCGCCTACGACTATCCCGTCGCAGTTTATGAACTGGGCGAGGTGCTTGTAGTCTATGCTCTCGTTCCTGAAGACCGGGCCTATGGAGAACATCTTTGCTGGGTAGCTCATCTGCGCCGCCTCGGCAAACTTCCTTATGTATCTGGCGGACACGCTTGTGGTGTGGGTCCTGAGCACGGCCGACTTCGCTATCTCCTCGCTCCACTTTTCTTTCCAGCCCTCTATGTGCATCTTTTTCACGTTGTCCAGAAGCTCGAGGTCCTCTATCGTAAGCTGTTTCGGGTTCGATAAAAAGAAGGTATCCTGCATCTCCCTTGTCGGATGATCCTGCGGGGAGAAGAGCGCGTCAAAGTTCCAGAAGGCGCTCTCGACAAGCGGGCCCTGGACCTCTATGAAGCCCATCTCGAGCCAGGCCTCTCTGACTGCGTTTATGAATTCCCTCACAGGATGCAGCCTTGCAGGGTACGACGGCTCTGTAGGCGCACCGACATCGTAAGGCTTGAGCGGTTTCTTCTTCCATTCGCCGCTCTTTATTATCTCCTTGGTGAGCTGGCCGATCCCCTGCTCCTTCGGAGCGCTCGAGAGCATTTGCGCCCCTGTCTTTGTTATCGATACCTCGTTTATCACTGACCTGTCCCTTATCTCTATCAGGTTTCTTTTAGAGAGCGCACTTGCCAGATCTTTGTTCTTGTCTATCAGGTCGCCGGCGCCAGGGCCCGTAAGCTTTATGAGTAGCGCCCTTGCTAGATACTCTTTGCCGGCGGCCGCCTTTGCCCCTTCCGGTGTGAGCGAGACCTCGTCCTTGTTTATCGATATCCACCCGTTCTTCTTCGCCCATCCCAGGCCGATCTGGTCGTCTATCTTCGATATCTTCTGCTTCTTGATGGGCCTTAGCCTCTTCACGAGCGCCTCTTCCGGGAATTCCTTCAGATATCTTTTGCCCTCGCTGCTGAGCTGCACGCTCTTGGAGCCGCTTTTCTTGACGGATATCGCCCCCTTTCCCAGCAGGGACTCTATCCCATGGAGTATCGAATCCCTTCCAAGGTTTGTGTTGGACTCGAGCGCATCCATAGAGGCGGGGCTGTTTTTGTTGAGAAAGCCAAGAAGCCGAATTTCATATTCTTCCAACCCATCACTTCTCTACCTTTAGGTATGTATAAAGGATGAAAAAGAGAACAAACGCTATTATTATGACGTATGTGAATATTCCAAGGAATGCATACGCAGCGGTGAAGAACGAGAGCACCTCGGCTTGTATGCTCTGCCTGGTCGTGAAGCTCAGGGCGAACTTAGAGAGCGGCTCTTGGTAATACCAAGACATGCTTGTAACGTTGGTGAAGTTGCCCGTGATAAGGTTTGAGGGAGAGTCTGGCACCGGGTAGATGTTGTTTATGATAGAGCCCTGAGGCGGCGATATTGTCAGAGTGGTGTTGGGGTCGAGTACCTGGCCGCTGATCTCGTGCTCAAAGTTGAATACGTTAGTATTGAATGTGTAGAAGAACACCCTAGGGGCGATCTCGTTCACTCGGGTCACGTTCTGGACGTTGTACGAGAGGATTATCTGGGCGTTCTGCTGCCCGGTTATTGTTGTCGTTAGCGGACCTGGGAAGAGCCTGAAACTATATACGCCCAGTTTTGGATTTATTATGTGCTGTGTCAGCCCGGGTCCTATGATTGACTGCCAGGTGCTTAGCGTAAGGTTAAACACAGCCCTGTCCGCCTGGTACTGGCTGGCTGAGGAGTTGGTAATATAAACGGTGAATACCTCCCTGACTGTAGCACTGGTATTAGTGTTGAGCGTGACCTGTGTTGTTACGTGGGTAATGGCGTACGAAGCGCTGGGCATCTGTATGGCTATTACTGCAAGCAGGGCAAATACTAGCGCGGCGTACCGAATCATAGGATTCACCAGTTCTATTCCCCGTGTAAGGTATTTAACCTTATTGTTGGCTGTTTTGCGACGATGGGACGGCACGCCCTATGATATTAAATACCTTTACGACCAAAGGAATCTTACGTGATTGAATGATGACAGGATTTGTAATATCCAAGATAGAAGGCAAGCTTGATCCGGCTGCGGACCTGCGAAAGCAGAGGTTCCCGAAACTGGATTACAACATAGACAACGTCACGGCCAGTGGGACAAAGATAAAGGTGAACTATGAGTTCTCCGCAACGTACTTTGACTCTGATGCGAAGGATGCAAAGAGCATTGGAGAGCTGAAGCTGGCTGGGTATGTGGAGATTGAAGATACCAAGGATGCCGTGGCTGGCATATCCAAGAAGTGGAGCGAGAGCAAGATGCTGCCTCCAGAGCTGGCCGAAGAAGTGCTGAACAACCTTAACTTCAGGTGCGGGGCAACGGGAACGCTGCTTGCCTACTCGCTAGGGTTCATACCTCCTCTTGTAATAACAAGGACCAAGATAGAGGAGAAGAAGTAATAGCTGCTGGTACGCAGGCACAACGTACGGCTGCTTCTAACTTTATGCTAATCGGTGCTTATGTGGAGATAGAGGGCGCAGTGCTGGACATCGACTATCTGCTTAACGGCTCCGGAGGCACAGACATAAGGCTTACGGTCAAGGGCACCGACGCAAAGACCTACGAGATGTTTGACCCTGAATTTAGACCCTATTTTTACCTGCTGCCGTCTTCTAAGATGGATGCAAAGGAGCTCATGGAGGTAAGCGCCATCGATGGCGGCGGGGTGATACGTCCAGAGGGTATAGAGGCGAGCAAGCGCAAGATACTGGGCAAGGATGAGGATGTATTCAAGGTATTCGTGAAGAGCCCGATGCACGTGCCAAAGCTCAGCGCTGCCATGGGCAGGCACGGCACGTGCTACGAGTATGACATACCATTCGCCAAGAGATATGCGCTGGACAAGGACATAACTCCGCTCTCCAATTATGAGATAGTGGCAGATGGCGGCGGCGGCGGTCGGCTCAATGTCAAGTCCATGAAGCCCGCAAAGAACGCCTCCGCTGTCGAATTCAACACGATGTGCTTCGACATAGAGGTCTACAACCCGCTGGGCATACCGAGGGCCTCGACAGACCCGGTAATAATGATAAGCTACATCTACAGGGCGAACGGCAAGTCGGGTGAGGGCGTGATGACCTTCAAGCAGATAAAGAGAGACTTTGTCACGGTCGTGAAGGACGAGCGGGAGCTGTTCTCGGCATTCGCTGCAAAGGTCAGGGAGCTCGATATAGATGTTATCATAGGTTACAACTCCGCTAACTTTGACATAAGGTACATGATAGAGAGGGCGAGAAAGCTGGGCGTCAAGTTCAACCTCAGCAGGTACGAAGGCGAGACAAGGCTTGAGAGCCACGGCCTGGTGCAGAGAGTGAAGATAGGCGGGGTGATACATGTTGACATGTACCAGGTTGTCAAGTTCATTTCTATTGTGGGCGCCTCGGAGAGCATACTAAAGCTGAACAGCTACACGCTCAAGAACGTATACGAGGCGATAAGCGGAGGCAAGAAGACAACGGTTGACAAGATGAATATATACAAGCTCTGGGACGGCACTAGCAAGGAGCTCGAGGAGCTTGCGGTCTACAACCTGAGCGACTCGCGCTCGCTACAGGCGGTATATGACATGTTCGTCCCAATAACGATAGAGTTGTCAAGGACGACGGGAGACATCCTGAGCGACACGGCGGTGTCCACGACAGGGCAGCTTGTCGATTACCTCTGCATGAGGTACGCCAACCGCGCGAATGAGATGGTGCCCAACAAGCCGGACGAAGGCGAGATAAAGAAAAGGCTTGCCAATCCGATAGAGGGCGCGTACGTGAAGACGCCCGACCCCGGGATATACGAGAACCTTGCGATATTTGACTTCAGGGGATTGTATCCTTCGATAATAATATCGTACAACATAGACCCGGCAACGGTATGCTATGACTGCACAGACTACCACGAGTCGCCATTGGGAACCAAGTTCGACAAGAAAAGGAAGGGGATAATGCCGATCATACTCAAGATGCTGATAGACCAGCGCGCCGCGGTGAAACGTGAATACAAGAAGAACCCTGATGACAAGTACTTGGGGTCCAGGTCTTCGGCGTTGAAGATCCTGTCAAACTCCTTCTACGGGTACCTTGGCTACGCCAGGTCCAGATGGTATTCGAGGGACTGTGCGGGCAGCGTCACAGCTTACGGAAGGCAGTACATAAAGGAGGCGATAAAGGCTGCGGAGGACAGGGGCTTCAGGGTCATCTATGGGGACACCGATAGCATAGTGATGCTTCTTGAAAAGAAACCGAGGGAGGAGGCGCTTGCCTTCTTGAAGGAGTTCAATTCGAAGCTGCCGGAGAATATGGAGCTTGAGGTGGAGGACTTCTACAAGCGTGGGGTCTTCGTTGGAAGGAAGACCGAGAGCGGCATCGCCGGGGCGAAGAAGAAGTACGCGCTGATATCGGAATCCGGAAGGATAAAGATAAGGGGATTCGAACTTGTAAGAAGGGATTGGTCCAGGATTGCAAGAGACACTCAGAGAAAGGTCTTGGAGGCCATACTCCAGGAAGGCAGCGCTGAGAAGGCTGCTGATATAGTGAAACGGGTCGTACAGGAGTTGAAGGGAGGCAAGGTTCCACTGAGCGAGCTGGCGATAAACACCCAGCTCAGAAAGGGCATCGACAGCTACGATTCAAAGTCTCCGGAGCTCGGCGCCGCTAGGAAAGCGGTCAAGGCCGGCCTGAAAAGGAAGGACGAGGTAGAGGAGGCGGTGATAAGCTACGTGATAACAAGGCACGGCTCGTCAATATCGGACAAGGCCGAGCTCGAGGAGTTCGCAAAGGACTACGACCCCGATTACTATATAAACCACCAGGTGCTGCCAGCGACAATGAGGATACTTAAAGAGCTTAACTTCAATGAGGATGATCTGAAGGGGTTGGGAAAGCAGAGCAAGTTGTGATAGTATGGAAAACGAAAAGGCAGACCCAAAACTGGTTCGGGAAGTCGGCGCTATGTCTTACGCGGCGCTGATGGCCGCAAGGGAAAAGATAAAACCAGGAGCGAAGCTCATAGACGTTGCATCGTATGTGGAAGGTCTATTGAAAGAAAAAGGATACGGAGCGGCATTCCCGCTAAACCTATCGGTGAACAACCAGGCCGCACACTATACACCTTCGCTTGACGACCAAGCTGTTTTCGGGGATGGCGACATCGTCAAGGTGGACTTTGGCGCCGAGAAGAATGGCGTATTGGGAGACTGCGCCCTGACGGTTGACCTTTCAGGAGGGAATCAGAAGCTCGTCCAGGCTACTATCGATGCACTGCAGAACGCGATATCGGTTGTGAAGAGCGGCGTGGAGGTGACAAAGATCGGAAAAGAGATAGAGAAGACCATAACATCGGCGGGTTTTGTGCCGATAAGGAACCTGGGAGGCCACAGCGTCGAGACCCACGAACTGCATTCGCACGTCTTCATACCGAACTACGACAACGGCGACGATACAAAACTTGAAGAGGGCCAGGTGATAGCGATAGAGCCGTTCGCGACCAACGGGGAGGGGATGGTAAAAGACAGTGATATATGTGAGATTTACAGCTTCGACATGGAGGTACAGGTAAGGTTGAAAGAGGCGAGGCTCTTGCAGGAAGAGATAAAGAAGAATTATTCTCACGAACCTTTTGCGGTGAGGTGGCTATCCGCTGTTGTACCATCGAGCTTCGGCTTGTATGCCGGGATAGCCGAGCTTGCAAGGGCAGGTGCACTGACCAGGTACCCGACCTTGATAGAAGCTGGAAAAGGCATGGTATCGCAGGCAGAGCTAGAGGTTATGGTTGAAAAAGACGGCTGCAGCATCGTTACTAACTGACATCCTCCCACGACTGAATGTCGTGGGGTTCCACGGCATTCATCATGCTTGGTTTGGAGTCTCTACCGTTCATAGAGTTGCACCTCTGGGGATATCAGTGTTCCCCTTGCATACATCCCTGTCTGTATGCAATTGACCTGCGTTAGATTCTAATGGTTGACGCAAAGCGATATTGAACGATGCATTTGCGTCTGCGTGGTCAACGTGTCCACAACCGTGGCACACGAATTTCTTTGATTCTCTAATTCCTATGTTTCCACACCTTGAACACTCTTTCGATGTGTTTTTAGGTTCGACATAGGTTAGCGGTATTCCGTATAATTCTGCCTTGTATTCGATAAAGTTCTGCAACTGGTAGAAAGACCAACTGTGCAGACTGTAGTTGAATTTCCTTGAATGTTTCCTGTTTCCCCTTATTCCCTGTAGTTGTTCGAGTTTGATTCCTGCATTCTGTTCCTTTGCGACCTCAACAATCTCCTTTGAAATCTTATGGTTGAGGTCTCGAACTATTCTCGATTCCCTGTTCTTTATCCTTTTGACAAGTCTGAGTTTTCCCTTTTTCTGCAATTTCTTCCTGATAGATTTGTATTTGTTGTGAATGTGCAATGCCTCTTTTCCAAGTTTCCATATCTTTCCAGTATTGGCATTGCCGACAACTGCGACATGTCCAGTTGTATTTCTATCAACACCTAGCCATGTCGTCGTTTTTATTTGAGGCTGTGATTTGATATTCACAGAAACATAGGCATATTCGTTGTCAAGTTCAATCTGATTGATTTTATCAAAATCGTTTCTGAAAGAATATTGTATATTGAATTTCAGACAGG
>VFSW01006868.1_pt1 | contig 16638 bp, 11 predicted proteins | sample 5358111 | NCBI WGS metagenome assembly VFSW01 (sample SAMN11554181, study PRJNA540505) | mine drainage metagenome | isolation source: sediment from site ElyBrook_90M | place: USA: Ely Copper Mine, Vershire, VT | collected 2017
GATCCGAAACAGGCTTGTTTTATCGTGAATGGGAATGTGTTCCAATAATGGATTGGGACACCTTGACATTCATCCCTGCATCGGGTAAAATCCCTTCACCCTGTTAGAGGGCCTGTAGCGCAGTTGGGAGCGCGCCTCAATCGCACTGAGGAGGCCGGGGGTTCGAATCCCCCCAGGTCCACTCTAACCGGGCAGAGATTTTCTCTGCCCGTAAATATCGAAAAGTCACGCAGGAGTAGTAGGCTATCCGCCAGCGAGCCGGGAGAGAGAGGTGTGAGCCCGGCACAGTGCCCAGCGGAGCACATTGGCCGAACTCGCCTGCGCCGCCCACCGTAGGTGGGCAGGCAGCTTGGTGAATGTCAGTAGCCAGCGCCGGGGTTCGCCCGATAACGCGAATGTGAGCGGCTCAACCGGTCTGGTTGGGCAAGCAGGGTGGTACCACGGAGTACTTCCTTCGTCCCTGGGGCGAAGGTTTTTTGTTGTTTAGGAGAGGAATTGTCGATGCCCAACACACCCATACCCATCTATAACCCGGCTGAGATCGAACCCAAGTGGCAGCAGCGCTGGGAAGCCGACGGACTGTACCGGGCGGATATCGATCCGGCGCGGCCTAAATATTACGCTCTGACCATGCTGCCTTACCCATCCGGCGACCTGCACATCGGTCACTGGTACGCCATGTCGCCCTCGGATGCGCGCGCCCGCTACAAGCGCATGCAAGGGTTTAACGTTTTGTTCCCGATTGGTTTCGATGCTTTCGGCCTTCCGGCTGAAAACGCCGCCATCAAGCGCAATATCCACCCACGCGTGTGGACCTACGCCAACATCGAGCGCATGCGCAAGCAGTTGCGCAGTATGGGCGCCATGTTCGACTGGCGCCGTGAGGCCGTCAGCGCCGATCCGGAATATTACAGGTGGACCGAGTGGTTTTTCACCCAGCTCTTCAAACACGGCCTGGCCTATCGCAAGCTGTCAGCGGTAGATTGGTGCCCTAACTGCAATACCACCCTGGCGCGCGAGCAGGTGTGGGGCGATGACCGCCACTGCGAACGTTGCCACACCCCCGTGATCAAGAAAGAGCTGGAGCAGTGGTTCTTCCGCACCACCCGTTACGCCGACGAGCTGTTGAACTACGAAACCATCGACTGGCCCGAGCGCGTGCGCACGCTGCAGACCAATTGGATTGGCAAATCTGAAGGGGCGGCAGTCGTTTTCCACACCGAGCAGGGCGACGAAATGGAAGTCTTCACCACCCGCCCGGATACCCTGTGGGGCGTCACTTTCATGGTGCTGTCTCCCGAGCATGCCCTGGTGGCCAAGGTGACCACGCCGGAGCACCAGGCTGAGGTCGAAGCCTATCAGCAGCAGGCCAAGCGCCTGTCAGACATCCAGCGCGAGGCCGTCGATAAAGAAAAGACCGGCGTTTTTACCGGCGGGTATGCCATCAACCCGATCAACGGGGAACGCATCCCGATCTGGATCGCCGATTACGTGCTGATGACCTACGGCACCGGCGCCATCATGGCCGTACCGGCCCACGACGAACGCGATTTCGAGTTCGCCCGCAAGTTCAACTTACCCATCCGGGTAGTTATCCAGCCGGACGACGTAGAGCCAATCCGTGAAGACCAGATGACGTCGGCCGTGCCGGCTATCGGAACCATGGTCAATTCCGGCTCGTTGACCGGCACTCCCGGCGACCAGGCCATCCGGAAAGCTATCCAGATGGTGGAAAGCCAGGGCGCCGGGCATTCGGCGGTCAACTACCGCCTGCGCGACTGGCTGATTTCACGCCAGCGTTATTGGGGCGCGCCCATCCCGATGGTTTTCTGCAAGGAGTGCGGCACGGTCCCCGTTCCGGATGATCAACTGCCCGTTTTACTGCCGGACGACGTGGAATGGAAGCCCACCGGCGAATCGCCGCTGAAGCTGCACCCCACCTGGCGTTTCACCACCTGCCCGCAGTGCGGCGGTCCGGCCGAACGCGAAACTGACACGATGGATACCTTCATGTGCTCCTCCTGGTACCACCTGCGTTATCTGAGCCCCCATTATACCCAGGGTCCCTTCGATCCGGCCGAATACGCCTACTGGATGCCGGTTGACCTGTATACGGGCGGCATCGAGCATGCCAATATGCACCTGATTTACACGCGCTTTTTCCATAAGGCGCTGCGCGATATGGGCATCACCCAGGGGCCCGAGCCCATGCTGGAACTGCGCAACCAGGGCATGGTGCTGGGCAAAGACGGCGAAAAAATGTCCAAAAGCCGCGGCAACGTGATTGCCCCGGATGACCTGGTGCAGGCCTACGGCGCCGACACCGTGCGGGCTTACCTGATGTTCTTCAAGCGCTGGGAACAGGGTGGCCCGTGGGAAGACAACATTGACGGCATTGTGCGCTGGATCCGTCGCAGTTGGACGGTGATCCTGGAGCCGGCTGAAGGCGGCCAGGTCTCCGCGGAGACCATTCGCTCCCTGAGGCGCAAAGTCCACCAGACCCTGCGCTCGGTGACGCGTGACTACGAAGTCCTCGAATTCAACACCATCGTTTCCTCCTTAATGGAGCTGATGAACGAAATGAGCCGGGCCAAGCAGCAGGGCGCCTGGCAAAGCCCCGCCTGGGACGAGGCCGTGGATATCTATTTGAAGATGTTGGCCCCGTTGGCGCCGCACATCAGCGAAGAGCTGTGGGAGCGCCTGGGCAAACCTTATTCGATCCATCAGCAGACCTGGCCGGTGCTCGATGAGGCTGCTACTTTTCAGGAAGAAATCACCCTGGCGATACAGGTCAACGGCAAAGTACGCGACCACATCACTGTGGCGGTGGATGCTGCAGAAGAAGACGTCAAGGCTCTGGCCTTGTCCACCGAAAATACGCAAAAATTCCTGGGCGGTAAGCCGCCGCGCCAGGTGATCTACGTGCGCGGTCGCCTGGTCAATATCGTGGTTTAATATACTCCCGAATTATCTGTTTGACGTTGCGTCCGCAACGTCAAACAGATAATTCGGGGACTCTTGTGGGAGAAACTTATGCGCCTGGAAGATTTGAACTGGATGGATGTAGAAGGCTATTTGAAGAAAGACAACCGCCTTATATTGGTGTTGGGTTCGACTGAACAGCACGGCTACCTCAGCCTGACCACCGACGTAAAGATTCCCCTGGCCCTGGCAGATGCCGCCAGCCAGAGAACCGGGGTGCTGGTGGCTCCACCGCTCAACTTTGGCGTGGCGCCCTATTTTCTGACTTATCCCGGTACGATCACTTTGCGCCTTTCGACTTTTCTGGATGCAGTCGAAGATATCGTCCGTTCCGTCTACGGCTACGGCTTCAGGCGTATCTTGGTGCTCAACGGGCATGGCGGCAACGATCCGGCCCGCGGCCGGTTGACCGAACTGGCCAACGCTCTGCCCGAATTGAATGTGGCCTTCTACGCCTGGTGGACCTCCCACAGCGTCGAGGAGGTGGCTGTGAGGCATCACCTGAAGCCCAGCCATGCCAACTGGCTGGAGGCCTTCCCCTTCACAACGGTGTGCGACTTGCCCAAAGGCGAAAAAAGCCCTGCTCTATTCAAGGGCTTACCCAACGCCGCCCAATCGCGCCAGTTGTACGGTGATGGCGTTTTTGAAGGAGCTTACTCGGCCAGTCAGGTGATCATGGACGAGCTGTTTTCCGCCGCTTTGCAGGATGTGCTCTTCCTTCTGGATTTCTAATCGTTCCCACAACCCGGTTTTTTCCCCTGCTTACCTCGCAATACGATTAGTGACGATTTTACATTCTTTTTACACTCCGGCAATATTCGCATAACCTGCTCCGCTTAGAATAAAGAAGATAAAGTGCAAGCAAGAACAATGCACTCAATCGAGAGGAGCAAATGATTATGTTCACAAAATTTTTTAAACCACACATCACGCGTTGGATGGGGGCAATTCTGATTGGGGCAATGCTGCTGGCAGTTCCGGCGGCTCCGGTCTTAGCCGCCGCTCCGACACCCACGCCTGCCCAACCCGCCGGGCAGAGTAAAGTCACACCTGCCAAACTGGCCAGCGATTATCAGAAAGAACTCCAGGCCTTGAAAACCCAGGATGCTAACCTGACCAAAGTGGATACACTGGTGGGCAAAGCGGATACCTTTTTGACCGGGCTGAAAGATAAGGGCAGAGACGTCGAAATTCTGCAAACTATCCTGAACCAGTTCAAACAGGATGTAACCACAGCCACCGGGTTCCACAATACCGCCACACAAATCCTGAATACCCATGCCGGATTCGACAGCAGCGGTAACGTGGTTGACCAGGCGCAGGCCCTCACCACAGTGTTGAGCGCCCGCAATAAGTTGGTGGAGGCGCGCCTCACCCTTAAAGGCGGCATCGTCGACATACGCGCCGCCATCCAGTACTACCGCGGCGGGAAAAAGACCAATCCACAGGTGACCCCGACCGCCACCCCAGCACAAGTCCAATAGAAAGTCGATGGTCAAAAAAAGCCGCACAACCTTCAGGGTCGTGCGGCTTTTTTGTGCTTGTGCCTGCTGCTATAATAACCTGCACGATGAAACTCTTCACCTGGAACTGCGCCGGCGCTTTTCGTAAAAAGACTGGCCAGCTCGCCAGCTTCAACCCGGACCTGGCCGTGATCCAGGAGTGCGAGCGGCCTGAGAAACTGATCTTCCCACAGGATTTCCAACCGGCTTCTATGGCCTGGTTTGGCGATCCGGACGCCGCCAAAGGGGTGGGTGTCTTTGGTTTCGCCGGCCTGCGCGTGGAAGTGGCGGGGGAGGTGTACGACCCCACCATCCGCTACTGTGTGCCCTTGCGGGTAACCGGCGCCTGGAACTTTCATCTGATTGCTATCTGGGCCATGCCCCGGGCCAATCCAGGCGGAGCCAGCTATGTGGGGCAAATCTGCCGGGCCTTGCAAGCCTACGCGACCTTTATCCGTGCCCAGGATACCCTCCTGGCAGGTGATTTCAACAGCAATCAAATTTTCGACCGCCGCGGCCGGGCCTGCAATCACTCCAACGTGGTCGAGCAGTTGGCGCAAGATGGGATTGTCAGCCTGTATCATGAATACTTCCATGAATCTCACGGGCAGGAAAGCCGGCCTACCTTTTATCTGACCAAAATGGTCTCTCGCCCGTTCCACCTCGATTATTGTTTCGCTCCAAGCCATTGGAGCCAGCGGGTTACTCGCCTGGAAGTTGGTGATTTCACCGACTGGCGTCCCTGGAGCGATCACTGTCCACTGTTTGTAGAATTGGACTTGTGACCGGGACAGCACTTTTTTCAGGTGGAAAAAGTGTAGCTTTTTCCACCTGAAAAAAGTGAACCCTTGGGAACTTTAAATAAAGCCGGTACGTCTTAGGGGCGAAAGTCCTTTCGATGAGCTGTGGAGGTTCCCATGAAATTAAAAATCAGTTTTTCCCTGCTGTTTAGCCTGGTGTTGTTGTTTGGCTTGGTAAATCCGGTCCAGGCCGATGGAATCATCATCCCTACCCCTTGCATCCCTGAGCGCTGCCCGCCTCCGCCATGCCTGGATCGCCCGTGTCCCCGGCCAATCTCACAGCTCGCCATCAAGTACCATCACGTCACGGTCAAGATCGATAACCAGTTGGCAGTTACCCATGTGGACCAGGTTTTTTACAATCCCAACTCCTGGCCGGTAGAGGGTGTGTATATTTTTCCGGTCCCAACTGACGCAGTAGTAAGCCAGTTTGTGCTGTGGGTAGATGGGAACCCGGTCGAGGGCAAGCTGCTGGACGCTAAACAGGCCCGCCAGACCTATGAAGACATTGTCCGCACCCAGCGTGACCCGGCCTTGCTTGAATATATTGGCAGGGGAGCGGTGCAGGCCAATATCTTCCCGATCCCGCCCAACGGTGAACGGCGCATCGAACTGGAGTATTCCCAGGCACTCACATCCGATAACGGGCTGGTAAAGTACGTTTATCCGCTCAATACGGAAAAGTTTTCGGTCAAGCCGCTCGATTCGGTGGTGGTCAAGGTAGAAATCGTCGACGACAAGTCCATCCGGGCGGTCTATTCGCCCACCCATCCGGTGACCTCTGACCGGAAAGATGAACATGCGGTAACCGTCACCTACGAAGCCGGTAACGTCACCCCTGATAAAGATTTTTCCTTGTATTATTCGCTGGGTGAGACCCAGGCCTTCCACCTGTTTTCTTACCGCGACCCGGCCGACCCGGTGGACGCCAACGGCTTCTTTATGCTGCTTCTGGCGCCTTCTCCTCAGCCGGCAGAACAACCGATTGCTAAAGATGTCTTGCTGGTGCTGGACCATTCAGGCAGCATGGACGGCGAGAAGTTTCAACAGGCTCAGTCGGCTTTGAAATATATCTTGCAGCACCTCAACCCTCAAGACCGCTTCTATTTGGAAACGTTCAGCACCAACGTGCAGGTCTACTCTGCCGACCTGCGCCCATCCAGCGAGGCTGCCAAAGCCATCGATTGGGTGAATCAACTGTCCGCCCAGGGCAGCACGGATATCAACCGGGCGCTGCTCGAGGCTGCCGCGGTGGCCGATCACGAACGGCCAACCTACCTCATTTTCCTGACCGATGGCCTGCCGACCGAAGGCGTCACCGACAGCCAGGAAATCATTGCCAATTTCGATAAATCTGCCCCCGCCAACCTGCGCCTGTTCCCCTTTGGGGTGGGGTATGACGTCGATACGATCTTGCTCGATACGCTGAGTCAAAACCATCACGGCCTCAGCACCTACGTCCAGCCCGGCCAATCCCTTGATGAAGCCTTATCCGGGTTCTATGCCAAAATCAGTACGCCCGTCTTGACCAACCTCAAGTTGAATTTCGGCAAGCTGTCGGCCTACGATATCTATCCCAACCCGCTGCCCGACCTGTTTGCCGGTTCCCAGGTGGTGGTGGTTGGGCGTTACCCGGCGGGCGGCGCCATGGACGTGACCCTGACCGGGGACGTCAATGGAAATGTTCAGACTTTCAATTTCCCGCAGCAGGTCTTTACCAACGACAGTCGCAGTGACGTGAGCAGCCTGGCCGAGCTGCCCCGCCTGTGGGCCACGCGCAAGATTGGCTACCTGCTGAACAAAATTCGCTTGCAAAGCGCCGACCAGGAAACCATCGATCAGATCGTCAAGCTCAGTATCCGTTATGGCATCGTTACTCCGTATACATCTTACCTTGTCACCGAACCGATGCCAATTGGCGCTGAAAACCAGTCGCGTGTGGCGCAACAGGCCCTCAAAGATCTGAACGCCCAACCCACGGACGCTTCCGGACAGGGCGCCGTACAGAAAGCTGCCGGAGAGGGCGCGATTTCCCAGGCCGAAGTTGCTCCGGGTGTGTCGGACGTATCCGGCCAGCGTATCCGCACCGCCGGTTCGCATACCTTCGTCTTTACCGATAACAAATGGATCGATACCGCGTACGACCCGGATACGATGAAACCTCAACAGGTGGCTTTCTTATCTCCCGACTATTTTGCCCTGGCTCAGTCCCGCCCGGACGTCGGCGCTGCGCTGGCGATCGGCGACCTGGTCATCGTAGTGGTGGATGGAAAAGCTTACGAAGTGACCGCTGAAGGCAGCCCCAGCGGGCCGGTCGATCTGCCGGTTACCCTGACCCCCACGGCTGCAGTAACCCCGGTCACGCCGCTGACCGGCACAACGACTCCTGTACCGGTGGCGCAGGTGCAAAACACACCTGTTCCGCAGGCGCCTGCTCCCGCTTCCGGGAATAGCTCCAGTCCTCTCTGCCCGGCAGCAGCCCTGCCGGTAATTGGATTGCTTGGAACCTGGCTGTTTTTCAGAATGCGAATCCTGGTCGGCCGGTAAATTCAAGAAATATAAGTGGGAAGGGTCTGGACCGTTGTGAATCCAATTCCTTAAGGTCCACGTAGGGTCTGGATAATTCATAACGTCGATAGCTTATGGCCCAGACCCTCCTCTACGTTTTTGGCCAATACCTCCCTGGAAAAAGACAATTATTATTCCTTTGCCCTGAGCACTTCCAGAATAGCCTCAGTAGAAATTGCCCCTTTACGCAAAATCGCCGGCTCCGCCAGCGTACAATCCACTACCGTCGAAGGGATCCCGCCCGGCGTGGCCCCTCCGTCAAGCACCAGCTCGATCCTCCCGTCCAACTGCGCCAGCACGTCCTGAGCGGTCTGCGGGTCGGCTGCACCAGACAGGTTGGCCGAGGTGGTGGCCAGCGGACCGCAGCGCTGCAGCAGGGCAATCGCAAAGGCGAGGTCAGGCATACGCACGCCAATTGTGGGCAGGGGCGAAAGGATGCCGGGCAGTTCAGGCCGGCGGCTGACCACCAGGGTCAATCCACCCGGCCAAAAATGCAAAGCCAGGCGGCTGGCGGCCTGTCCTAGGTTGGGAGTGATCAGATCGAGCTGATCGGGCCCACCGATCAGCACCGAAATCGCCTTGGTATTCTCGCGCCCCTTGGCCTCGTACAGGCGCTGGATGCCTTCTCTGCTGAACGCCGGAGCAGCCACCCCATATACGGTGTCCGTGGGAAAAGCCACCAGCCCGCCCACCTTGAACACAGCCTGGGCGCGTTCGATGGCGTCTGGGGCGTCACAGGATAGGATTTCGGTTTTCATCGTTCACTCACCTGGCCTTGTTTTCGATCTGTACCAGCCGGGGTTTCCCGGATAGATCGTGAAAAAGTTGGATGTCCGCATCCGGGAAGCATCGCCTGGCGGATTGGGTTACGCTGGCGCCTTGCCCGGCTTCGATCTCTAAAAGCAGAAGCCCACCTGAAGCCAGCCGGCGCGGCGCATCTGCGAGCAGGGCATTGATGTAGCTGGTACCCTCCGGTCCGCCATCCAATGCCCGCTGAGGTTCGTGGCGGCCAACCTCCAGCCCTGCCAGGGTGGAGGTGGGGATATATGGAAGGTTAGCACATACCAGGTCGATTTTCTCCCCGTATAGTCCGTTTAACAAACTGGTTTGTACCAAAGACACACGCGCTTGTACGTGGTGACCGGTTATATTCTCCTGGGCAACGCCTAAGGCAGGGCGGGAAATATCTACTGCCACCACATGCAGATCGTTAAACCAATCCGCCAAACTGATCGCAATACAACCGGAGCCGGTGCCCACATCCACACACACTCGGCGCGAAGGATGTTCCTTCAGCCAGGCCAGCGCCTTTTCGACCAGCAGCTCGGTTTCCGGTCGGGGGATAAGCACTTGCGGGGTGACCTTAAAACTAAGCCCGAAGAACTCCCACTGGCCCAGTACATATGGCAGCGGTTCTCCGCTCAGGCGGCGATCCAGTAACCGGCATAAAAAACTGTCCTGGTCAGTTGAAAGAGCAGTTTCGGGATGAGCGATCACCCAGGCACGCGGTTTGTCCAATCCGTGCGCCAGCAAGACCTGGGCTTCCAGGGCGGGTTCTTCGCTGACCGGTAACAGCCTGGCACGCGCCTCCGCCAGCCAGGCGCCGGCATTATTCTTCGCTTTCATCCTCAGGGCCGCCTGAAAGCCGTTCTGTTTCGGCGCGCTGAGATAACTCATCGATGAATGGGTCGATTTCCCCGTCCATAACCGCCGGCAGGTTATAAATTGAAAGGTTTACACGGTGATCGGTAACCCGTGTTTGCGGATAGTTATAGGTGCGGATTTTTTCCGACCGTTCTCCGGTGCCGACCTGCGAATGCCGGGTAGTCTCCAATTCGGTCTGGCGTTTATCCTGCTCGATTTCATACAGCCGGGCGCGCAGGATGGCCATGGCGCGCAGCCGGTTTTGTAATTGTGAGCGTTCGTCCTGGCAGGCCACCACGATGCCGGTGGGAAGGTGGGTGATGCGGATGGCGGTCGAGTTTTTCTGCACGTTTTGCCCGCCGGCACCGGCTGACTTGAAGATATCGACCCGTATATCCGAATCGGGTATCTGTATATCAATCTCTTCCACTTCCGCCAGCACCACGACGGTCACGGTTGAGGTATGGATGCGCCCCTGTGATTCGGTCACCGGCACACGCTGAACGCGATGTACCCCGGATTCGTATTTCATCCGCGAAAACGCCCCGCGCCCCTTTACGGTAAAGATAATTTCCTTGAAGCCACCCAGGCCAATTTCACTCTGGGAAAAGACTTCTAATTTCCAGTTGTGCCGTTCAGCATAACGTGAGTACATCCGGTATAAATCAGCCGCGAACAGTGCCGCTTCATCCCCCCCGGTGCCGGCGCGGATTTCGACGATCACGTTGCGGTCGTCACGCGGGTCTTTGGGAACAATCAGGGCTTTCAGCTCGGATTCTAACTTTTCGGCTTTTGGAAGGTACTCTTCCAGGTCGCTCAAAGCCAGTTGACGCAGCTCTTCGTCATCCGTGCCCTGCAGCTCGCGCGCTTCGTCGATCCGTTTCATCACCTCGCGGTAAACCGCCAACCGGGTGATAATGGGCTCCAGATCGGACCTTTCTTTTGCCAGCTCAGCCACGCGCTGGTAATCCTGGGCATTTTCTTCCAGCAGGCGGTTGAGCTCGTCATAACGAGATTGAACAATGTTAAGTTTTTCCAGCATTCGTTCTACTTACCTTCATTCTAAATCGAATAATTCCATAATTAAACTACCATCCAGTGACCGGGAAATATTATACCAGCCATTGAGGCATTCTAGACCGGTCGGGTAACCGAAACCTTCGACGTGCTCACGGCATCCTCCCGGCTTTTTCTTCAAATCCAGCTCTTGACCATTACAAAGAATCCCGGATTTGAAGGCTAAGAAGCCAAATCCGGGTTTCAAAAAAAGCGAGTATATTGACAGAAAAGAACAGAAGTTCTATAATTAGATCGCATAACATCAGAAAGGCGGGTCTATATGGCGACGAACCAGGACGAAATTGTAATCCGCGGGGCCAAAGAGCATAACCTCAAGAACATCGATATCCACCTGCCCCGCTTCAAGCTGGTGGTTATTACCGGGGTATCCGGCAGCGGAAAGTCTTCCCTGGCTTTCGATACCCTCTACGCCGAGGGCCAGCGGCGCTATGTCGAATCCCTGTCGGCTTACGCCCGGCAGTTTATCGGCCAGATGGAGAAACCCAAGGTCGATTTTATCGGCGGGTTGAGCCCCGCCATTGCCATCGAGCAGAAAGCCGTCTCCAAAAACCCGCGCTCGACGGTTGCTACCGTCACTGAAATCTACGATTATCTTAGAGTACTCTTCGCCCGTATCGGCATCCCGCACTGCCCGCAGTGTGGCCGTGAAGTGCGCGCCCAATCCGCCCAGGAAATTGTTGAGCAGGTTTCCAACCTTCCGGCCGGGACACATCTCAATCTCCTCTCTCCCCTGGCGCGCAACCGCAAAGGCACTTTTCAGGATACCTTTGCCCAGGCGCGTGCCGGCGGTTTTTCGCGGGCGCGTGTGGACGTTGAAATGCGCAACCTGGAAGACAAGATCAGTCTGGATAAGCAGAAAAAACACAACATCGACCTGGTGGTCGACCGCCTGGTGGTACTGGCAGCCGCAGACGAGGGCCGCAGCGAGTTCGTTACCCGCCTGACCGATTCGGTCGAAACGGCCCTGCGCATGAGCGAAGGCCAGGTGACGGTTGACCTGGGTGATGGAAACGAGATTGCCCTTTCAGATCAGAACGCCTGCCCCGACTGCGGGATCAGTTTTCCTGAGCTCAACCCGGCCATGTTTAGCTTTAATTCGCCGGTTGGGATGTGTCCGGAGTGCAACGGCCTGGGCACGCGCATGGAATTCGATCCCCTGCGCTTTGTCGAGCCGGATAAAAATCTGCTGGAAGGGGGCATGCGCGCCTGGGGCCCGCTGGGCAAGAAACAAAAGACCGGCACCTATAAATTGGCTCAGCAGATCGTCGAGCAGTTTGGCCAGAACCTGACCACGCCGTGGGGTAAGCTTTCCGAAGAATGCCGCAATGCTATCCTGTATGGGGGCACCCAATATACCTGGAAGTGGAACAACAAAAATTCGGCCGGCGAGATCCAGGGCCAATTTGAAGGGGTGTACCATACCATTCAAAGGCGTTATAAGCAGACTCATTCCGAATGGTCGCGCCAGTGGTATATCAACTTTATGAGCCAGCAGCCCTGTCCCACCTGTCATGGGCAGCGCCTGCGCCCTGAAAGCGCCGCCGTCACGGTGGGCGGAAAGACGATGACCGGAGTCACCGGGTTGAATATCGGCGAAACCTTGGGCTGGGTCGAGAGCCTGTGGCCAGATATGAACGCCGAGCAAATGCAGATCGCCGAAGAAGTGCTCAAAGAGATCAATGAGCGCCTGCAGTTCCTGGTCAATGTTGGCCTGCACTACCTTTCCCTGGACCGCCCGGCTCCTACTCTTTCCGGCGGGGAAGGACAGCGTATCCGCCTGGCCTCGCAGATCGGCTGTGGGCTGGTTGGCGTGCTCTATGTGCTGGATGAACCGAGCATTGGCCTGCATTCGCGCGATAACCGCCGCTTGCTGGATACATTAGAGCGTTTGCGCGACCTGGGCAATACTGTGGTGGTAGTCGAGCACGACGAAGACACCATGCGCACCGCCGATTGGATCGTTGACCTGGGTCCTGGGGCGGGCATCAACGGCGGGTGGGTGGTGGCAGCCGGCAGCCCCCAGGCAATTATTGCCAATCCCGAATCGCTGACCGGCGCCTACCTGCGCGGCGAGCGCGTGGTGTCTTCTCCCAATCAAAAACGCCGCGCGACCAACGGAAAATGGCTGACCCTGGTCGGGGCGCACCAGAATAACCTGAAGAACCTGACGGCGCGCTTTCCGCTGGGTCTGTTCACCTGTGTGACCGGCGTGTCTGGCAGCGGAAAATCTTCCCTGGTGGCGCAGACTTTGCAGCCGGCGCTGGCGCATATCTTACACCGCGCCACAGAAAAAGCCGGGGAGCACGAGCGCATCGATGGGCTGGAATATGTCCATAAAGTGATCAGCATTACTCAAGACCCGATTGGCCGCACGCCGCGTTCCAACCCGGCCACTTACGTCAACGTCATGCCTCACATCCGTGACCTGTTCGCTCTAACCCCCGAAGCCAAGACACGCGGCTATAAAGCCGGGCGTTTCAGTTTCAACGTCAAAGGCGGGCGTTGCGAGGCGTGCAAAGGCCACGGGAAAAAACTGGTGGAGATGCACTTTCTCCCGGATGTATGGGTAACCTGCAACGTTTGTAAAGGTAAGCGTTTCAACCAGGAAACTCTGCTGGTGCGCTACAAAAATAAAAACATCTCTGACGTGCTGGATATGGATGTAGATGAAGCTTTGACCTTTTTCGAAAACGTGCCTGAAGTGAAGCGTATTTTGAAAACATTGTCGGAAGTGGGCCTGGGTTACGTCAAACTGGGCCAATCCGCTACCACACTATCCGGAGGAGAAGCGCAGCGGGTCAAGCTGGCCAAAGAGCTGGCGCGTGTCTCCACCGGCGATACCGTCTACATCCTGGACGAACCCACCACCGGCCTGCACTTTGCCGATATCCAAAAACTGCTGGATGTGCTGCACCGCCTGACGGATGCCGGCAACAGCGTCATTGTCATCGAGCACAACCTGGATGTGATCAAGACTGCCGATTGGATCATCGATCTGGGCCCCGAAGGCGGCGACGCCGGCGGATATATCGTCGCCGAGGGTACTCCGGAAGAGTTAGTGAAGGTTGAGGAGAGTTTCACTGGCCAATTTTTAAAGAAAATGTTGTAAAAAAATTTTGAGCGGTTTTCTTTTAGGTGAGGACGGAGCAGCCAAGTCCACCACGATCAAGCTACTCACCGGCAGCCTGCACCCAACCTTAAGAATTTTTGTAAAAATACTTAGATTCGGGTAAAATAAGCCTGGCAGTATGGCGCGCGTCACCCCTGGTAGATGAGGGAATTTTGTATTTAAGAGGTGCCAGATGAGCGTTCTCACTTTATCGCAGTTCCAATTTGCTCTCACGTCGATCTTTCATTTTTTCTTTGTTCCCCTGACCGTAGGTCTGTCTATCCTGGTGGCCATCATGGAGACGATCTATCTGCGCACCGGCCAGGAGGCCTACCTGCGTATGACCAAATTCTGGGGAAAATTGTTCCTGATCAACTTCGCCACGGGCGTGGTCACCGGCATCGTCCAGGAATTCCAGTTTGGCATGAACTGGTCGCAGTATTCTCGTTTTGTTGGCGATATTTTTGGCGCCCCGTTAGCCATTGAGGCATTGCTGGCGTTTTTTCTCGAGTCGACCTTCCTGGGATTGTGGGTCTTTGGCTGGAAGAAAATTTCCCAACCTCTCCACGTGGCAGCCATCTGGTTGGTGGCCTTAGGCTCGAATATGTCTGCCCTGTGGATCCTGGTTGCCAATTCTTTCATGCAGGCCCCGGTCGGTTACGCCATTGGCGCAGATGGACGGGCGATCATGGTCGATTTTGGCGCCCTGGTCGGGAACCCTTACGTGTGGACGCAGTTTCCGCACACGGTCCTGGCCGGGTTCAGTACCGCCGCCTTTTTCATGCTGGGCATCAGCGCCTACCACCTGGTGCGTAAGCAGCACGAAGATTTATTTAGCCGTTCTTTTCAGATGGCCGCAATCTTTGGCGTCATTTCGGTTTTCCTGGTTGCCCTGGTGGGTCACAGCCAGGCGCAGCACATCGTTCAGGTTCAGCCGATGAAGATGGCTTCCATAGAAGGGCTGTGGGACAGCGCTAATCCGGCTTCCATGTCGATTTTTACCATCCTCGACCAGAAGAACGAGCGCGATATCCTGCAAATCCGCATCCCCTATCTGCTCAGCATCCTGGCTTACAACCGGCCCACAGGCACCGTGCAGGGTATTCATCAAATTCAAGCCGAATATGTGGCCAAATATGGGCCGGGTTATTACGTCCCATCCATTTTCGCCTGTTACTGGAGTTTCCGTATTATGGTTGGCCTGGGCCTGCTGATGTTGGCGATCATGGGCTACGCTCTGTATCACATTATGCGCAACCACTCTTTGCCCAATGTGCGCTGGCTCAGTCTGTTCCCGCTGGCGATCGCATTCCCTTACCTGGCTAACACCACCGGCTGGATTCTAACCGAGATGGGTCGCCAGCCGTGGATCGTGTTTGGTTTGATGAAAACGTCCGACGGCGTGTCGCCGGTCATCAACCCCGGCATGGTATGGGCTTCCCTGATTGGGTTTGGGTTGATGTACAGTGTGCTGCTGGGAGTCGACGCTTTCCTGCTGGTCAGGGCCGCCAAAGCTGGGCCTGAGCATGGCCAGGTTGCTCCAGAGAGCCCGGTTGGTGAAGAAGCTTATGTAGAATAGGGAGGGATACTGTGGAATTACAATCCTTGTGGTTTGTGCTCATCGCAGTTTTGTACATTGGCTACTTCGTTCTGGAAGGCTTTGACCTGGGCGTTGGAATCCTGCTGCCTTTCTTGGGCGCCAACGACACGCGCAGGCGCATGATCATCAATACGGTTGGCCCGCATTGGGACGGCAATGAAGTCTGGTTGATCACCGCCGGCGGGGCGACTTTTGCGGCTTTTCCGGTCTGGTATGCCACCCTGTTCAGCGGGTTTTACCTGCCTTTGTTCTTGATGCTGCTGGCGTTGATCGGCCGCGGGGTAGCCTTTGAATTCCGCAGCAAAATGGAAAATCCGCTCTGGCGCAACATCTGGGATTGGGTGATATTTGTGGGCAGCCTGGTCCCCGCCTTGCTGTGGGGGGTGGCGTTTGCCAACTTTGTCAGGGGCGTACCGATCGATGCTTCCTTAAATTATGTGGGCGGTTTCTGGAACCTGCTCAATTGGTATGCGCTGCTGGGCGGCCTGGTATCCCTGACCGGTTTCTGCCTGCACGGAGCGGTCTTCCTGACGCTGAAAACCAGCGGGCCTCTGGCGGAGGATGCCCGTAAAATGGCCATCCGTTTGTGGCTGCCGGTCGTCATCTTGTTGGTGGCATTCTCTGTTTCTTCCTATTTCACCATCGACATCCTCAATACCCTGGGCGTCAATCCCGGCATTATCCCCATCGGCGCCGTGGCAGCTCTGCTTGTTTCCGGCTATTTCATCCGTATCAAACGCGACGGCTGGGCCTTCATCATGACCACCCTGGCGATTTTAATGTCTGTGACCACAATTTTCCTCGAACTATACCCGAATGTACTGGTATCCAACCTGAATCCGGCCTGGAATCTGACCATCACTAACAGTTCTTCCGGGCCATATACACTGAGCGTGATGACAACCGTGGCATTGATATTTGTGCCCCTGGTCTTGCTTTACCAGGGTTGGACCTATTGGATTTTCCGTAAGCGCATCACCGAAAAACCCGAAGCGCTGGAATATTAACCCGCCGTACCGGTTGCGCCTGTCCACGATATTGTTAGAACCTATCCGGAAAATAAGGAAACCACTTTTTTATATTCAAAAAACCGTAGGTTTTTTGAATATAAAAAAGTGGATCCTTACGATTTTTTGGTTAGATACTTATGGCCAGGTAGGGCGAAGCGGACGGAAATTAAGTCCGTTTGTTTCTATTAACACCGTTTCCGTCCGCTTCGCCCATACGTCAAAGAATGTTCGGTCGGCGGGCAATAAAAGCCTCCCCATCGGAAATCGTCAAGGTTTACTTTATCAGGTGTCACGGTGATTCGCAAAGTAGCTTGACAGCAAGAGTAACTTAACAGCTTAAAAA
>VFSW01006869.1_pt1 | contig 16637 bp, 20 predicted proteins | sample 5358111 | NCBI WGS metagenome assembly VFSW01 (sample SAMN11554181, study PRJNA540505) | mine drainage metagenome | isolation source: sediment from site ElyBrook_90M | place: USA: Ely Copper Mine, Vershire, VT | collected 2017
TCCAGCTTGTAGGCGGAGCCGACTTTGATTTTAATCTCTTCGGCCGTGCGTTCGCCGATCTGCAAGTTGTAGACGCGGCGAATGTAGCGCACGATCGCTTCGTCGAGCTTGTTGCCCGCGACGCGAATCGATTGCGAAACCACGATGCCGCCGAGCGAGATCACGGCGACGTCGGTCGTACCGCCGCCGATGTCGACGACCATGCTACCGGAGGGATCGTCGATCGGGAGGCCCGCGCCGATCGCCGCGGCCATCGGTTCTTCGACGATTTCGACGGTGCGCGCGCCCGCGAGTTTGGCCGCGTCTTTCACCGCGCGCTCTTCCACGCTGGTGATTTCGGCCGGAACGCAAATGACGACGTTCGGTTTGGGTTTTATCAGCGCGGACCACCACGAGCGATCCTTCATCACTTTCTTGATGAAGTACGAGAGCATCGCTTCGGTTACTTCGAAATCGGCGATCACGCCGTCGCGCAGCGGCCGAATCGCTTGAATGTGCGCGGGTGTCTTACCGAGCATGAGACGCGCTTCCTCGCCGACGGCGAGAACGCGACCGGTATTCATATCTTTCGCGACCACCGATGGCTCGCGAAGAACGATGCCCTTACCTTTGACGTGCACGAGCACGTTGGCTGTGCCAAGATCGATACCGATGTCCAAGACGAACTCCCGTGGTGTTGATGAGTGAAGCGTACGTAGGTTGTGGCTCAGCTCGCGGCGGAGCTGACGCGCGGATACTCGCGCGTTTCCAATAGGCCCGCCGGTTCGACCAGCGGCGTTACGCCGCTGCTGCGCTGAACCTGCGCGCCTAAATCCGAGAGCAATTCTTCCAGCCGCTCGTAGCCGCGGTCGATATACTCGAGGCCGATGATCTCGGTCTCGCCGATTGCCGCGAGGCCGGCAATAACGAGCGCGGCGCCGGCCCGAATGTCCGGTGCCTCGACCGGCGCGCCGGAAAGCTGCGCCACGCCCTTGATAACGGCGGTATTGCTTTCCATCGAAACGCGCACGTCGGCGCCCATGCGCAACAGTTCGTTGGCGTACGAAAAGCGCGCGTTGAAAATCGATTCTTCAACGACGCTCGTGCCCGGCGCCGTGCACAGAAACGAGACCATCTGCGGTTGGAGATCGGTCGGAAACGCGGGATACGGGGCGGTGAGAATTTCGGTGCCGCCCGAGATCGTCGAACCGTCGACGCGAATCCAATCCTCGCCGAACGTTACGTCGACGCCGCACTCTTGCAGCTTCGTAAGAAACGACTCGACGTGATCCGGGCGACAGCCGGTTACCGTGACGTCCCCGCGCGTGATCGCGCCGGAGAGCAGCAGCGTTCCGGTAACGATGCGATCGGGAATGATCGTGTATTCGCCGCCGTGCAATTCGGTGACGCCGTCGATCACGAGGACGTCGGTTCCGAGTCCCGCGATCTTGGCGCCCATCGCGTTGAGGAATTCGCCGAGATCGATGACTTCGGGTTCCATCGCAACGTTGCGAATCGTCGTAACGCCTTCGGCCGTGACGGCCGCCAACATCGCGTTCTTCGTCGCGCCGACGCTGGGCATGCGAAACTCGATCGGCGCTCCCTGCAAACGCTTGCGCGTGCTCTCCGCGATCAGATAGCCGTGCGCGTTGCGCACCTCGCAGCCGAGCGCGACGAATGCCTGTTCGTGCATGTCGGTTGCGCGCGTGCCGAGGACGCATCCGCCCGGAAGCGGCACTTCTGCGCGCCCGAAGCGTCCGAGCAACGGCCCGACGATATCGAACGACGCCGCGAGTTTGCGAACGAGCGCGTAGGGCGCGCGGTACGAATCCACGTTGCTCGCGTCGATGGTGACGGTGTTATCGCCTTCGTAGCGCAGGCGCGCGCCGAGCGCTTCCAATAGCGACCACATGACCGAAACGTCGGTAATGCGCGGTACGCGATGGAGCGTCACGGTTCCACGGGCCAGCAATGCGGCAGCCATGATCGGCAACGCGGCGTTTTTTGCGCCATGCGTTGCAATCGAACCCTCTAGCCTAGCGCCACCGCGAACCCGTAGCGTCGTCTCTAATCGATCGAGCATTATTGAAGTGGTAGGTTTCGCCAATTGCGCGAAAACGCCCCGCTTGAGGGCGTTTTCGGATCGAACGAAGCGGGCGCTCGCGCAGCTTGTCTTAGTGGTGCCCGGTGAGGCGTAGCTTCGCGCTCGCCATATCGATGGCGGCCTGGTCGCGCAGCGCGGTCGCGAGATCCGGCGCGGCCTTCTGGCGCTCTAGGGCCTGAGCGAGCTCTTGCTGCGCCTTGGCAACATCGACGTCCTCAAAGGCGAAGGCCTCGTCGACGAGGACCGTCACCCGGTCGGGTAGTGCCTGCATGAAGCCTTCGGCGGTGGCAAGCTCCAGTCGCGCGGTCGCACCCTCGCGGTGCACGTTGGCACGCAGGACGCCCGGCTTGAGCGCGGCCAGGAACGGCGCGTGCTGGGGCAGGATGCCCTCCTCGCCTTCCGTCGTGGTCGCGATAATCAGCTCGGCGTCGCCTTCGAAGACCACCTTCGTCGGCGTGATGAGCTTGAAGGGGACCGTGTTTGCCATCGGCTAGACCGTCGCGCCGAGCTTCTCGGCGGCGGCTTTGACTTCGTCGATCCCGCCCTTGTAGAAGAACGCCTGCTCCGGGAGATTGTCGACCTTGCCGTCCAGGATCTCCTTGAACGATGCGATCGTGTCCGAGAGCTTGACGTATTTGCCGGGCGTTCCGGTGAACTGTTCGGCCACGAAGAACGGCTGCGAGAACATGCGCTGCATGCGGCGCGCACGTCCGACGACGATCTTGTCCTCTTCCGAGAGTTCTTCGACGCCCAGAATCGCGATGATATCCTGCAGGTCTTTATAGCGTTGCAGCGTCTCTTGCACGCCGCGAGCGACGTTATAATGCTCTTGGCCGACGATCTGCGGGTCGAGAATGCGCGAGGTGGAGGCGAGCGGATCGACGGCGGGATAGATGCCCAGTTCCGAAATCGGACGCGAGAGCGCGGTCGTCGCATCCAAATGCGCGAACGTTACGGCGACGGCCGGATCGGTGTAATCGTCGGCGGGCACGTACACGGCTTGCACCGAGGTGATCGAACCCTTGTTGGTCGAGGTGATGCGCTCTTCGAGCAAGCCCATGTCGGTCGAGAGCGTCGGCTGATAGCCGACGGCCGAAGGCATGCGGCCCATCAGTGCGGAGACCTCGGAGCCCGCTTGCAGATAGCGGAAAATGTTGTCCATGAACAGCAGCACGTCGGCGCCGGCTTCGTCGCGGAAGTACTCGGCCATCGTCACGCCGGTCTGCGCGATGCGGAAACGCACGCCCGGCGGCTCGTCCATCTGTCCGAACACCAGCGTCGTCTGCGCGAGCACGCCCGACTCTTTCATTTCGACCCACAGGTCGTTGCCCTCACGCGTGCGTTCGCCGACGCCCGTAAACACCGAGAAGCCTTTGTGCACGTTGGCGATATTGCGAATCAGCTCTTGAATGAGCACGGTCTTGCCGACGCCCGCGCCGCCGAAGAGTCCCACCTTGCCGCCGCGCGTATACGGCGCCATCAGGTCGATCACTTTGATCCCGGTCTCGAAGAGTTTCGGCGTGGGGTCCTGCGATTTAAAATCGGGGGCCGGGCGATGGATCGGCCAATACGCCGCCGCCTTCACCGGTTCGTTCGAATCGATCGCTTTGCCGAGCACGTTGAAGATGCGTCCGAGCGTGCCTTCGCCGACGGGGACCGTGATCGGTCCGCCGCTCGAAGTAACGGCGGCGCCGCGCATCAAACCGTCGGTCGAGCCCATCGCCAAACACCGCACTTGGTTGTTGCCGAGTTCGTCCTGCACTTCGAGCACGAGGTCGCGCGCTTGCATGGCCGTGCCGCCCAGATCCGCAGATTTCTGCGACGGCGCCGCGTCGGCGGCATCGTCGTTGACGCGCACCATCAACGCGTCGTTAATTTTGGGGAGCGTCTCCGCCGTGAACTCGACGTCGACGACGTTACCGAGCACTTGGACGACCTTACCGGTAGCACTAGCCATGTTCTTCAACGTTCCTTTTTGCTGTTCGTTTGAGCTATCCATTGAGCGCCTCCGCCCCGCCGACGATCTCCAAGAGTTCCTTGGTGATCGCGGCCTGACGCGCGTTGTTCATCTGGATCGTGAGTTCGTCGATGAGCTTCCCGGCGTTGTCGGTAGCGTTGTTCATCGCCACCAATTGCGCCGCAAAGAATGCGGCATCGGTTTCGAGCATCGCGGAGAAGATCGTGAACTCGAGATACTTCGGAAGCAGGCGCGAGAGCACGGCCTCCGGCGAGGGTGAGAACTCGACGGCGCCCTTGGGCGCCGCGTGCGCGTCGGTCGCGCCCACGATATCGGTCCGCGTGATCGGTACGAGCGCGCGCGTCTCGGGCTTCTGCGAGAGCATCGAGACGAGTTTGGGTGAGATCAGCGTGATGCCGGCGATCTTGCCTTGCACGAAATCGTCGGTCACGCGCCGGGCGACTTCGCGAGCGCTCTCGATTTTCGCGAGCGCGTTGAGGGCCCAGGTTTGGTGATCGGGGCTACCCGAGCGACGCACGAAGTTGCGCGCCTTGATGCCCACGGTGTACCACGTCACCGACGGGTTCGCGCGAACGTAGATTTCGCCGGCGCGAATGATGTTGGAGTTGAACGCGCCCGCGAGCCCCTTATCGGCGGTCATTAAAATGACGCCGTGAGGAGCGCTCGCGTTGCCCGTCTTCATGAACGGATGGTCGACCGTGCCGACGCTGGCCATCAGGTCGCGCAGCATCTCGGAGAGCGTGTCGGCGTAAGGCCGCGCCTGCTTTTGCGCCATCTCCGCACGCCGAATCTTCGCCGCGGCGACTTGTTTCATCGCCTTGGTGATTTGCTGCGTATTCTTCAGCGAGCGTATCCGCTCGCGAAGATCCTTTACCGATGCCATTTAGAAGCTCTTATTGAATTCGGTCAGCGCGGCTTCGAGTTTCTGCTTGACCTCATCCGAGAGCTGCCCGCTCTGCGCGATCGATTGCGTGATGTCCGGGTGCTTGTCGTGCAGGAAGCTGATGAAGCCCGTCGCCCATTCTTGCAGACGCACGGTTGGGATCTCGTTGACGAAGCCCTTGGTCGCTCCGTACAGAATCACGACCTGGTCTTCGGTTGCCTGCGGCTGGTACTGCGGCTGCTTGAGCAGCTCGGTCAGTTTTTCGCCGCGCAGCAATTGCATCTGCGTCGATTTATCGAGATCGCTCGCGAGCTTCGCGAACGCCGCGAGATCGCGGTACTGCGCGAGCTCCAGTTTGAGCTGCCCGGCAACCGATTTCATCGCCTTGGTCTGCGCCGAACCGCCGACGCGCGAGACCGAGAGGCCGACGTCGACCGCGGGACGGATGCCCTGGAAGAACAGGCTCGGCGTCAGATAAATCTGCCCGTCGGTGATCGAGATCACGTTGGTGGGAATGTATGCGGAGAAGTCGCCCGCCTGCGTTTCGATGATCGGCAGTGCCGTCATCGAGCCGCCGCCGAGTTCGTCGGAGAGTTTCGCCGCGCGCTCCAGCAAACGCGAGTGCAGGAAGAACACGTCGCCCGGGTAGGCTTCACGGCCCGGCGGACGGCGCAGCAAGAGCGCCATCTCGCGGTACGATTGCGCGTGCTTGGTGAGATCGTCGAATATGATGAGCACGTCTTTACCGGCGTACATCAGCTCTTCGCCCATCGATGCGCCCGCAAACGGGGCGATCCAGCGCAGCGCGGCGGCTTCGGACGGCCCGACGGTGACGATCGTCGTGTATTCGAGCGCGCCCTTCTGCTCGAGTACCTGCGCGAGCGCGGCGACGGTGGAGTTCTTTTGGCCGATAGCGACGTAGATGCAGAAGACGTTGCGGCCCTTTTGATTGATGATCGTGTCGATCGCGATCGCGGTCTTACCGGTCGAACGATCGCCGATGATCAGTTCGCGCTGGCCCTTACCGATCGGGATCAGCGCGTCGATCGCGCGGATGCCGGTGGGCAGGGACTGCTTGACGCCCTGGCGTTCCACGACGTTCGGCGCCACATTTTCGATGGTGCGAAAGCGCTTGGTATCGATCGGGCCTTTGCCGTCCACCGGTTGGCCGAGCGGGTTCACGACGCGTCCGAGCAGCGCTTCGCCTACCGGCACCGAAGCGATGCGGCCGGTACGCCGGACCTTATCGCCTTCTTTAATATCCGCATCGGAGCCCATGATGACGACGCCGACGTTGTCCTCTTCCAAGTTCAGGGCGACGCCTTGCAAGCCGTTGGCGAATTCGACGAGTTCGGAAGCGCGTACGCTCCGCAGCCCGTAGATACGCGCGAGATTCGCACCAACTTCGATGACGGTTCCTACCTCGTCCTCACGGACCTCCGAGGTAAAACCCGCAATCTGTTGCTTGAGAATGCCAGCGATTTCGTCAGCGTTAATCATCAGTTTCGTAATCCTGTCGGTTAGTTTTGCGCGAACAATTCGCGAGAGAGAGCTTCGAGGCGGCCCGCTACCGAGCCGTCGATACGGCGGTCGCCCATCGTGATGCGCACGCCGCCGATCAACGATGGGTCTTGTCTGACGGTGACGTCGAACGTTTTGCGGTAAATCGCTTCCAGGCGCGCGACCATGGCCTGCAGTTCCGCGGCCGATAACGCTTGCGCCGTCGTGACGGTAAGCGGTTCCGCACCACGCGACTGCTGTTCGAGGCGCTTGTACTGCTCGACCAATTCGCCGAGCAGCGCTTCGCGCCGCTTGCGCACGAGCAGCAATAGCGTGTGCAGCGCGATGTCGTGAACGCGTCCTTGGAAGGTTGCCAGCAGCAAGCGTTCCTTATCGGATCGGGCGATCACCGGCGAGACGAAGAACTCCGCGGTGTTCGCATCCGCATCGATGGCGCAGCGCATTGCGACGAGATCGCTCCCGATGCGTTCGACCACATGTTGCTCGGATGCGAGCGAAAACACGGCCGTAGCGTAGCGACGCGCGAGCGTTTCGTTAGCCACGGTCTGCTCCTTGCTCCAGCGTCACGACCAAACGGTCGACGAGCTTCGCGTTGGTCACGGCGTTCATGCGTGAGGTCGCCTCCGTCTGCGCGAAGGAAAGGGCCTTTTCGATCAACTCACCGCGCAACCGTTCGCGCGCTTCCGCCCTGGCGCGGCCGAGTTCGCCCGCTGCGTTACGCAGGCTTCGCTCGCCCGCCTCACGCGCTTCCGCGATAGCGGCTTCCTTCTCGAGGCCGGCTTGATGTTTGGCACGCTCGCGAATGAGATCGGCATCGTGCTTCGCGCCGTCGATTTCGTGACGCAGCGTTTCGAGCGTCGCCTTGGCTTCGTCGCGATGGCGCTCGGCCACGGCGATTTGCTGGTTATGCGCCTCTTGCGCGGCCAGAACCGCCGGAGCGATCCACTTGATCCAGATCGCGACCAGCGCGACGAGGAACAGGACCGCCGAGATGACCTGGCTCCAAATGGCTATTTGCTCGTAATTCACCGCGACGACTCCTGGAGCGTCCGTTCGAGCATCACGTCGGCGAGTTGCCGCACCACGCGGTCTTCGTCCGCCCGCGCGCTTTGCGCCTCGGCTTGGACCGTGCGATCCGCTTCTTCAACGGTGTGCTGAACCTGCTGCGCGTACTGGGTTGCAAGCTCCGCGGTGACATTCGAGGCCTCCGCGCGCGCCTGCGCGATCGCATGCTCGGCGTCGCGACGCGCTTGGGCGCGAACTTCTTCGGCTTGCGCCCGCAGAGCGTTGGCCTCCGCTTGATACTGGTCGTAGTCGGAAGTGACGCCGTTGATGTACGCGCGCCGCTCGCGGATCGCCCGGCTGACCGGACGCAGAAACAGCACGTTCAGCAACGCGTAAAATACGACGAAGCTGACCAGCTGAATCCAGAACGTCCCGTCGGGCAGTAGAAACATACGTTACTAGTCGTCCGCTTAGTGGAGGTGGGTAAGCAGCGAACCGACGTTCGCGACCACCAGCAGTAGGTAGAACGCTAGCCCGAGCCCGATGATCGGGAACGCTTCCAAGACGCCGACGCCGAGGAACAGGAACGTCAGGATGTTCGGACGGGCTTCCGGCTGACGGGCGATCGCCTCGACGGCTTTGCTGGCCACGAGCCCGTCGCCGACGGCCGAGCCGAATGCGACCGCCGCAACGATGATGCCGAACGCGAGAATGGTGAGGCCTGCGACTAACGCTTCAGAGGTCAAGAGCGTACCTTTCGTTCGAGTGGATGTGGCGTAACCGCGTTACGCCGGTTTAGTGGTCTTCCGCCGTAGCCAGCGAGAGATAGACGATGGCGAGCAGTGTGAAGACGAATGCTTGAACCGTGCCAACGAAAAAGTTAAAAAACTGGACAAAAAACGGCACGACCGTAACGGCGAGCGAGAGATCGAATGAACCGATCTTCACATGCGCGGTAACGATCGAAGCAATGATGATAAAGAGTAGTTCGCCGACGAAGATATTAAAGAAGAGACGGGCGGCAAGCGTAACCGGCCGCACGAGCTCTTCGAGAATATTGATGGGTAGAAGTACCGCAAAAGGCTTGGCCAAGTGCCCGAACTGTTTCAGGCCGTTCTGTCGAATGCCGACAAACCACGTTAAGAAGAACACGAGCAGCGCCAGCGGGATCGTCGTGTTTACGTCTGCCGTGGGCGAGCCGCCGAACGGTAAGCCGAGCACCTTGAACGGGAAGATGCCGAACTGGTTGAGCAAGAAAATGAAGACGAACAGCGCGATGAAGAACGGCACGAACGGCTCGCCCTTCTCTCCCAGCGTGCTCAATGCCAGATCGCTGATGTAGTTGATGATGCCCTCAACGACGGTCTGGCGCTTGTTGACGTATGCCGAGCGATACCCAAAACCGATCCAACCGAAGAAGGCAAGGGAAACGAGCATCACGAGCCACGTCGTAACGATCGTGTCCGCATGAACCGCGCCGAGCACCGGCAAGTGCCAGAGAATATGTTCGCCGATTTGTTCGTGCAACTAACCTAATTCCGTTGATCCGCGCGCGATACGCCTATCGCATAGAGTGCCAGCGGGAGAAAGAATCCGGCAAAGTACCAGGCCATCGACCACCAGGGGCCGATGGCGGCAAACGCCACCGGGACTATACCGAACAGTCCGATTCTTAGGAAACTACTTATGACGAAGCCGCCCACCCTTTGCGTCTCCAAGAGCCGCTCGCTCGCGTACATCGTCGTCAGAGCATTGAGCACGCCGCACGCGCCGCCGACGACGAGTGCCAGAGCAGGGATGGGAAGGGCACGAACTACGAAGATCCCGAGAACCGCGACGATGAGCATCGTCCAAATCGACATCGATCGTCGCAGGGCAACGTGCCTCGCCCGATCGACTGCCGCTTCGGCGTCGCTGTAGGTACGCGCAACCGGGGCGGTCTCCTCCTCGTCCATCGTTTAGCGGCTGCCGGCGACCAAGCGAATGGCCGCGTAGGCGCCGAGCGCCATTCCAAGGAGCAGGCCGCCGAAAACCCAGAGCTGCTGGCCGGTGCGGCTCGCCACGATCAGCCCAAGCAGGGCTCCCAACACCGCGCTGCCCGCGAAGCTTCCGCCGGCGGCGACGATCGGGAGTAGCTCCTTCATCCCGGGCTCCCAACCCCGGCGGATGGAAGCGGCTCCGGGTAGGCTCCGCCGCGCAGGCGGGCGAGCAGCCACAAAACGATGCGGTCCGAGGCCAAGCCGTCGCCGTAGGGATTCGCGGCCCGAGCCATCCGCGCGTACTCCGCGGGCTCGGCAAGCAAGCGAGCGGCGGCATCCACGATTTTGGCCCGGTCGTGGCCGACCAGCTCCAGCGTACCGGCTTCCAACCCTTCGGGCCGCTCGGTTTCCTCGCGCATCACCAGCACCGGTCGCCCGAGGCACGGGGCCTCTTCCTGGAGGCCGCCCGAATCGGTCAGCACCAGCGAGGAGGCCTTCACCGCGGCGACCATGTGCGCGTAGTCGATCGGTTCCACCAGCACCACGCCCGGCACGTCGCCGAGCAGTTCGTACGCGATCGGGCGAACGTGCGGCGACGGATGCACCGGCCAGTAAATCTGCGGGCGCTGCGGCAGCGCGGCAATCTCGCGCATCGCCTCGCAGAGTTCGCGCATGTGCTCGTGGTTCTCGCGCCGGTGCGCGGTCACCAACACGATCGGTCGCCGCGGATCGATCTCGCCGAAGCGCGGCGGGACCGGCAGATCGGTGCGCGCCGCCGTTGCGAGAAACGCGTCGATCACGGTGTTGCCCGTGACGATGATGTCGCCCGGCGCAATGTTTTCGCGCAGCAGATGTTCGCGCGCGAGCGGCGTCGGCGAGAAGTGAAAGGCCGCGATCGTGCCGGTGAGCCGGCGGTTCATCTCTTCGGGAAACGGCAGCCAGCGTTCGCTGGTGCGCAAGCCCGCTTCGACGTGTCCTACCGGGATATGCTGGTAGAACGCTGCCAGCGCGGCCGACGTGCTCGTCGTGGTATCGCCGTGCACGAGCACCACGTCCGGGCGCGCGTCGCGCAGCACGGGCTCCATGCCGGAGAGCACGCGGGTCGTAATCTGCGTGAGCGTTTGATCCGGCGTCATGATGTCCAGATCGTACTGCGGAACGATGGCGAAGAGTTCGAGCAAGTCGTCGAGCATCTGGCGGTGTTGCGCGGTGACGCAGACGATGCTTTCGATATCGTCGCGCGCGCTCAGCGCGCGTACCACCGGCGCCATTTTTATCGTATCGGGGCGCGTCCCGAAGACCGTCATCACGCGCAATCGTTTCTGCATACAGCCTTACATCGAGTGTTTGAACGCGTGGGTGAAATCGCCGGAGAGCGCGAGCGCGAGCGCGCCCAACACGAAACACACGGCATATATCAGCAGCACCGCTTGGCGCACGTTCAAGCCGAAGCGGAAGATGAGCTGATGGTGGAAATGGCCGCGATCGGCCTCGGTAATTTTCTTGCCCGCGGTTGCGCGGCGCACGATCGCGGCCGCGGTATCCAGAATCGGCAGCGCGAGCACCACCAGCGGCACGACGATGCTCATGGCGATCGCGGTTTTGCTCGCCCCGATGATCGAGACCGTGGCAAACACGTAGCCGATAAAGAGCGATCCCGCATCGCCTAAGAAGATTTTCGCCGGGTTGAAGTTGTAGGGCAAGAAACCAAGCGACGAACCCGCGAGTGCGATCACCACCAGCGCGACCGTCGGGTTCGCATGGATCACGGAGATGACGAACAGATAGAGGCCGGCGATCGCCGCGACGCCCGAGAGCAAGCCGTCGAGCCCGTCGATGAAGTTGATCGCATTCATCATGCCCACGTACCACACCAGCGTCAGCGGAACGCCGACCCAGAGCGGGAAATCGATCCAATTCGTCGCCGCATTGTGTACGAACGGGTTGGTGACGCCGGGTATGATGAAGCCGTAAAGCATCGAGACGAGCGCGACCACGACTTGCGCGATCAGCTTATTGCGCGGGCGCATCTGCATGGTGTCGTCCCACACGCCCACCCCGAGAATCAGCATCGAGCCGAACAGCAACCCGACCAGCTTGTGCACCGCGTCGAACTGATCGCCGATCAACTCGACCCTCTGGTGGACGTTCAGGTGCACGATCGATGGGAACAACGCGTATGGAGACGAGAGCGCGAAGCCCAGAACTGCGAAGAGCGCGAACGCGAAGCCGAAGAAGACGGCGATGCCGCCGATGCGCGGCGTCGGCCTTTCGTGGACGCGGCGGTCGTCGCCGATGGCGTCGATCACGCCCAAATGCGTCGCCAAGCGCACGACGAGCGGCGTCGCCAATGCTGCGACGGCAGCCGCAAGCCCGAACGTCACGACGTAGATCAGGCCCGCGCTCATAACGGCCGCGCCCCTTCCAGCGCCGCAAACTGCACGACGGCGATCCCGGCCTCCGCGAGCAAGCCGCTTGCGACCGCGTCGGGGTACGCGTCGTCGTACACGATCTTCACGACGCCCGCGCTGATGAGGAGCTTCGAGCAATTCACGCACGGCTGGTGCGTGCAATAGGCGGTCGCGTTCTGCAACCCCACGCCATGCAACGCGCCCTGGACGATCGCGTTCGCTTCCGCGTGGGTGGCGCGCTGGCAATGGCCGTTGATCACGGTGCAGCCGACTTCGGTACAGTGCGCGACCCCGCGCGGCGCGCCGTTATATCCGGTCGTTAAAATCCGATGCTCGCGCACCAGCACCGCACCCACGGTCGCGCGCGGGCAAGTAGCGCGGGTCGCAACCGTGCGCGCGATGTCCATGAAGTATTCGTCCCAACCCGGCCGCATGGTTATCGCTGCGATCGGACGGTGACGGGCACCGACGTGAGGCTGCCGAACATCCGGTCTCCCGCGTCGCCGAGCCCGGGGACGATGTAGGCGTGGTCGTTGAGCCCGGCATCGAGCGCGGCCGCAACGATGCGCACGCCGGGATGCGCGGCGTGAATCGTTCGCACGCCTTCCGGGGCGGCGATCACGCACACGAACGTCACGTTTTGCGCTCCGCGCTCCACCAGCGCGTCGAGCGCCGCGACGCCGGAGTTTCCCGTTGCAAGCATGGGGTCCAGCACGAAGACGTGGCGGTCGGCGAGTTCGGGCGGAAGATTCGCATAATATGGAACGGCGCGCAGCGATTCGGGGTCGCGATAGAAGCCCAAATGCGCGACGACCGCATCGTCGATCACGTTCAGAAAACCGGGCAGAAGGCCCAGGCCCGCGCGCAGGATCGGCGCGACGACGGGGCGCGTGCCGATACGTTGAGCCGTCGTTTCGATGAGGGGTGTTTCCACGCGCTGGTCGCGCATCGGTAAATCGCGCGTCGCCTCGTACGCAAGAAACGCGCCGAGCTCTTCGATCAACGTCCGGAAAATCGGCGTGGTGGTGGCTCGATCGCGCAAGCGCGCAAGCCGGTCGGCAATCGCCGGATGGGCGGCAACGTGCAGGTTCGCGAGGCTAGGCATGAGCCCCGTTCTTCGTCATGGGTGCGCCTTTACCGCTCGAAAGAGCGCGTCGCTTACCGCGCGGCGAGATCGTCGTCGAGGACGAGCGAGAGTTCGCTCAGATCGGAGATCGTACGCTCCGGCCGCGGTGAAAGGCTGTTCCTGCGGCGGTTGACCCAGACGGTGCGATAGCCGGCTTGGCGCGCACCCATCGCGTCCCAATCGTTCGAAGAGACGAAAAGCACTTCGGATTCCACGACGCCGAGCGCCAAAATCTGGTCGTACACGCGTTTGTTCGGTTTGAACGTCGCCACCGCATCCGCGCTATAGACCTCGCTGAAGTAGGCTTCGATCCCGGCATGCACGAGGGCGTTTCTCACCGTCGATGCGACCCCGTTGGTGATGACGGCGCAAGGAATGCGACGGCGCGCCAGCCCGTCCAGCGCGCCGAGCACGTCGGGAAAGAGCGGGAGCTGCGCCCATGCATCGACTAGGCGTTTCTGATCGGCGGACGCGAGCTTGAGCATGAATCGCGGGGCGATTTCGTGCAGCGCGAGGAGCGTGATGCGATCGAAATCGACGTATCGTCCGGTCGACGTCGCCGCATTGGTGAGCTGGAGCTGCCGCGCGCGCCATGCATCGACGACGGCCTCCGCCATCGGCGAATACTCCGCGACGACCCCTTGCAGCTTGGTATAATCGAGCAGCGTTCCGTACAAATCGAACGCAACGATGCGGGCGGGCATATCCTAGGGCACGTCGTAGCGAGCGGTGAGTTCGTGGACGCGTCCGCGCAAACGATCGATGCTCACGCGCGCTTCGATGTCGCTCAGCGCGTCGTTGATGATTCGCGCAACCTCGCGGCACTCATCGGTACCCAAGCCCCTGGTCGTGATGGCCGGCGTTCCGATACGAATACCGCTCGTCACCATCGGCTTCTGGCGATCGAACGGAATCGCGTTCTTGTTCACGGTGATTCCGATTTCATCGAGGTACCCCTCGACGGCCTTTCCGGTGAGCCCCTTGACGGAAACGTCCACCAACATCAAGTGCGTGTCGGTACCGCCGGCGACCAGCCGTAGCCCGGACTTGACGAATTCGTCGGCCATCGCTCGCGCGTTGTCGACGACGCGTTGCTGGTATTGCTTGAAGTCCGGCCGCAAGGCTTCGGCAAACGCGACGGCCTTCGCGGCGATCGTGTGCATCAGCGGGCCGCCCTGAATGCCGGGGAAGACGCTCTTATCGACGGGTTGCGCCCACTGCTCTTTGCAGAGAATGATGCCGCCGCGCGGGCCGCGCAGCGTCTTGTGCGTCGTCGACGTCACGAAATCGGCATAGGGCACCGGCGAGGGATGCAAGCCCACCGCTACGAGGCCGGCGATATGCGCCATATCGACCAGCAGCGTCGCGCCGACTTCGTCCGCGATCTCGCGGAACTGCGCGTACTCCATGATGCGCGGATACGCGCTCGCGCCGGCGATAATCATCTTCGGGCGATGCTCCAGCGCCATCGCGCGGACTTCGTCGAAATCGATCAGCTCGGTATCTTGGCGAACGCTATAGGCAACCGCGTTGTAGAGCTTGCCGCTGAAGCTCACTTTGGTGCCGTGCGTCAAATGCCCGCCGTGCGCCAGCGACATGCCGAGGACCGTATCGCCCGGTTTGAGATGCGCCATAAAGACGGCCATGTTCGCCTGCGCGCCCGCATGCGGTTGCACGTTCGCATGGTCCGCTCCAAAGAGCTGTTTGAGCCGATCGATCGCCAGAGTCTCCGCGACGTCGACCCACTCGCATCCGCCGTAGTACCGCTTACCCGGGTACCCTTCGGCATACTTGTTGGTCATCACGCAGCCCATCGCTTCGCGAACCGCGCGACTCGCATAGTTCTCGGAAGCGATCAACTCGAGATTCTCCCGCTGTCGCTTCTCTTCGCCGGCAATAGCGGCAAAAATCTCCGGATCCTGCGACTCGATCGTACTACGCGTCAAAATGTCCATAACAATCCTAACTCTAGCTGATGGGAGGCTTGGGGTCTTGCGACGATGGGCGCAGGGCGGCGGCGAAGCGAGATGAAGAGCGAGCGAACCACCATACGGCGAGTGCAATCAATGCCGCGCCGAAGAAGATCGCTCCGCGCAACATGTGCACCGCGACGACGAACACCGCGAGTGCGGCCACCATGCCGACTGCTGCGTTTCCGAACTGCTTCACAGCAGATCTTTCGGCGTCTGCGCGTCGGTGACGGCGCCGGCTTCGATGGCTTTGAGCGTGCGCGTGCGTTGATCGTCGGTGAACTGGAAGAGCTGCTCGGTGCGGTGCGCGTGCCGCCCGCCGTCGAACGGCGTTTCGAAGAACGCGCGTAAAAGTTGCTCGGTCATCTCCCAGCCGGTGAGGCGTTCGGAGAGCGCGAGCACGTTCGCGTCGTTGTGCCGGCGCGCGAGTTCGGTCATATAAGGTTCGAACACCGGCGCGCAGCGCACGCCCGGTACTTTGTTGGCGGCCATGGCGATGCCTAAGCTCGATCCGCACACGACGATGCCCCGATCGGCCTGACCGGACGCAACGGCTTCGCCGACGGCATAGCCGTACTGCGGATAATCCACCGGCGTCGCATCGTGCGTGCCGAAATCGAGCACCTCGTGCCCGGTTTTGCGCAGCATGTCGGCGATGCGGTCTTTATATTCAAAGCCGGCGTGATCGGCACCGAGGGCGATTTTCATGGTGGCTAGGTTTCTCCGTTGCACGGTCGAACGACGCACGCCGTTATGAAGCTAGCGTGCGCGAGCGGCGCCTTCGACCGCACGATACATCGTGGCGATCTCACGCAACTCGAGTTCATCGAGCGGTGCGCTCGCGAGCTTGCCTGCGACGGAATCGTTTTAGACGTGCGGCATTTTCCGCGCACCGACGACGACTACCTCGCCCAGCTCAAGAAGTTCGCGACGGATCTGGGGTTGTGTATCGCGGCGGTCGACGACGACGGCTTCTTCGCGGGCGATGCCCCGGCGATCTCCGCAACCCTGGCCTTGGCCACGCGCCTGGGAGCGCCGCTGGTCACCGGGCGGCTCCTGGCCGAGACCGCGCGTTCGTGGAGCGAGCAGGCGGAGATCCTCGGAATAGCGACCGGCCAAGCGAAAGCCGCCAACGTCACGCTTGCGCTGCGCAACGCCCCCGGCACCTTCGCCGCGGCCGCTCGCGACTGCAAACGGGCGATGAAAGAGGCCGATTCGGCATGGCTTCGGATGGGTCTCGACGTGAGCGCCATATCGCCCGAGGATGGGGCGGCTCTCGCCGGCAAAGCGGTCTTGCTATGGCGATCGATCGACGATCCGGCACGCTTCGACGCGTCGGCCTTCGACGCGTTTCGCGGAACGCTCGTTCTGGACGACGCCTCGGGGAACGCCACTGCCGCGGGCATGCAAAACGCGCTGCGGGATATCCGCAACGCGCTTGCTACTCGAGAACTCAACCGCACGTAACGTCTACCGCGCGAGGTGTCTGAACCTGCGTCTCGCAGGTGGGTGCGGCCCGGGCGCAGGTGTGGCAGGTACGAAACCCAAGCCTCACCGGTCGTATCCGGAGCTGATGCTCCCAGGGTTATCTAGTCGGTTCGGGACCTATACGCGTTGCGCGCTAAACGCAGTCGAGCCTCTCTACCGTACCATCGCCCGTCAAGGGGCTTGACAGATCGAA
>VFSW01006870.1_pt1 | contig 16637 bp, 15 predicted proteins | sample 5358111 | NCBI WGS metagenome assembly VFSW01 (sample SAMN11554181, study PRJNA540505) | mine drainage metagenome | isolation source: sediment from site ElyBrook_90M | place: USA: Ely Copper Mine, Vershire, VT | collected 2017
CCTCAAAATCGCGCTGACCTTCGTTGGAGCTAACAATGGCAGCCTGAATGTTGATGATGCCGACCTTGGTGGCCGCTGGAGCTGTGGGAGCTGGGGCGGCGGCCGCTGGGGTAGCAGACTGGGCAACCGCAGGAACGCTGAGAGTAAGTGCCAGCGCCATGGCCGGGATCAAACGTGCAAAGTTGCGATTCATGGAGATTAGCCTCAACTCCTCTAGGAGCTTACGAAGTTTCCGCAGAAACCTTTTACCAGGTCGGGCGAGCACCACTTGATCCAGCTCTAGCCCTATAGAAAAATTCCTCTGACGGATGTTCCAGATTATAGGTTGTGAGAAAAAGAGCGTCAAACGCTAATTGCCGTATTCAAACCTCTTTCCCAAGAATGGACACGTCCGTTAAAACGTAGTGGCCACGGTGAAGCGCAGTGTTTTCCTCGGCTCTCGAATCAAGTACGAAGGAGCATAGGTCGCGATTGTGTTCAACCATGTGGTATTTCCCGCTGCGCCGGCCGGGAACATGTCGCGTGTAATCGTCGGTTGCGGCCCCTCCGTATTCACGCGCAATGGATTGTAGGCGTAGTAGATCCGGAACGGGGCATTTACCACTGGCAGAATCACCTGTAACTCTACGCCGGTGGACATGCGCAGGACATAGTTGGTGTGGGCCAGCGGCGTAAGGCTCTCGCTGAATTTCTGGAACTGCGCGCCCTGGCAGATCACCGAACCGTTTGATTCGGGCACCGGAACCGGACAACCGAACGGCGTGTTATCCAACTCGCTGAACTGTATCTCGCTCAGACGCAACTGCGACTGGCGTACCGCCATGTTCATGCCCGCATCGTTGAACAACGCGAGCGTCACCGGTCCAACGATGGGGATACGGTATTCCAGGTTGCTTACGATGCTGGTATCTCCACCGGGATAAACCAGGCGGGTAATGGGCACGGTAACGTAGTTACCGCCAAGGCGTGGATTACTCGGATCTACGGGAGGGAAGGAGCCGTCCGGATTCGTCACCTGCACCGTTATTTTATCCGCGATGAGGGCGGTGGGCGAAGCCGAGCGAATGTCAAAGCCACGCAGATCGGTGTCGCCGCCCTGGAAGAAGCGTTCAAAAGGAGGAGCCGTCTTGCCGGCCCAGCCGGTGATGAACGATCCCTGGAGACGGTAGCCGAGCGTCTGCAGGCCGTCTTTCCTCCGATGGAATCCCTTCATCGGAATGAACGCTTTGTATTCGGCAATCGGGCGGATGTCCGCCACGTTGCCGCCCAGGCCGGCAATATCCACACCAAGGAAGTAGCTGTGGCCGCTATGGGGACGCATCGGGTTGTCGATCGTGCTGAGGCTGAAGCTGGGAACCAGCTTGCTGGTATGGATTCCCTCCAGCGCCATCGGACCGCCTACGTTGTCTCGGAACGCCAAATATTCGAAGTAATCCTGCGATGCCGTCGAGTAGGTGGTAATGCTCGATGTATCAAACGAGTACGTCAGGCCGAAGCGCTTGAACGTGCGTGGCACCGCATAGGAGGTGGAAACCGTAAAGCCCGTGCTCGCCTGGGAATAGTTTTGCAGCGAGTTCAAATACGCGGCCGGCAGGGTCGATTTCTGGCTCGTGGAGATGCTCGCCTGTTGGGCCTGGTTAAACTTGAAGTCGCGCGAAAAGACGGTGAAGCCGAGCTGGATCGGTCTGTCGTACAGGTACGGCTCCGTGAAACCTAACATGATGTTGCGCTGATAGCTTCCGATGGAAGCCGACGCCGAAAGGGTTTCGCCCAGTCCCAGGAAGTTGTTGGTCTGGTAGTTGAGCCCGACGAACGGGCCCGCCAGTCCACTGATACCGCCATTCAGTCCAATCGAGTTCTTGCCCTTTTCCTTGACCTTCAAGTTGATATCCACCGAGCTGGTGGCAACGTCCTGATGGACTTCCGAATCCTGTTCCGGTTTCAGGGCCTCGAAGAAGTTCAACTGGTTCAGGCGCAGCAGGCTCACCTCCCAAAGTCGGGAGTTGTAAACATTGCCTTCTTCCAGGGCGAGTTGGCGGCGAATCACTTTATCGCGCGTCGTCGTGTTGCCGGAGAACTCAATCCGGCGCACGTAGAACTGCTTGCCTTCATCCACGTCGATCTTCAACGTGATCGACTTGTGCTCGTCGTCAACCTCGGTATCAGGAATGTTGGTCTCATTGATGTAGCCAAGCGAGCCATACGCCTTACGCAGTTCATCCAGGCCCTTGCTGACCAGTGTGCGATTGAACCACTCGCCGTCCTTGATCTTGAACAAGCGGCGGAGCGCGACAGTGTTAGTGATCGCTTTGTTGCCCGTGAAGGTGATCTCCTTCAACCGGTAGCGGTCCCCCTCTTCAATCGGAACCGTGATGTCTACCGCCTTGCCGTTCTGCGCCTTGAACGGAAAGTACCAGGCGACGCCGTGGACATCGCGGATCTTCGTCTTCGGATCTTCGACGATGGCCTTGAAATATCCCCTGTCCTGGTAGGCAAAGCGCACGCGTTCAGCGTCTTCGCTTAGCTTGGTGGCGTCAAAGGTGCGCGCAAACAGGTTCTCCAGAATGATCGAGTGCGGAATGCCGATAGGCTTGGAGTTGTGCATGGCGTCGCGCAGAAAGCGCGTGGGCACACTTTTGTTGCCTTCAAAGCGAATCACGCCAACCTTCACCTTCGGACCTTCTTTGATGTTGAAGGTTATGCCGACGGCGGCCGGAGGTATCTGGCGGATTTCCGTGGTGATGGTTGCAAATTGACGGCCGTGTGCCGCCAGCAACTCCTTCAGTACCACTTCCGCCCGCTTCACGCGAGTGGGATCGAACTGGCTCTCTTGACTCAGCCCCACCTTGAGTTCCTTGAATTTATCCAGCACATCGCTCTGTGAAACCGCGTTGAGTCCGATGTACTTGATCTCGCGAATCGTCGGCTTCTCCTTCACGTAAACGTGAATAATCCATCCCTTCGGGCTTTCCTCGCGCTCGATGCGGATGTCGTCAAAGTAGCCCGTATTCCATAGCGAGTTAAAGTCGCGCTCCAAGCCTGCCGGATCGTAAACATCTCCCGGACGCGTAAACATGCGGGCACGGATCGTGTCCGCAGGGATGCGGCGGTTGCCGTGAATTCGAATGTCTTCGATAACGCCTTTCTGGGCGAAAGCCATGCCGCCAAGCAGCATGAATACCAGGCAGAAGTGAACCATCTGGAGCAACCCCTTAGCGATGGGGCGGTTCAGGCGAGGCGTTGCGGAGATGTAATGAGAACAAAGAATGACGAGACCCTCATGCGTAAATCTTGGGCGCGGAAGGCCCAATTATACAGGGTCGGGTACTCTCAACGCCATTAAACGCAGCGATACCCGCAGCCCTTCGCTATCCTGCCTTGGTAATCGCAAAGAAGGCCTAAAGCTTTTCAACCTCTACCAACACGGAGTAAAACGTGGCGCCGCGTCCCATGTCGGTCAGGCGGTCGCTGGTGAGGGCGTTGATATTCTTGCCGCCCGGTGCCTCGCGTGCCCAGTCCAGGTAGGCGGAGACAACGCCGGGAGGCACGCTGTTGTCCACCCGTGCGCGTAATCGCACTTCGCCGCGGCCGTTGCGCACGCAGAGTGCATCACCGTCCACTATGCCGCGGGCCTCGGCGTCCACTGCGTTCATTTGCAACTCGAAGCGCCGTTCCATCTTCTGCTGGCCGGGCAAATTGCAGAAGGTGCTGTTGAGAAAATTGTCATGCTTCCGTGCGAGCAATTCCAACGGATACCGGCGGGCCTGTTCGCTGCACCGCGATTCGGCGGGCGCAATATAGGCAGCCACCGGGTCCAGTCCCGCCGCTGCAAGCGCCTCGCTGTACAACTCAGCCTTGCCGCTGGCCGTGGCAAAGCCGTCGGCAAAAGGAAGATACACGCCATCGCGACGGGGAACCTTCAGCGCAATGGAGTGTTCGCGCTCCAGTGCCTGACGTGTAATGCCGGCAAGAAATTTGTAGCCTGGATTTCGCACCTTGACGTTTCGCGTATCACCATTTCCCGCATCACGGCTTTGCGCATCAACGCTCAGCGCATCATCGATCAAATCATCATCCGAGGCGCGCAGGCATTTATCCTCCAAACCCATGCGCGCAGCCACTCGCCGGAACAATTCCGCGTTGCTGCAGGACTCGCCCAGCGCTTCAATCGCCTGGTTGGAAAGCTGCAGATGCAGATGTCCGTATGAGGTGACGAGGTCCTTTTGCTCAAGAAAAGTAGTCGCGGGCAGAACAATGTCGGCATAGTCCGTTGTGTCGGTAAAGAACTGCTCATGCACCACGGTGAACAGATCGGGACGCTTCAAGCCTTCGACCACCAGGTTATGGTTGGGGCAAACCGCCGCGGGATTGCAGGCGTAGACGAACAAAGCCTTCACCGGCGGCGTCAGCTTCGCATCGGTCAACAGCTTGCCCAATTGATTCATGTTGAGCGTACGCGCGGGGCGGCCCAGGGTCGTGGTCATCAGGTCTGCGCGGTGTACCGTCGCTTTGTTGAGTGCGAACGTCCCCGAGGTAGACAGCGTCATCCCGCCGCCCTGCCACTTCCACGCTCCCGTTATCGCGGGCAGCATGGTGATGGCGCGCACGGCCATGCCTCCGTTTTCACTTCGCTGCACGCCGTAGTTCAGGCGGATGATCGCGGGACTGGTCTTGGCGTACTCGCGCGCCAGCCGCACAATGTCTGCGGCGTTGAGTCCGGTAATCCCGGCGACCCGCTCGGGCGTGTACTCGGCGGCACGCTTCCTGAGCTCCTCAAAGCCGCTGGTGTGCGCTGCCACGTACGACGCATCGTACAGATCATTTCCGATGATGTAGTTCATCAGCCCTAAGGCCAGCGCAACATCCGTTCCCGGACGGATCGCAAGGTGCCAATCCGCCACGCGCGCCGTGCGTGTCCGGAACGGATCGATCACCACCAGCTTTGCGCCATTGCGGCGGGCTTCTTCCACAAATGGCCAGAGATGAATGTTGTTGCCGTGGATGTTCGCGCCCCAGGCAATGATGTAGCGCGCGTGCGCGTAGTCTTCTGGCGGGACGCCGTACTTCGCCCCGTTTACGCTGGCCAGCGCAACCCCGCCGGCCTCCGAGCAGATCGTGCGATCCAGTTGCGAAGCCCCAAGCCGATAGAAAAAACGCCGATCCATCCCATTGCCGTGAACCACTCCCAGCGTCCCCCCATAAGAGAACGGAAGGATTGATTCCGGGCCGAACTCCGCCGCCGCCGCCTTGAGCCGCGTTGCAATCTCATCCAGCGCCTCGTCCCACGAGATCCGCTTGAAAGCCTCCGGCCCGGCGCTACCCTTGGCCGCAATCCTCTTCATCGGATACAGCAGGCGATCAGGCGAGTAGACGCGATCCAGGTACTTGGCGACTTTGGCGCAGAGAAATCCGCGCGTCACAGGATGATCCGGATTGCCTTCAATTCGAGTGGCGCGCCCATCTTCAATGGTGACCAGGACAGAACAGGCGTCGGGACAGTCGTGCGGGCAGGCGGTGTGAACAACGCGGGACATGCCGGATTATAAACGCATTGCTAGCCACGAATCCAAGGGCAGCAACTCGGGCCTGTAAAGCGCGCAGCAAAGCCCGGGATCTCCCCGGGCTTTGTGTACTGCAAGACCCGAATACAGTTTCAGACCTGCATCACTTCTTTTTCCTTCACCTTTAACATCTCTTCCATCTTCTTGATTTCGTCGTCGGTGATCTTCTGCAACTGCTCCATCGAGCCGCGCTCTTCATCCTCGGAAATTTTCTTGTCCTTCATCGCCTTCTTGATCGCTTCATTGCCGTCGCGGCGAATGTTGCGGACCGCGGTGCGATGCTCCTCCAGAACTCTGCCGAGGTGCTTCACCATGTCCTTACGGCGCTCCTCGGTGAGAGCCGGCACGGGGATGCGAATCACCTTGCCGTCATTCTGCGGATTGAAGCCGAGGTCAGAGCTGCGGATGGCCTTCTCAATCGCCGCCGTCAGCGACGTATCCCAGGGCGTAATGGTAATGAGTTGCGACTCCGGTGCGCTGATGTTGCCGACCTGAGTCAGGGGCATCTGCGAGCCGTAGGCGTCCACGTGAACGCTGTCGAGCATATGCACGTTGGCGCGGCCAGTGCGCTGCGAAGCCAGTTCCTTGCGGAAGTCCTCGACAGCCTTTTCCATGCGCGACTTAAGCTGCACGAATGTTTCTTTGAGGGCGGGCAGTGCCGCCATGCTGATCTGAGCCATAGGTGTACTCCGTACAAGCGAGCCGATTATAAACCCGGCATTTTAGTGCTGCGTAATCTACAAATCCAGCCCAAGGAAACCAGTAGCTTTCCCAATCCCACAACTGCGGCCCGCAACTGGAGAACCAGGCCGCCACATCAGGCCACAACATCAGGCCACAACAAGCGAGCCGATCTTCTCGCCCAGGCACACCCGGCGAATGTTGCCGTTTGTGTTCAGATTGAAAACCACGATAGGCAGGTTGTTCTCCCGGCAGAGGCTGATCGCGGTTGCGTCCATCACCTTCAGTCCCAGTTGCAGCACGTCGGTAAAGGTGATGGTGTCAAACATCTTCGCGTTCTCGTCCTTGAACGGATCGCAATCGTAGATTCCCTCGACCTTGGTGGCCTTCATAATGACTTCGGCCTTGATCTCCATGGCGCGTAGCGAGGCGGCGGTGTCGGTTGAGAAATACGGGTTGCCGGTACCGGCGCCGAAGATCACGACGCGGTCCTTTTCGAGATGGCGGATGGCTCTGCGCCGGATGAAAGGCTCGGCCACCTGATTCATCTCAATCGCGCTCATCACACGGGTATCGACCCCCTGCTTCTCCAGTGCATCCTGCAGGGCCAGCGAGTTAATCATGGTGGCCAACATGCCCATGTGATCGGCGGATACCCGGTCCATGGCCTTGGCCTGCTCGGCGACGCCGCGGAAGAAATTTCCACCGCCCACCACCAGGCCAATTTGCACTCCCAGCCGATAGACATCGGCAACTTCGGCTGCAATCTCATGCACGCGGGTGTTATCGACTCCAAAGCCCTGGCCCGCTGCCAGTGCTTCGCCGGAGAGTTTCAGAAGGATGCGCTTATAGACGGGATCTGCCATAGTCGGTACCTCAATGAGTGTAAACGATCCGGCACCGCGAGTCAGCCCAACCATTGACCTCGGCGCAAGCAGACGCGGTACATGCCGCAAAAAAGAAACGGGACGGATTGCTCCGCCCCGCCGAACTCCAAATCTGGGTCGAACTACTCAGCTTCTCCTGCCGCTGCCAGCGGCTTGGCGATTGCGATCGTCTCCGTCGCCTCGCCGACCTTGAAGCGGGCGAAGCGGCGAACCGAGATGTTCTCGCCGAGTTTGCCGATCACGGTCGCGATCAACTGCGTAATCGTAATGCTCTGCTCCTTGATAAAGGGCTGCTCCAGCAGACAGACTTCCTCGTAGAACTTGCCCATCTTGCCTTCCAAAATCTTCTCTATCACCGGGGCCGGTTTGCCAGTGGCGGCGGCCTGGGCGCGGTAGATGTCCTTTTCCCTCTCCATGTCGGCGGCGGTCACGTCTTCCTTGCGGACGTAGCGCGGATCGACGGCGGCAATGTGCATGGCAATATCATGCACCAGGCCCTGGAACTCGGCGGTGCGGGCGACAAAATCGCTCTCGCAATTTACCTCCAGCAAAACGCCGATCTTTCCCCCGGCGTGGATATAGCTGGTAACCACGCCTTCGCTGGTGGTGCGGGTCGCCTTCTTGGCGGCCGTGGCCATGCCGCGCTTGCGCAGCACTACGATGGCCTGCTCCAAATCGCCGTTGGCCTCGGTAAGGGCTTTCTTGCAGTCCATCATGGGGGCGCCGGACTTTTCGCGGAGCTCTTTAACCATTGTTGCGGTAATCTCTGCCATTGCAAAAACCTTTCTTGGATTGGTGCGACCGGGCGAGCCCAGGCTCCTGGATTGCTTTCAAATCAACTCAATACTGATTCTCGCAAAACGACCCGCGCCGAAGAATGCAGCGCGGGTCGCTTTTCACGAAATGATTCGCGAATGCCCCTTGGGGCTGCGGGCTTACCGCGGTTCCACCTCTAAATCGCTCTCGGCAACCGCCGCCGTCTCCACCTTGCGAACGCCCTTCCCAAGCACCTCTTCCATGTTGAGGTCCTCGGCGGGGGCGGCGTCGGCGGAAACTTCACCGGCGGCAGCTTCTTCGCTCACCATGATGCCGGCGGCCAGATCAGCGCTCTGCTTGTCGGTGGCGGCCTGTGAACCTTCCACAACCGAATCGGCAATCTTCGAGGCAAACAGCCGAATGGCGCGCAGCGCGTCATCGTTGCCCGGAATAATGTAGTCCACTTCGCTCGGATCGCAGTTGGTGTCAACCACGGCAACCACCGGAATTCCAAGCTTGCGCGCTTCCTTCACCGCAATCTGCTCCTTGTTGGAGTCGATAACAAAGATCGCGTCGGGAAGACGGTTCAGATTCTTAATGCCGGCCAAGTTGGCCTGGAGGTGCTTGCGCTCGCGCTCCAGTTTCACAACTTCTTTCTTCGGCAGCAGCTCATAGCGGCCATCGGTCGCCATTTCGTCCAGTTCCTTCAGCCGCTTTACCGACTTCTGGACCGTCACCCAGTTGGTGAGCAGACCGCCCAGCCAGCGCTGGTTGATGTAGAACATTCCGCAGCGCGTTGCCTCTTCGGCAATCGCTTCCTGCGCCTGGCGCTTGGTGCCAACGAACATGATCGTCCGGCCTTCGGCGGCGTTGTCCTGCACAAACTTCGACGCTTCCTTGAACATTTTCAGCGTCTTCTGCAGGTCGACAATGTAGATCCCGTTGCGCTCGCCAAAGATGTATTCCTTCATCTTCGGATTCCAGCGCTTGGTCTGATGCCCGAAGTGCACACCAGCTTCGAGCAATTCCTTCATGGTGATATTGGCCACTGAACCTCCTTGGATGGATTTGCATTGCCTGCTTGCGCACGAGTGCACCAGGCAATTCAATTCCCGTTGCCCGCCCCGGAATTAGCGGGAGCGGGAAGATTTTTTGGTTCCGCACACAACAAAACACCGCGCGCCGCCGGAACCTGCGGCGCAGGGCGAAAACCTGGGTCAAAACAAGAACGTCAAACAAAAACGCCAAACAAAAGCATCGCACAAAACGCACGAAGCAGAGCAGCAGAGCAGGCTCCGGCCAACCGGAGCCTGCCAGCGGTTTAACGCTTGCTGAACTGGAAGCGCTTACGGGCGCCCTTCTGGCCGTACTTCTTGCGCTCTTTCTGGCGCGCATCGCGCGTCATAAAGCCCTCGGCCTTCATCTTGGCGCGCAGCTCGGGATTGAACTCCTGCAGCGCGCGCGCAATGCCCATACGAACCGCGCCAGCCTGTGCCGTGATGCCGCCGCCGGAGCAGTTTGCAATCACGTCGAAGCTGTTGACGGTCTCGGTAAGAATCAGCGACTGACGCGCAATGATGCGCTGCACGTCGGTCACGAAGTGCTCCTCGAAAGCCTTGCCGTTCACCTTGATGATGCCGGTGCCGGGGCGGAGGAAAATGCGGGCTACGCTCGATTTGCGGCGCCCCGTTCCGTAATATTGAACCAGTTCAGCCATGCGATGTTAATCCTTAAATGTTAAGCGATGCCGGTTACGCGACCGGAGCAATCGCCTCAGGCTTTTGCGCCTGGTGCGGGTGCTTGTCGTCGCGGTAAACCTTGAGCTTCGTGGCCATGGCACGGCCCAGCTTTGATTTGGGCAGCATGCCTTCAATGGCTTCCTGCACAATCAGCTCGGGTTTGCGTACCAGACGCTTCAAAAATTCTTCTTCCCGCAATCCGCCGGGAAATCCGGTGTAGCGGCGATAGACCTTGGCGTTTGCCTTCAGCCCGGTGAGTTTCACCTTGGCCGCGTTGATGACAACGACATGGTCGCCGGTATCAAGGAACGGCGTGTAGCGGGGGTTATCTTTGCCGCTTAGGATGCGCGCGACGCGCGTAGACAGACGTCCCAGAGTCTGCCCATCGGCATCCACCACGTACCATTTGCGCGCAATCTCCCCTTTGGGGAAATAGGTTGACATTCCAAACTCTCCCAGATGTAAAAACCAGCTAATGTGAAGACCGTCTCGGCCGCGCTCCGCCTGTTTGCAACAGGCACCGCTACGCACCCCAGCAGACTCTCGCCGGGGAGTCGAAGATCCAAGACTTTGGTCTGGGAACTTCTGCACGTTCGTGCGGGGCAAAACCGTCAGCAGAACCGCTTTGCAGATCCCGGCCGGTGAGGCCGACAAAATCCGCTGCGACGGGTACCGTCAGGCGGGCAACCGCAGGACAGCCGAAAGACTAAACGGTAGCGCATACCAGAGCTGGCTGTCAACGCTGGCAGACACGCGAGTATCCGGAGGCCCGCTCTCACGCCCTCCTTCAAACCCGTTCCCGATCCCTCGCAGTATAACACAGAGAACCCAAGCGCCCCCGCGATGCAAAATTCGTTCGGGTTTTCCTCTGCCGCAAGCAGACGGGCACCGCCGCTGTTGCGCTTCGATTCCAAGCTGTCACAGCGTCTCGTAGAATGGAGCAATGCTGATACTTGCGTCCCAATCGCCGCGACGAGCCGAGCTGCTCCGCAATGCCGGGATTTCCTTTGAGGTTTGTCCCGCAGACGTGGATGAGAGCGCGCGGGAGGGCGAAGAACCATTCGAGTATGTGCGGCGGCTGGCGCGCGAGAAGGCGTTGGCGGTGCTTGCATCGGCCCCCAACGGCGCAGTGGTACTGGGTGCCGACACCACCGTGGTGGTGGACGGAGAGAGCCTGGGCAAGCCATTAAACGCCGAGGACGCGCGGCGCATGCTACGGCGGCTCAGCGGGCGCGCACACCAGGTGACCACCGCAGTCTGCCTCGCGCATCGCGACCGCAATGGCGATGCTGTGATCGATGTCGAATCCGAGGTGACCGAGGTGGAATTCTCTTCCATGAGCGCCCAGGAGATCGCGGCCTACGTCGCCTCCGGCGAGCCTATGGACAAGGCGGGGGCGTATGCCATCCAGGGCGGCGCATCGCGTTGGATTCCGCGAATTCAAGGATGCTACTTTAACGTGGTCGGATTGCCTGTGGCACGGGTCTGCGCCATGTTGGCACGGCTCGGGTGAAGCCGGCATCGGTTCAGTGAAGTTATTCTGTGCGGGAAGTGCAGGGATGGGGGTCGAGGGACAAAAAGCGCCTTTATCGCAGAGGCGCTTCCTCAGTAATTTTCGACTGTGGCCAGTACCGCTGGCGGACTACTTCTTCTCGGGATCGTCCGGAGTGTGCTCGCCGTCTTTCATGGCACCCTTGAAGTTCTTAATGCCTTCGCCCAGGCCCTTGCCAAGCTCAGCGATCTTTGAGGGGCCAAAGATGATGAGGGCGATCACGAGAATGACGAGCAGCTCCGGGAGGCCAAGCTTTCCACCAAACATTGAGTTTCTCCATTCGCTCAGACTGTTCGGGGCAAATGAAATGGTGGTTTCACCCGCAGCCTGTGCATGCAGAGCTAAGTGTAGGTCACGTCGAACGGCGCGTCAAAGGTTGAAAGGCCTTACACGGCCGCCAACCTTGTCATTAGTTCCGACAATAGAGCGCTACGGCGGGGCATCTCACGGGCTACTACGAACTCATTGGCGGCATGGGCCCCATCGCCTACCGCGCCCAGGCCATCGAGGGTCGGAACGCCGAGGGCGGCGGTGAGGTTTCCGTCCGAGCCGCCGCCTACCGCGGCCTCCGCGAGTTGGAAACCAAGCTCTTCGGCAGCTTGGGCCGCCATCCGGTAGAGGCGCACGGTCTGCTTCGAGCGCTCAAAGGGGCCACGCTCCACGCCGCCTAAAACTTCCAGCCTGCAACGCGAATCGCGCGGGCGCAGCTTGCGGAGTGCGGTATCCACGCGCGCCGCCTGCAATGCGGCGCGGAACCGCACGTCCACCACGACCTCGGCAAACTCGGCCACCACGTTGGAGCGGGTGCCTCCGGAGATCACTCCGGGATTGAGCGTGAGCCCCTTGGCGGGCCGCGAGAGCGCACTGATCGCTGCAATCTGGTGCGCGGCTTCCACAATGGCCGATGCCCCGCGCTCAAAGTCCAGCCCTGCGTGCGACGCCACGCCGTGGACGCGGAGCGTATAGCGGGCAATCCCCTTGCGCGAGGTCTTGCACGCGCCCTCGGCCCCTGCCGCCGGCTCCAGCACCAGCACCACGCTCGACTTGAGGGCGAGCCGCTCGGTGAGCGCGCGCGAAGCCGGGCTGCCAATCTCCTCATCCGGCACCAGCAGCAGCGTGACCGCGCATGGCAAAGGCCCGCTCGCCAGCATGACCCGAAGCGCGAAGAGGGCCTGCACGATTCCGCCTTTCATATCGAATGCGCCCGGCCCGCAGAGCCGCCCGCCACGCTCGCGCCATGGCATCGTTGTAAGCGTGCCCAGCGGATAAACGGTGTCGGTGTGGCCGAGCAGCAATACGCGCGACGAGCCTCGCAGCCCGGTGAAATCGACCTGCAGCGCGGGCCCATACTGTTGGCCGAGTTTGTGCAAACGGACGCGCCCGCCGATTGCAGCAAAGTCCGCCGCAATCAGCGCGACTAGAGACTCAATGGCCTCTGCCGCACCGGAGGGCGATTCCTGCTCCACATACTTGCGCAGGGTCGAGGCCATCTCGGGAAGCTGCTCGTTGAGCGAGTGGAGAAGCGGCGATGGCGGAAATTTCGGCATGGACTCGAAGTGCAGCTCATTATCTTAACCTCGATATCGTAAACTCGCCCAACGAGCAGGACTGAATCTCGACGGCTGCTAATCCGCGGCGTCGGAGCGCATTCCGGAACGAGTTTCACTCGTCATGGGTGCCAATCCGGCGCTTTGTGCAATCACCAGCGTCAGCGCCGACCAGTCCAAATCACCGTATCCGTTTGCAATCGCGCCGAGGAAGCGGTCACGAACGATGCTTGCGAAAGGCATTGGCGCAGCCAGCCCCTCGGCGGCGTCCAGCATCAATCGCACGTCTTTCAGTCCGAGCGGTAACTTGAATCCAGCCGGTGAAAATTTCTCTTCGATAATTCGCGGGCCGTAATTGTTATAGACAGGAGCGCCGAACAACGTGCCGCTCAGCACCTCAAACACCGTGCTCGGATTAATCTCCGCCTTGCGCGCGACGGCGAACACCTCACCGAGGCTCTCCAGCACGCAGGTGATCAGGAAATTTCCGAACAGCTTGATGTAGTTTGCATCTTCAGGCCGCTCGCCGACCGTGAACGTGCGTTGCCCGAGAACTTCGAAGACAGGTCTGGCCTTGGCCAGTGCCTCCTTCATGCCAGCCGCAACGATGAACAATTTTGCCGCAACGGCAGCATCGGGTCTTCCGAAGACGGGTGCGGCCAGGTATTGCTGCCCGCGCTCCTGGTGTGCCGCCGCGAGGCGCTGCGATAAAGCGGGACTGATCGTACTCATCGAAACGTGCAGGCCGTCGCGTTGCATGCCTTCGAGAACACCATGCGTCCCAAACACAACGGATTCGACCGCCGCGTCGTTTGCCAGCATGGTAATGACAACTTCCTGCCCGGCAGCTTTGGCTGGGGAATCTGCGATACCGGCTCCTTCCTTCGCCAGAGCCTCGGCAGCGTTGCGGCTTCTGTTGTACACAACCAGTTCATGACCGGCGCGGATGAGATTGCCTGCCATCGCTCGTCCCATATTGCCAAGACCAAGGAATCCGATAGGCATTTGTGATCTCCTTTTTGGTGGAGGTGTTTAGCAGCTATGAAGGTTCATTTCCTGAGCTGTCGATTTTGCGGTTATCGATGCGATAAGATGCCGCCGACGATTCTCACGGTGCCCCGCGGCTCGTACTTCGTTTTCACCATCTCTGGCTGATATACTTTATTCTTTCCACAGGACATTCCATGAGCGAATTGCACACCCCCGACGCTACTCTTACGCCTGAAGTGCTGGAGAAGTTACCTATCGACAGCGTTGCCATCCAGAAGATTCTGCCCCATCGCTACCCGTTTCTGCTGATTGACCGGGTGATTGAGCTGGAGCGGAAGAAGCGGATCGTCACCATCAAGAACGTAACCGCCAACGAAGAGTTCTTCCGCGGACACTTTCCCGGCAACCCGATCATGCCCGGCGTGCTTATGGTCGAGGCGATCGCGCAGTCCGGCGCTACCCTTCTGATGACCGAGATTCCCAACCGCGGCGAGATGCTGACGGTTTTCACCGGAATCGAACGCGCCAAGTTTCGCCGCCAGGTGACGCCCGGCGACCAGCTACGCATCGAGGTAAACGTGATCGTCTGGCGCTCGCTGGCCGTCAAGATGGAGGGCACCATCACCGTGGATGGCAAAAGAGTCTGCGAGGCGACGGTGACGTGCCGGCTGGTAGACCTGAAAAAGGCAGAGGCAGCAGCAGAGACGGCAGCGGAGTAGTCATGGCAATTCATCCCAGCGCAGTGGTGGACGCCAGCGTGCGCGTACCCGAGTCCTGCACGATTGGGCCGTTTTGTCTGATCGGCCCGCAGGTCGAGATGGGCGAGCATTGCGAGCTGCTTTCGCACGTGGTGCTCACCGGCCCAACCAAGCTCGGCAGCCACAACCGCGTTCATCCCTTCGCCGTGGTCGGCATGGGGCCGCAGGATCTTTCCTTCAAGGGCGATCCGACCCGGCTGGAGATCGGCGACCACAACGAGATTCGCGAGTACGTCACCATTCATCGCGGAACCGTCAAGGGCGGCGGGCTGACCAAGATCGGCTCGAAGTGCCTGCTCATGGCCTACGCGCACATCGCGCACGACTGCTTCATCGGCGACAACGTCATCATGGCCAACGCGGCCACCCTCGCCGGCCACGTCACGGTAGAAGAGTGGGCGGTGGTGGGAGCGCTGTCTCCGGTACACCAGTTTGTGCGCATCGGCGCTCACTCCTACATTGGCGGCGGGACCACCGTGACCCAGAACGTGATGCCGTTTGCCAAAACCTCGGCCGTGCGCGACGTACACGCCTATGGCGCAAATGCGATTGGGCTGGAACGCCGCGGCTTCAGCAAAGAGCGGGTGCGCGCGATCCAGCGCGCCTTCCGGATTCTGCTGGCGGCCAAACTGAATACGACCCAGGCGCTGGAGCGCATCGAGCGCGAGGTGGAGCAGACCGAAGACGTGAAGCTGCTGGTCGACTTCATCCGCACCAGCGAGCGCGGGATACTCAAGTAGTAGTCACGCTTACGAATCGGCAATAAAAATGCCGGGGCTTGATGCTCCGGCTTCGTTTTCGGCGCAAGGTTGTGCTGTCTGACCTTGACTGTCGTGGTAGGATGCGGTGCCATTGCAGTAAGGCTTCCGATGCGCCGATAGACAATGAAGGTAGTGAACGAGAAGCTGTTTGAGGAGTGTCTGATGGCTGTACCGCTGGGATTGATTGCCGGCAATGGAAAGTTTCCGCTCCTGGTGTTGGACGCGGCAAAAGCCAAGGGCCACGAGGTGGTGGTGGCGGCGATCCGCGAAGAGGCCGACCCGGCGATTGAAAAACGCGGCGCGCTCGCGGTGCACTGGCTCAGCCTCGGCGAACTGAGCAAGCTGATATCAACCTTTCAGGCCGCCGGCGTCAGCGAAGCCATCATGGCCGGACAGGTAAAGCACAAGCAGATTTTCAGTGCGATTAAGCCGGACTGGAAGTTGGCCAAGCTGCTGCTGAGTTTGACCACGCGCAACACGGATTCGCTGATTGGCGCGGTGGCAAAGGTGCTCGCCGACGAGGGAATCCACTTGCAGAATTCGACCGCCCTGCTGGAGCCGATGCTGGCCCCGGTGGGAGTGCTGACCCGGCGCGCGCCCAGCGATCAGGAGCAGACCAACATTACCTACGGCCGAGCGGTGGCGCACCATGTGGCGCGCTTCGACATTGGACAAACCGTGGTGATTGCCGAGGCGGCCTGCGTTGCAATCGAGGCCATGGAAGGCACCGACGAGGCGATTCTGCGTGCCGGAGCGCTGATGAAAAGCTTGCACGGAGAAGCCAGTACACTGAGCCGGGCGCTGACCGTAGTCAAGGTCGCAAAACCGAATCAGGACATGCGCTTCGACGTGCCCGTGGTGGGGATTCACACGATTGAGACGATGGTGCGGGCCGGGGCAAGCTGCCTGGCGCTGGATGCAAACAAGTGCCTGATGCTCGACCGCGAGAAGGTGGTCGCCGCAGCCGATGAGACGGCGATCGCAATTGTGGCCGAGGAAGCCACACACCGCCAACACCCATAAAATCACCCCGGCAAACGTAACAGCCGATGACAGACTCGTTGATTATTTCGAACTGGAGTTTGACGCAACTGCGCTCGCGGCTGGAGCGCGGCGAAGTCTCCGCCATGGAAGCGCTGCGCGCGTCTCTGGAGAAGATTGCCGCCCACAATGAGGAGCTGCGCGCATTCATTAGCCTGCGTGAAAGCGAGGCGCTGCGCGAGGCCGAATCAGCGGATTCAGGCGAAGCCGCTGATTCCGGCACTGGAGTGCTGCGCGGCGTTCAGCTCGCGATCAAGGACTTGATCGACGTTCGCGGGATGCGGACCACGGCGGCCAGCCGCGTGCTGGAAAATGATGCTCCGGCAACCGGCGACGCGGAGTGCGTGCGTCGCTTACGCGCCGC